>RCMY010006373.1_pt1 | contig 15265 bp, 15 predicted proteins | sample 2041341 | NCBI WGS metagenome assembly RCMY01 (sample SAMN09708234, study PRJNA481090) | Marine sediment metagenome, whole genome shotgun sequencing project.
GCCGCGGCGACCGTGAGCGTCGACCGAGTAGAGGCGCACGTTGGTTTCCAGAAACGTGCCGAACCACGGCACTGACTGCTCGCGACCGAATCCGGCGTTGACCATGCGGAAGGGCACCAGGCCGACGTAGGTCAGGCCATCCAGGACGTCGGGCCGTACGCCGCGGGGCAGCAGGCTCGCGACCCGTTGGGGTTCGACGGCCCAGTGCAGCCAGGTCAGGTCGCGCCAGTCCTGATTCATCAACGTGGGGTCCCTGAGGCTGCGCGACACGTCCTTGGAGGCCTCTACCACTTGCGCAATTGCCCGGCTTCTGTTCATATATGAACTATACAACTTAAACAAGTTGTTTAAGTTTGAACTTGAGAGGTGCCGCCATGAGTGCTCAGCCCGTAGGAACCGACAACGCCGAAGTCGTCAACTGGTCCGACCTTGGGCAGCGGATGTGGAGCTTTCTGACTGGCCGTGACGCCGAGATCCACTACCGCTTCGCCGACGTCGCCGTGGAGGTCCCTCGCGACACCGGAGCCAACGCCCCGCGGGCCACCTGGAAGATCGACGGCACCGTGACCATTACGACCAGCGACAACGGTCAGCCAGTTCCGCCCCGCGGGGTATGAGTCATGCCCGTGTCGGTGGACGCAGATCTCACCTTCGAACTCGACGTTGAGGGCCGAGAGCCCATTCGGGGCTCGCTGCGCGGGCGTGGGGGTCGCCTGCAGCTCGAGGTGGACGACCCCAGTGCCTTCGCGGGAGCGGGGGACGCGTCGGTCATCCGATTGGTGGCCGATGAGCTCGCGCTGCGTCACCTCACCGTCCAGGTGGTTCACGGGGGCGACCACCTCGTCACGCTCGGAGATGTCCGGACTCCGTGGTGGCAGCGACGGGCGACCCGCTCGCGGCACATCAAACTGGGCAGCCTGAAGGGTGCCTGGACCTCCGCCCGTTCGCGTCTGGTCTCCAGTGACCCGGTGCTGCCAAGCCTGTCGATGGTTCCGCCAGCCACCCTCTTCCCGATCGCGCCGACCTTCCAGCAGAGCGGTCGGCGACGCGTCACGACGACCCACGACCCAGGTCGCGGCGGCGAGCCCCGCCTGGTGTTGGCGAAGTCCGACCTGTGGGAAGGCGAGCGTCAGCCGGTCTTCTGGCTCAAGGAGCGCACCACCATCGGTAGCGACCCGACCTCCGACATCGTGTTGTCGGGTGTCGAGGCTCACCATGCGGTGGTCATGCATGAAGCCGATGACGAATACGTCATCTGGGCTGTCGACGGCGAGCTGCGTGTCCACGGTGCGCTCACCCGACGTGGTCGGCTGCGCACGGGAGCACGGGTCCGGGTCGGCGAACACTTCCTGGCTTTCGCTCGTGAGGAGTGGGCCGATCACGGCCGGCCCTATGGCGGCCGACTCGGTGGCGAGGTAGGCCACCAGCTGCCCCAGCCCCCGCGCGAGGTGCTGCAGGGTGCCGGCGAAGCAGTGGGCTAGTCCATCGGGCGAGGAGAGTCCCCGAGTGCTAGAAACGAAGAACGATGCGTGCACCAGGCGCGGTCGACCCGAGTTGAGGCGGACCCGATGCGGCGTACCCCTGTCCTGATCGCACTGCTGCTCGCCACCCCTGCGTTGGCCGGTTGCTCCGCTTCGGTGCCTGCTGACGAGATCGCCCAACAGATCTCCGATGAGGTGGCCAGGCAGGTGGAGCAGACGCCCGACGACGTCACGTGTCCCGAGGATCTGCCGGCCGAGGTCGATGCCGAGATGACGTGTGAGTTGACCGATGGCGACAACGTTTACGACGTCGCAGTCACGGTGACCTCGGTCGACGGTTCGGACGTCCTGTTCGACCTCGTAGTCGCCGACGAGCCGAAGTAGCCACTCAGGTCTGCTCGACCGGGCACCACCAGGTCGTCCGCCCGCCCACGGTGGCCCGCATCATCTCCGCCCCACAGCGCGGGCAGTGTTCGTCGCGCCGGCGGTGCTTGATGATCTCCCCGGTGTGCACCCCACCGTGCTGGATAGCCGCTCGAATAGCAGTGTGCAGGTGACCGCGTAGGTCGTCGAGTTCCTCGGAGGCCAGGTCATGGGTACGCCGCTGTGGGCTCAAACCGCTCTGCCACAGCACCTCGTCGGCGAGCAGGTTGCCGATGCCGGCAATGGCTCCCTGGTCGAGCAGGCGCGCTTTCAGTGGGGCGTTGCCCTTGCCGATGCGGGTGCGGAACTCCTCGCCGGTGATCTCGGCGGCGTCCGGTCCGAGCGCGGTGAGGTCCGGGTCAAGTCGGACACGCCCCAGACGTCGCTTGTCGAAGAGTCGCAGGGACCCGCCGTCCTCGAAGGTGATCGTGAACCGGTCCCACTCGGGTTTTCCGGCGGCCCGACCGCCACCGCGCCCCTCGGAGTCGCTGACGTGGATCCGGCCGCTCATGCCCAGATGGATGCCGAGGAGCGGTCCGTCATCAGAGGTTCCACACCACATCGCCTTGCCTCGGCGGTGGGTCGTGGCGAGTTCTCGCCCCACCAACGCGGAGCGGATCTCGCCGGGCACGTGGGGGCGGCACTCATAGGTGTCGCTGTCATCGACGTCGGCGATCAACCGGCCCAGGGCGCGGCTCTCGACGACTTGGCGAGCGGACTCGACCTCGGGAAGTTCAGGCACCTGAACATTCTCCGGTGGGGACCAAGCCACCTACGGATCAGAGGGGGGTCGGGGCGTCGGATAGCGTCATACGCGTGCCGACTCCTCGCTCTGCTGCCCGCCCGACCGGCCTGCGATCGGTCCCCAGCGCCATCGGTCGGGGTCGCGACCGGGTGACCGGTCTGTTCCACCAGCGCTTCCCCACGGTTGCCGTGACCGGGATGACCGGGGTCGGCAAGACCGAGCTCATCGACCACCTCTCCGGGCGGCCCTCGCCCGACGGTCCGGCTGAGTCCGGGTCGGCCGTGCTGGAGCGGCGGGTGTCGCGGGGACGGCGACTGCACGGCTTCCGCTTCCGGGTCGTCCCCGGTGAGAACGCCGCCACCCGGTTGGGTGCCTTGGACGAGGTCTTCCACGATCGGCCGGTGGACGGCGTACTCCACGTGGTGGCCAACGGCCTGGCGACCGGGCGCCGGCCTGCTGGGACTACAGGAGCCGCCCAGGTCGATCGCGAGCAGCAACTGGCGCGCGAACTGGAGGACTGGACCGTCACTTCGCATCTGATCGCCTCGATGGCGGTGCGGCGGGAGTACCCCACCTGGCTGGTGATCGTGGTGACCAAGGCTGACCTGTACGCCGACTCGATCGACGAGGTCGTCCGCTCCTACTCACCCGGTAGCGGCACCCCGTTCGGGGACAAACTCGATGAGCTGCGCGCGTTGGCCGGCGCGGCGAAGTTGTCGATCGACGTCCTGCCTGCGTGCAGCCATTTGGAGGGCGACAGCAAGATGTCGGCCAAGCAGCGCGACCGCTACCTGGCGGACCTTGAGGCCCGGATGGCCCAACTCTCCGGGCACGTCTGAGTCGGACGGATCAGAAGACGGTCGTGTCGCCCTTGAGTAGTCGTTGGGTGTCGGGGATGTCGAAGTAGAGCGACACGGCGTTGGTGAGGAACAGGACGACCAGATAGACGGTGAAGGCCGTCGACAGGTCCTCGTTCCTCCCGATGAGCAGGAACGCGATGAGCACCAGCAGCGGCACCCATGCGACCACATGCGGGGCGCCCATCGCGGTGCTCAGCCCTCGGGCCTGCAGGAGGATCGGCAGGTTCGCGATCAGGGCGCCGACAGCGAGGAGCGCGACCAGCCAGCCGAACGGCTGGCCGAGGAAGAACATCGCCGCGACGTTCACCGGCACCAGGATTGCCGCCGTCCAGATCGCCACCGGGGTGGGGAGACGGAGGAAGCTGTCCTTGATGTCGACGATGAGGCTCATGGTCGGCGAGTCTGACAGGTCAATCGGGCACGCTGGTCGGGCACGCTGGAGCAGGCGCGGGGAGCGCCGGCGACGAGCCTCGAAACCACTCGCCTCGGACGCCAACCGGTGTGGAGCCTCGAGCGCGCACACCGATAGCCCGATCTCATGGAGACGATCGGGCGGTCGGGGCGTGGAAGCTATGGCTCAGCGGGTTTCTGGGTCGGGACCGGTGGCGGTCGGTGGGTTCCACGTTGATCACGGATGAGATCAAACCCGGTGGGCGTCGTCCAGAGGTAGACCCCAGGATCGAGCACCACGTAGGACCACTTCGAGTGCGTCTTGGCGCGGTGATGTCGCCTACACAGCGGCGCCAAATTGCACGAACAGGTCGGACCAGTCCTGTTGTGGGGGACGACGTGGTCGGTGTCGCACGCCTTGGCGTCGCGGGTGCAGTAGGGGAAGACGCAGGTCCCGGCCGTGATCTCGGCCTGCTCTTCGAGGCGTCTGGGGATTTCGTAGGCCTCAACGTGGTGGTGCTGGTCGACGTTGAGGACCGGTCGGACGATCACGGTGGTGTCTGGTTGTCCGCACCAGGTTCGGATCTGTTCGACGGTGATGGGGGTGCGGGTGTTCGCACACCGGGCGACGTTGTCGTGGCCTTGGAGGGCGGCGTCGGTGAGGTGGACGTGGAGCACGACTGAGCGGGGCGCTGGTTTCGAGGCTCGCTGCGCTCGCACCTCAACCGGCGCAGAGTCCCCGCCGTTGTCGTTGGAGGTGTGACGAGCCCCGCGAGGAGCCTCGAAACTCCCGCCGTCCACGCCCAACTCCAGGGCCCCCTGAGCCCGGGCGATCTCACCAGCCGCGATGGAGCGGCGTACGTCGAGCGACTCCTCACACCCCAACTCGAGCAACTGGTGGGCGACAGAGGCGATGGCGGCTTCGAGGTCGAGCGCGTCGGCGAGGTCCAGCGAGGCGTCGACCTGGACGACCCCATCAATCCCCACGTCAGCCAGACCGATGTCGAACCGACGCCGGTCCGCACGCTGCTTGCGTTGCTCTTCAGCCTTGTCTGGGTCGAACCGGGCGGTCGCTTCCTCAACCAAGCGGTGGATCTGTGCCCAGGAACACGACACCGCAGCCTGAGCCAGGTGGCGGTCGACGTACGCCGCACCAGCCTCCTGTAGCGACCAGGTCTCCTCAGCGATCTTCAACCCACGCCAGGCTGGAAGTCGTCCGGTGGTGACCTGGTTCCACAGCTTCGGGAGCCGGTACCTCAGTTCCGCGACCTTGCAGAGGTAAAACGAACCGCTCTCAGTGGTCATCCCCAACACCGCTGCGAAGTCCATGAGATCGAACTCCGTGACGAACGGTGACCCCTCACCCGAGGTTCGCACCGCCCGGTCACACAGCGGGCCGGTCTCATGTGTGGCCAGGTCAACCTCGTTGGCGACAATCCAGTCGACCACGAGGCGGAGTCGTTCGATGTCGATCTGGTTGGCGGTGCGCTTGTTCTCGAGCAGCCCTTCGAGCGCCACCGCGGCGGCGTCGGGTGACTCAGATCCTGAGTCCTGCGGGTCCTGCGGCTGCTCGTCCATGCGTTCTATTAGACAACCGACCACCGACAGTCCTCCCCGCTCGAGGTCGTAGGGGCCGGGGGTTTTCGAGACAGGACTTCGTCCTTCCTCAACCACCGGAAGTGGCCCTCGCTGGTTGAGGAGGTCGCGCTAGCGACAGTCTCGAAACCACCGCAACACTCCAGCGCATTCACCCCACGGGGTGAGGACACGCGCATCGAGGTCGAATACTGTCCCTGCTTGCGGACGCGGTCACACGCTGGTGCCATCCGAGGCACTGGGAGCGCGCAAATGCAGAAAGAGGTCCCTTCATGGGTTACGGAGTTGGCGGAATCCTCGTCACGATCCTTCTGGTCTTGCTCATCATCTACTTGGTGAAGCGCGTCTGATATCAACAAAAAGCAAACGGCACCGATCATCCGATCGGTGCCGTTTTGCGATTTAGCGGACTAGAACTCAGTCGAGGTAGTCACGCAGAACCTGCGAGCGGCTCGGGTGGCGCAACTTCGACATGGTCTTGGACTCGATCTGGCGGATCCGCTCTCGGGTCACGCCGTAGACCTTGCCGATCTCGTCGAGGGTCTTGGGCTGACCGTCGGTCAGACCGAAGCGCATGCTGACCACGCCAGCCTCACGCTCCGAGAGCGTGTCCAGCACGGCGTGCAGTTGCTCCTGAAGCAGGGTGAACGACACGGCGTCGGCTGGGACTATGGCTTCGGAGTCTTCGATGAGGTCACCGAACTCGGAGTCACCGTCTTCACCCAGGGGCGTGTGCAACGAGATGGGCTCGCGGCCGTACTTCTGGACCTCGATGACCTTCTCGGGGGTCATGTCGAGTTCCTTGGCCAGCTCCTCCGGGGTGGGCTCGCGGCCCAGGTCCTGAAGCATCTGACGCTGGACTCGGGCCAACTTGTTGATGACCTCGACCATGTGAACCGGGATCCGGATGGTGCGAGCCTGGTCGGCCATGGCCCGGGTGATGGCCTGACGGATCCACCACGTGGCATAGGTCGAGAACTTGTAACCCTTGGTGTAGTCGAACTTCTCGACCGCACGGATCAGACCCAGGTTGCCTTCCTGGATGAGGTCCAAGAAGAGCATGCCGCGGCCGGTGTAGCGCTTTGCGAGGCTGACCACCAGACGAAGGTTGGCCTCAAGGAGGTGGTTCTTGGCGCGGCGACCGTCCATGGAGATCCACTCGAGCTCCTCGAGGACCTTGGCCGAGATTCGGCCGCCCTTGGCGAGTTTTTCCTCAGAGAACAAGCCGGCCTCGATGCGCTTGGCGAGCTCGACCTCCATCTCAGCGTTGAGGAGGGGGACCTTGCCGATCTGCTTGAGGTAATCCTTGACCGGGTCGGCAGTGGCGCCGGCGACCATGACCTGCTGTTCGGGCTCGTCGGTCTCATCCGATGACGACACGACGAACGAGGCGGACTTCTCGTCCTCCTTGATGGTTGGGTCGGCCTTCACGTCCTTCTCGAACTGCTCGTCCGGAAGGTCAGGGAGGAGCTTCTTGCCGTCGGGACCCACGACAGGCGCCAGAATCACGGCAGCCTCTGCCGCTTCGGCCGTCTTCTTCGCGGTGGTCTTCTTCGCGGTGGTCTTCTTCGCCGCCGCCTTCTTGGCGGGAGCAGCCTCAACCGGGGTCTTGGGCTCAGCAGCGGCCGCCTTCTTGGCGGGGGCCTTCTTCGCCGGGGCCTTCTTGGCCGCGGTCTTCGCAGTCGCGGTGGTCTTGCGCGTCGCCGCAGCAGCCACGCCCGCCCCGGAGGGAAGGGCCACGGAGATGCCCAACGAACTCAGGTGAGCCATCAAGGCCTTGAGGTGACGAGGCTCGACACCTGCGTCCTCACTGGCTTGGCGTACCTCAAGAGGTGAAATGCTCCCCGTGGGGAGTCCACCCTCGATGAGGGTCACGATCGCTGGGTGCGCAAGCACCTCGGCTGGGATCTGGCGTGCGTTCGAGGACACGAAAACCTCTCGGTACAGACTGCATGGGGTCACTGGGGCGCGGCAAACGCCGGTAACGTCAAGAGCCGCGCCTCTCATTCTGGCACGGGTCCGGTGGAGACCTGACATCCCCCACCGACGCGGCGTGCCGGAGACCGACGATCGCCTCGCTTACTCCCCCCACGGGCGCAAGCGAGACGACCACTCAGCCCAGTCCCCCAAGGGGCGGGCCGAGACTTGAACCTTAGGGAGTCCACAAACTCTTTGCACGGAAACGCATACACCTTCCTCCGACGGGTACAGCCGGTTCAGTCCGGCCGCACCCCCACGGTGGCCGGACTTCGGGGTTCGCAGCGCAGGGGGGTTGCTGCGGGCCCCGAACCCATTTCTCCGGTGGCTGATGCGCGCTCCACCTACTTCGCGGCCGCTTCGGCCTTCTTCTGCTTCTTAAAGTCACGCACCTTCTGCAGCGACTCAGAATCGACCACGTCGGCGACCGAGCGGTGCCCCTCCAGGCCGTAGTCCCCCACCACTGACTCCCAGCCGTCGGGGCGTACGTCGAGTTGCTTGGCTACCAGCGCAACGAAGATCTGCGCCTTCTGCTTGCCGAAGCCAGGCAACGCCATCATCCGCTTGAGCAGATCACGACCGTCTTTCGCTTCGGTCCAGATTCGCTCTGCTTCGCCGTCGTACTCGTCGACGACGATGCGGGCCAACTCCTGGAGTCGCTTCGCCATCGAGCCCGGGAAGCGGTGGATGGCCGGTGTGGTGGCGCACATCGCCGCGAACTCCTCCGGGTCCGCGGCCGCGATCGACGCGACGTCGAAGTTCCCGAACCGGTCAACGACCTTGGCGGGACCCCTGAAGGCATGCTCCATCGGGTACTGCTGATCGAGCATCATTCCGACGAGGAGCGCGAAGGGGTTCTTGGTGAGGACCTCGTCGGCTGCTGGGTCTTGAGCAATCTGAATGCGAACCATGAACCCAGCATGCCCGACCGGGTCAGAGCAGAGCGACAACGACGTAGCCGTCCACCGGCGTGCCATCGAGTTTGGTGAGGAAGACCCCGTGTCCGCCGTGGGGGTTGCACTGGCTGCCGTACTCGACGTTGACGGTCGCCACGTACTTGGTGAAGTCCTGGCCGTGCGCACTGGCCATCACCAAGCCGTAGTTGCCGATCCCGTTGTTGGTGCCGGCCACCTTGCTCAAGCAGTAGACCCCGGTCGCCGGGTGAACGATGACGAGGTTCGTGAACGTTCCGCGCTTGTCGTAGAGGGTCCCGTCAGGGAAGATCAGCGCCGCCCCACGGGCCGTGCCTGCCGCCCCCTGGTCGCCTTGATCGCCCTTAGCGCCTTTGGCGCCCTGCTCTCCCTGCTCTCCGGGAGCGCCCGTGACACCCTGCGGTCCGGCCTTGCCCTTCTTTGCTTTGAGGGACTTGATGGTTTTCTTGTTCAGATCCTTGAGTTGGATCGTGCGGTCCTTAATCTGGGCGCTGGTGACCAGTGACCCGGCGACAGCCGAGCCCCCACTGATCAGGACGAGAATGACGAGCACCGCCACGATGCTCGGCGGTGGAACGAGTCGTTTGAGGGTGAACATGGGAGACCTCCGAGGTGCCTGAATCGAGGTCGCCCGACGCGACCCGAACATTCCATCGTCCTACCGTGCGAACCGGCGCACTATGGCCCGTTCGGGCCATGCCGCGCCGGTCTGCTGAATCCGTCATCGTGGTCTACTGGCCGAGCCAGACGAGACCCACCGAACCAAGCCGACCCACGGGACGGACTGATAGCCGCCAGGAGGAATCACATGGTCAGGCGCCTCGAGGTGCGGCGGCGATCGGTGGCCCCTTCATGTTCATAGCGTTCGCTGAGATCCGTCGTTCGCTCGGCCGATTCACGCTGCTCACCTGCGCGGTGGCGTTGCTGGTTCTCCTGTTGCTGTTCTTCCAGGCGGTTGCCGGCACGCTGACCAGCGGGATCACCGGAGGCCTGGAGTCGTCCTCGGCCGATGTCCTGGTCTACGACGCCCAAGCGCGGCGAAATCCGGCTACCAGCACCGTGGACCCACAAGTGGAAGCGGAAATCTCCGCTTTCCCCGGTGTCGTGGCCACCTCCCCGATCGGACTAAGTGTCTTCACCGCAGTCAGCGACGGCGTCGCCCTCGACGCACAACTCGTGGGCGGTGATCCCTCGGGTCCGTCGGGCCCCTCGGACGTGGCCACTGGGCGGCGACCCGACGCGCCAGGCGAGGCACTGTTCAGTGGCTCATCGTTCGATGCGCCGCTCGCGATCGGCAGTCTGATCTCGGTCGACGAGATAGAGTTCGAAGTCGTCGGCACCGCCGAGGGGGCGGCGTTCAACGTGCTTCCGACGCTGTACGTCTCCTTCGCGGACTACGCAGCGGCCGTTCAGGCGCGAGCGGGGATCCCGATCGATGTCGCGCCCTCGCTGATCGGGGTGGAGATCGCACCCGAGGGCGACCCGGCGAACATGGCCCGGACACTGACCTCATCGATTGACGGGATCGAGGCCCTCGAGCGATCCGAGGCCGTCGACTCGCTGCCCGGGGTCGGCACCATCACGCAGTCCTTCTTGATCCTGTATCTGTTGCTGTACCTAGTGGTCGCGCTCGTCACCGGGGTGTTCTTCCTCATCTTGACGGTGCAGAAGCAGGAGGCGTTGGTCCTCCTACGGGCTATCGGCGCGAGCAGCCGTGACGTCGTCGGGTCGGTGTTGATCCAGGTCCTGGTGGTGGTGGGGCTGGGAGCCCTGCTCGGATCCACCGTCACAGCCGGCCTGCTGATCGCCACCCGGGACGTCTTCGGCGCGACACTCAGCCTGACCACCACGGCCAGTACGGTCGGCGTGATCATCTTCCTGGGGCTTGCCTCCTCCCTGGGAGCGGTACGGCGCGTGCTGTCCATCGACCCAGTCGAGGCGACCATCAGCGGGGGTATCTGAGCGTGAACATCGCACTCAAGGAGCTTCTGCGCCGGCCGGGCCGCTTCGTGCCCGTGGGCGGTGCGCTGACCATGCTCGTCCTCCTGCTGGTCGTGTTGGGCGGATTCCTCGACGGTCTCGAGCTCAATCAGACCGGCCCCTACCGGGCTCACGAGGACCGACTTCTCGTGTTCTCCGCCGACAGCGAACTGCTGATCCAGCGCTCGCGAGTGGCCCAGGACACGGCCGGTCAGTTGGTCAACGTCACCGGCGTAGCGTCCGTGGGGACGCTCAACGTCGTCGCCTCCACGGCAGCAGACGACAACGACGAGATCCTCGACATCGTGCTGTTTGGCTACCAACTCCCGACGGATGTTCTTCCCGAGCCCCCCTCCGACGGCGGCGCCGTGATCGACAGCGCCCTGGCCGAACGTAACGACGTCTCCGTCGGTGACACCCTGCGGCTGGGTTCCTCGTCCGAGCCGGTGGTGGTCCGTCAGATCGTTGAAGATCTCAGTCAGGGCGACCCCACGGTGTGGCTCTCGGCGCAACGCTGGCGCGAGATCGTCCAAGCGGGGAATCCCACCGAACTCCCGCCGGACGGCACCGACGAGGCCCTGGTAATCGAACCCACCAGCGAAACAACCCTCGACGCCTTGGCCGCGACGCTAAGAGACACCCCAGGCGCGCTGGACGGGATCGTCGCAGTGAGCGCCGAGGAGGCCATCGAGGCGCTCCCCGTGGTCCAGCAGCAGTCGTCCACCTTCCGGGGCATCATCCTGGTCACCTTCATCGTCACCCTGCTGGTGGTGGCGCTCTTCTTCGCTCTGATCACGCTAGAACGAGTCGATCTCTACGCCGTGCTTAAGGCGATGGGTGCTCGGACAGGGACGCTCATGGCAGGGATCTCGGCCCAGGCCATCGGCGTGAGCCTCGCGGCCCTGGCCTTGGGGGTAGGCCTCAGCCTGCTTTTCGTGGGGCTGCTCCCCGCCGATCTCCCGGTGCGGATCGTGCCTTCCCGACTACTCCAGATCTCAGTGGGGATTCTGGCGACTGCGTTGCTCGGGAGCCTCTTCACCCTGCGCCGAGTTCTACGGATCGACCCAGCCGAAGCGATTGGATGATGTGATGCCCGCACTCGAACTGGACCAGGTTCGCAAGGTCTACGGCACCGGCGAGCAAGAAGTTGTCGCTCTGGACGACGTCAGTCTGACGGTCCAAGACGACGAGATGGTGATCCTGGTAGGTCCCTCAGGGTCGGGCAAGACCACTCTGCTCACGGTGGCCGGTGCGCTCCTGCGCCCGACCTCGGGCCGTGTGCGGGTCGGCGGGACCGAGATCACCGAACTCGGCGATCGTCAGTTGGCCACCTTCCGACGCGACGAGGTCGGCTTCGTCTTCCAATCCGTGAATCTGATCCCGTTCCTCACCGCCCGGGAAAATCTGCTGGTCGTGCGCCAACTGGGTCGGGGCAGGATCGACGCCGCGGCCAAGAAGCGGGCCGACAAGTTGCTTGACGAACTCGGTCTCGGGGGACGAGGGGGGAGCTTGCCCTCCCAGCTGTCGGGAGGACAGAAACAGCGAGTGGCCATCGGGCGAGCGCTGATGAACGACCCGTCCTTGATCCTGGTCGACGAACCCACGTCGGCCCTTGACACCGAACTGGGCCAGCAGGTGATGGACCTTCTGCGCCGAGAGATCAAGGGGCGGGGGGTCTCAGCCATCATCGTGACCCACGACGAACGGGTCCTCGACTACGGCGACCGCACCGTTCGCATCGTCGACGGCGCACTGGCCCCGGGCGTGGCTGCGACCTGATCCGGCGGCCTCAGAACCAAGCGTCCGCCATGTCCAGGTGGGTGCGGTCCAAGCGCTCGAGCAGGTCGAACTGCGGCCCGGTCCGAGGGAGTTCGCAGCGGATGAACCAGCGGGAAGCCTGGCGCTTGCCGGCATGGAAGTCGCTGGCCTGATCGCCGGTGGCGAGCGCCTGCTGTAGCCAGAGCCAGGCGACCACGACATGCCCCGTCGCCTCGAGGTACGTCGAGGAGTTCGCCAGGCTCAACGTCACGTCGCCAGCGGACCAGACCTGTTGTGTCACCGCGACGAGGCGCTGGGCCGCCGCGCCCACTGCCTCGCCATCTTCGGCCAGGTCTCCCCCTCGTCCGCGCGCCTCGTCCACCGTGGCCTGAATACGAGCGAGCAACTCCTGCAGTCCAGCGCCGTCATCGAGCAGAACCTTGCGACCCAGCAGATCCAGGCCCTGGATTCCGTGGGTGCCCTCGTGAATCGGGTTCAACCGGTTGTCCCGATAGTGCTGCTCCACGTCGTACTCACGCGTGTAGCCGTAGCCACCGTGTACCTGGATCGCCAGGTCGTTGGCGGCCAGACACCACTGCGAGGGCCACGACTTCGCGATCGGAGTCAGGACCTCGAGCAGCTGCTTGGCTCGGGCCGCCTCACCGGGGTCAGTGCTTGTTTGCTCCTCGTCGACCAACTTCGCCGCATAGAGCACCAGACCCAACCCGCCCTCGACGTAGGCCTTCATCGCCAGCAGCATGCGTCGTACGTCGGCGTGCTCGATGATCGGCACGGGCGACGAAGCCGGGTCCTTCGCGCCTACGGGCCGTCCCTGGGTGCGGGTGCGGGCGTAGTCGAGTGCCTTGAGATAGCCGGTGTAGCCCAACGCCGCGGCACCGAGTCCCACCCCGATCCGAGCCTCGTTCATCATGTGGAACATGAGGGCCAAGCCCCGGTTCTCCTGCCCCACCAAGTGGCCAACGGCACCCGACTCACCCCCGGGACGGTGAGTGCCCTCGCCAAAGTTGAGCATCGTGTTCGTCGTCCCACGCCAACCCATCTTGTGGTTCAGCCCGGCGAGCACGACGTCGTTGCGCTCCCCGAGCGAGCCGTCGTCCTTGACCAGATGCTTGGGCACCACGAACAGGGAGATCCCCTTCACCCCGGCCGGCGCACCCTCGGTTCTCGCGAGCACCAGGTGAACGATGTTCTCGCTCAGGTCGTGGTCGCCCCCCGAGATCCACATCTTGTTGCCGCGCAACCGGTAGGTGCCGTCCTGCGCCAATGTGGCCACCGTCGTCACGTCGGCAAGAGACGAACCGGCCTGCGGCTCAGAGAGGCACATGGTGCCGAAAAACCTGCCCTCCAGCATCGGGCGCACATAGCGGTCGACCTGGTCGGCTGACCCGTGTGCCACCAGCAGGTGGGCGTTGGCCTGGGTCAGGAAGGGGTAGCCGGCGGTGCCACAGTTCGCAGCCTGGAACCAGGCCGCCATGGCCGTCGCCACCACCTGCGGCAGCTGCAGCCCGCCGAGCGTTTCATCGAAGGTGGCGCCGATGAACCCGGTGCGTGAGTAGACCTCCAGCGCCTCCTTGATCTCGGGATGCAGGTGCACCCGCTCGCCGTCGAAGGTCGGCTCCTCAGCGTCGTTGCGTTTGTTGTGGGTGGCGAAGTGCCGAGTCGCTACCGTCTCGGCCAGTTCGAGCACCGCATCGAACGTCTCGCGCGAATGCTCGGCGTACCGCGCCTGCGAGACGAGGGCCTCGGCATCGAGCCACTCGTAAAGAAGGAACTCAAGATCACGCGCGGACAGCACCAAGGACGTCATGTGGCCCAAACTATCCGGCCACCACCCGTGTTCGACGCCAGGCGACGAAGCCAGCGACCACCGCCACCACCGCGAGGATGCTCCAGAGGGGTATCCCCGAGGTCCAGCGGACAACCGCTTGCTGAGCCCGGAACTCCAGGTCGGTCAGGTCACCCACTCCTAGAGCCCCGGTGAGGCCGGCCGTGCCGTCGTACCGCAGGAAGATCACCCCGATCAGGATGAACAGCAGCCCCGACAGCAACGAGATGGAGTGCACCCGCAGGCGACCGAAGGTCCAGGTGCGACCACGTAGCCAACTGCGGCTACCCAGGTCGTAGCGATCCCACAGCGCGGCAAGCACGAGCAACGGCGCCGCCATCCCCAACGCGTAGATGGCTAGCAACACTCCGCCCTGCCAGGGCGACTCCTGGGTAGCGGCCACGGTGAGGATGGCGCCAAGCACGGGACCCGAGCAGAAGCCGGCCAGCCCGTAGACGGCTCCTAGGAGAAAGGTCGAGACCCAACCGTCGCCGCCGCGCGCGGCGACCGCGCCGTTCAGCCGCTCGGAGAAGGGGATCGTGAACCCCTTGCCCAGCAGTTGCAGCACCCCGAACCCGATGATCATCCACCCGGCGATGCCGATCAGGAGCGGACGATGTCCGTAGAAGAGCGAAGAGGCAGCGCTCGCACCGGTTCCCAACGGGACAAGGGTGAGCAGCAGTCCGAGGTAGAAGACCATCGTCCGACCCACCAGAGCGCGCCTGCTCGAGAACGCATAGGCGAAGAATGATGGGAGCAGCAGCGCGCTGCACGGCGAGAGCAGTGCGAGGACCCCCGCGGCGAACGCCGCAATCAGCCCGACGTCACTCATGGGGTCGCTTCAGCGGCTGCCCGTTCGATGGCCTGCTCGAAGACCTCGGTGGGCTGGGCGCCGATGACGGGGATCTGGTTAATGATGAAAGCGGGGGTTCCGGTCACGCCGATGGCCTGGCCTTCGGAGAAGTCCTCGGCAACCGCCTGCTCGATCGCGGCCGAGGACATGTCGGCGCGGAACTGCTCGACGTCAAGGCCCAGATCCTCCGCGATGCCGGCCACGTAATCCTCGTCGATCTTTCCAGAGTTGGGTGAAAACTGGTTGTCGAACAGCACGTCGTGGAAGGCACGAAAGCTGTCCTGAGCCGCCGCAGCGCGCGCGGCCTTGGCGGCAATCGTCGATTCTTCTCCGAGGTAGGGGAAGTCTCTCCACTCGATGCGCAGCGTGCCGTCCTCGACGTACTTTTTGATCAATGTGGGCTCGGTGTCACGAGCGAACTTGC
>RCMY010004150.1_pt1 | contig 15263 bp, 10 predicted proteins | sample 2041341 | NCBI WGS metagenome assembly RCMY01 (sample SAMN09708234, study PRJNA481090) | Marine sediment metagenome, whole genome shotgun sequencing project.
CAAACAATTGATTCTTGCCTTGTTCATGCTCAGGTTTTGGGTTAAGGTTTCACTAAGTCTGTTAAAGTTTGGCATGGTCTGATTCGTCTTAAAAATTACTATTATGCCTTTGCTTTAACAGACTTTTTTGTTTTTTTGTCGTGTGCAGAGAAGTACCAGATACAAATGTGTGTATTTTACAAAGATGATTAAAAGAAAAAAGTGTCACATTTCAAGAAATATTATTAGATACACGAAAAGAATTAGCACATAAATATTTAGTAAAGCAAAGAGTATCTGCTATTTATGTTGGCTTTGTGTCCATGACTAAAATTTAGTATAAGCATTGAAATTTCGTATGCTCTGTAATCAGAAATGGCTAACTTCATAATAATAAGACTCTGACGTGATTCTCACGACTAAGAGATTTAAAATCTTAAAGTGACCATTATTTTATAAACTTATATTTAGGAATCTACTATGGAAAAGGTATTTAAAAAGGCCATCACTACTATTATGCTACCAACGATTTTTTTTGGTATATCTGCCTGTGCTACTACTAGCAATAATAGTATTGATAACGATGGAGATAGCCGACGTGTTGGCAAAGTCGCATGGAATAACCAAGTAGATACTGATATTAGTAAGATGCTAGCAGAACAAGTGGCTAATGACGAAACTCGCCTGATATTCATCCGAAAAAATGATAATGATCCTGAGCAAACCAGTGCCAACATCGCAATCAACGACAGATTTCAAGTCAGCCTACATCCTGGTAACTACACCGCCGTCAACTCTTGTGTAGGCACAAACCAACTAAGCGCTCATGCCACTGGCTTTAAAGACAATAACTTGCTCGCTGAGCAAAAAGATTACCAATTAGCTAGTGGTCAAACGTACTTCTTCTACGTAGACATGGACGAAAGTGGACAAGGAACACTGGATCAGATAACAACAGAGAGTGCATTGCCATTATTAGCAACCAAACGCTATCAAACGCACCAAATTAGTCGTGTCGTCCCCAACTGTCCTACACCAGTGATTGCAATACCACCAGTAACGCAGCCAGCACCAGTAGTAGAACAACCAGCCGTATTAACTGAAAAAATGACTATTGAACTCGAAGTACTGTTTGACACCGACAAATCTATAGTAAAACCAGACTACTATTCTAAGATCTCTGAAGTAGCAGAGTTTATGGCGCAATATCCTAATACGTTAGTTACTATCGAGGGACATACTGATAGCCGTGCTAGTGAAAAATATAACCAAGCATTATCACAACGTAGAGTAGATGCTGTAAAAGAAGTGTTAATCACTCAATTTGGGACTGCACCTGAGCGTCTGAATGCCATTGGTTATGGTGAGTTACAGCCAAGAGCCAGCAATAATACTGTAGAAGGCCGTCAGCTTAATCGCCGTGTGATTGCCATTATTGAAGAGCGACCAAATAATTAATATCAAATAAATTTCATAACCACTGAAACCGTGCCATATAAAATCTAAAATGGTACTGCTATCATTAAAAAAAGGTAACCCAATGAATACTGTCATCGTAAAAATAAATGATGCTACTCAGACCATTGACCAAATATCTGTTGTCACCAAAGATGGTGTCCCTACGGTAATCACTGCTACGAACAAAGTGAACTATGAGTTTCACGATACTGCTATTGGTCGTGCGCCTAACCATATTATTACTAAACGTGTCAAGAACGACTTGCATGTCTCATTTGAAAAAGAAGGTCAAGAAAGCGACCTGATTATAGAAGGGTTTTATGATAATACAGATAGTGCCTTGCTCGGAATCGCTGAAGATGGAGAGTACTATTACTATATTCCAGATACTGGCGAAACCTATGATTATGTAACACAGCTAGAAGAGGGTGCGGTAGAAGGGCAGGCTTTGGGTGGCCAAGAGTATGCTACTATTATACCTTGGTGGATACCGGCTGCTGCTGGTCTAGGACTGGTCGGTTTAATAGCTGGCAATAGTAATAGTAGTAGTGATAAAACACCAGTAGCCCCTCCTGTTAACAAGCCGCCTGTTGCTACCGATGATGTTGCTAAAGGTGAAACAGGTCAGCCCGTCATCATCGACGTGGTAGCGAATGACAGCGACCCTGAAAACGACTTAGACCCAACGACAGTCAAGCTGATCGACCCTGTGACAGGCAATGAAGTCACCAATGTAGTGGTAGATGGCGAAGGTACTTGGTCCGTTGATGGCAGTACAGGCAAAGTGATCTTCACACCAGTGTCAGGCTTTACAGCGGATCCAACGCCAGTGGACTATGTGGTGTCTGATAAAACGGGCGAGAAATCTAACCAAGCGACCATCGCCGTTGACTATCCAGTAATAGTAAGCATCACTGGTACAGCAAGTCTGAATGAAATGGCTGCTGACGGTACTCCTAATGAAGCGACTTATACAGTCAGCATCAGCAAAGTACCGAAGATACCGTTGTTACTGTCACGATTAGTGATGGCAGCACTGAAGGCTCAGCTGACTACACCGCACCTGTCACACAAAACGTGACGATTCCAGCGGGTCAAACCTCCGTTGACATCACCGTACCGATTGTGAATGACAATGTATTTGAAGGTCCAGAGGACTTTAACGTCGCAGTCACAGCAGTCACAGCCGGTACCGCGACCATCGGTACCAACAACAGCGTCACCACCACTATTTATGATGATGGCACCACTAACGGCACTGATCCTGTAGATCCTACTGATCCTACGGTAGGTGATGACGCGCCAGTTGCTGTCGATGACCTCGAAACAGGTTTAGTAGGTTCTCCTGTGACTGTGGCTGTGGTTGGCAATGACACCGATGCTGAAGGCGACCTAGATCCGACCACTGTCATGATCACTGTGTCACCAGCAGGTAGCACCATTGCTGCTGATGGCAAATCGGTTGACGTATCAGGCGAAGGCGTTTGGACAGTTAATCCAACCACTGGTGACATCACCTTTACCCCAGAGACAGGCTTCACAGGTGATCCAACGCCAATCAGCTATACCGTTGATGACCTTACAGGTAAGACCTCGAATGAAGCGACTGTCACCATCGATTACGATCAACCAACTAACATCTCAGTATCGTCGCCTGCCCGTGTTTCTGAAGAAGGTTTGGCTGGAGGTAATCCAGATACCAATCCAGATTCAACTTTAGATACCACTGATTCAGCAACGGATACTGATAATAATTGGATTAGAGTAACTGATACTGATACAGATTTGTCAAATTCGGTGGTCAACTTTGTCCTACCAACTGCTGTACAGAACATTACTAGCCAAGGCAATCCAGTAGATTTCCGTATTGATTCGGCGACAGGTAATATTGTTGGTGAATATACCTATACAGACAGTGCTGGTGCTCCTCAAGTTCAGAATGTTCTGACTATAAGTTTAAATGGTAATAAAGAAGCCATAACTGATGGTTATCAGTTTGGATATGATGTGGTATTAGGCGCGCCTGTAGACCACATACTAGGTGACAATACTGAAGGTGTATTACCTGTTAGTTTTGGTATCGAAGTCTTTGAAAATGCTACTGCCACTGAGTCATTAGCTAAATCTGATGAGTTACTAGTGATAGTTGAAGACGACTCTCCTTTACCTCAACCTGTGGTTTGGAATATTGATGTTCAGCAAGAGACCATCACTATCAATGGCTTACAAACAGGTTTCGATGAGACATTGTTCACTCGACCAACACGTGCAGGCTATTTGATTGCTGATGCAGATAATGTCGCTGCTGGTAGCACAGGAACCACTGTTGAATCACGGAACTATGGCGGTACAATTGGAAGATTGTCTGCTGAGCAAGATGCTACGTACCAAGCAGGTGATGGTAACACTTATGTAGACTCTTTGGATGAGGGTATTTATTGGGGTAGACCAGCAGGAACGACTCCTCCTGCAGGGTATACCACTTATGAAAATACCAACTATCAAGGTGCTGGTCAAGGAGTTAAGTTCGAGACTGATATTGATTTAGGTAATTTTTCACATATCAACTTTGGTATCTTTGGAGATGGCGGTACGTTGATTGAGACGAATCTTAACGTCGACTTTACAATTGATGTGAATGGCAATTCTGAGCCAATTTCAGTTGATTATTTGCTTAAGCATAATGAAACTCCCAATGGTAATACGGCTGAGTTTTATGGTTTAACTTCAGCAGAATATGATGCTACCTTTGTGGCTAGTGACTTCATCATCATACCGAATGCATCCCGAGTTATAACGATTGCTGGTCAGCAATATAAGCTTGATTTGGAGCTTGTAAATAAAGATCCAAATGCAGCTGTTGACTCTGATAGAAACAAAACGTTCCTGAAAGCTTATCAAACTAAAATTAATGGTTCTTACGATCCAGCATTGGACGATGAAGGTACCTTTGTGGTAAACAGTGAAGAAGGTAAGGAAAATACTTATGACATCATTGGTAAGCTAACGCCGTTAAATCCATTGCCTGAATTAGCCGATAACGTTGTGATTGCAGGACAAGTAGCGGTGGGTGCAGATGCTGTTGATTACACTAACCCGACTGGCACTGGTATTGTCTGGTCAGGCACATCGACCACTGGTGCTAATGGAATAGCCATTATCGATACAGATAGTGATATGACTAACTATGAGTTCAAAACAGACTATGGTGTGTTTGTTGGTTATGCCAATGGTAGTTATAAATTCAGTGCAGCTAAAAATATCTCAGAGATTGTGTCGCCTGGTCAAGATGATATTGATGTGTTCTCCTTTACATATAAAGATGCTGATGGTGATACGGCCACCTCAACAGTGACACTGAACTATAATGAGTATGCAACGCCTCAAAATCCTAACTCAATAGATAATCTTGCTCCACGTGGCACTGATAATAATGATTACTTATTAGGTACAAACCAAGCGGAAACATTGAACGGCGGTGCAGGAAATGATACTTTAGTTGGTCTGAGCGGTGCAGATACTTTGCTAGGCGGCGAGGGTAGCGATACTATAGTATTTGATAAAAATGATGTTTCTATTGATGGCGGCACAAACTTAGACGGTAGTCAAGAGAATGACACCTTAGTGATTACCGACACGAGTATTATTGCTAGCAATGATATGAATAACGTTACTAACTTTGAAACTCTTGATTTGACGAATAATACTGCTCAAACACTAAATCTAAACTTGAGTGATGTTATTAGTATGACTGATGGTAATAATCAGTTATTTATCAAAGGTGATAGCGTTGATACCGTCAATGTATCTGGTATGACTAAGTCTGGTACTTCTGATCAAGCAGGTTATGATCTGTACCAAGACGCCGGTAGTATAGCGCAGTTATACATCCAAACTGATATCATTGATAATGTTATTTAGTAGTATTCAATAAGGATGAGATGCGGCTGCTATAGCGCATCTTATACCAACTAACAAATACAGCTATCGTCATTCAAAAAGCCATAACTTGTTGTGGCTTTTTGATTAATAAGTTATGACAATAGTTTAAGTATAGCGGTTATCTATCACTTTCTGATGACTCAGGTATCGTCTGATTTTTATTTGCAGATGAGGAAGGCGGAGATGTTATAGGAGTTATAGGATAGTCATATTTTACTGAAGGCGTTGCCGTTGCACTCTTATTGGAAGGTGTGTCTGTTTGATACTGTTGTATCTGGCTTTGATTGTATTTTTTAACTTCGCCGATGAGTTTAGAAAGTTGATCAGCATCCTTATCGATGTCAGCATCTAATTGTTGATATTCTTTAGTCTGTTTAAGGGTATACTCAGGCGGCTCTTGTTGAGTATCGAGGACTAAATCGGTATTGGGTTTTAGATTGTTGTTAGCATTAAGTCTTGATGCTTGCTCAATTGAGGCACTGCTATCTTTTTGTCCTTCGTTTTGAACAATGGACTTTGTCTTTTGAGTGGTGACCACATTCTTATCTGCTAAGTTTTTTTCAGTATTGGCGGTCATATTAATGTCAGCAGTATTCGTCCCATCCTTTTGCAGGTCACTGGATTGGGTAGCCATGTCTTTTTCACTATCTAATGGTGTTAGCTCGTTCTCTTCTATAACAGAAGCTGATATTAAGCCATTGTTATTAAGTAGTGGTTCTTCTGTTGATGATTTTTTATCATTAAAGACCGTAAAATAGATGACCACTGCAACCAAAACATGAATTGACACTGCCAGTATAATAGCTATTGATGATCGGTCTTTTGATTTTTTTAGGCGATTAGAGGGTGGTAAGAGTTGAGTCATAAGGTTATGATCCATACGTCAAAAATAGGGATTTAATAGGCAGTTTATATTAAATAATTAGGCTGTGTTTTAATAATGTGTTGATAGGGTTTCTTAGTAAATGGTAAAATAACTCTACAAGCTTTAATCTGTAAGGGCTTAACCATGTCAACCACTACAAAAAATATCGATATCCTCAAACAGTTATTCAACAACCTCTCTGAGAAAGAAAAACAGCTCTTTCTTGGTGATATTTCAGGTCAAAATTCTCTTGAAAAAGTTATTGCAGCTAAAGAGGTATCAAAATGCCCTCATTGCGACTCTACCAATTTCGTCAAAAATGGCACTAAATGCAACAACCAACGCTACTTGTGCCGTGACTGCAAAAAATCATTTGTTGAGCAAACAGGCACTATATTATACAACTCGCAAAAAGGCATTGAGGTTTGGGAAAAGTATATCCACTGTATGATTGAGAAGTACCCCTTACGCAAATGTGCCAAAATATGCGGTATCAACTTAGCCACTGCATTTGCATGGAGACACAAGATACTCGATGCGCTACAAAGCATGATGACTGATGTTGAACTTGATGGTGTTGTGCAAGCTGATGAAACTTTTACAGCCGTATCATACAAAGGCAATCATAAGTCTTTTAAGTTGCCACGTACAGCCTACAAGAGAGGAACTAAGGCGAGTAAGCGTGGCTTATCAACAGAAAAGGTTTGTATTCCTTGTGCGGTCAATTTAGACGGTCTATCCGTTGCTAAAATATCAAACCTAGGCAAACCATCACTAAAGAATTTGCAAAAAGTATTGAATGGTAATATATCTAAAAACTCAGTATTTGTTACCGACTCATTATGTCCTTATCAAAAACTATCACTGGATATGGAGTTAAATCATATCCGTATTACCACTAAGAAACGTAGCAATGGCTTGTTTAACATTCAGACTGTCAATAGCTATCACCGTAGACTTAAGGACCTTATAACCCACCGTTTTAAGGGTGTGGCTACCAAGTATTTGAATAACTACCTTGTGTACCATAATTTTGTCAACTTTGCTAAAGGTTCATCAGAGAGTAAAGAGTCTATATTGCTTGATTTTATTCGCAATACTCTATGTACGAGCAAAACGATTGATATATCTACTCGACCAGTTATTCCATTATAACTTTAGTTTTTACCCTTGTTGTGGTTAATAGCATTAGTCGGATTGATGGTGCAGAAGATTTTTTGGTGGTGTTCTTTTATGTCGATTATGGCTGTGCCTGATGCCAGCGTACTTTTTAGAACACCACCTCATTTAGTAAGCGCTGCTGGATAGTCGCAGTCAGGATGGGAGTTTGAGGTGATTAACCATCTTAAAAAAGACGCTTCACAGTTTTGCAAGCGTCTAATCAGAGATTACTTAGATTATTAAATAGCTATCTGGTATAGAAAGTTAACGATATTCTTCATAAAGATCAGCGATCATTTCTCTGCCAACAAGCTGCCAACCAAAGTCCTTATATACAACGGTATAAAGATACTTGTAGCGTGGAGAATTACTACCGTCATTACCGTAGTCAGATGATATAACAGACAGAATGCCATCATTGTAAGAAACAGCTTCCATGAAACGTGAGTTTATATCATAGTTATTATTACCAGAATCTATAGTGTCTACAATATCGCGCTCACGAGCAACAAACTCACCTTTCTCCCTATCTCTTTCAAAAGAAGTTATGAAGCCCATGTATGTACCACTACCACCAGCACAAGCGTTATCTCCGCGCCAATAAACAATATATCTAGTGCCAAATATATTGTTACTGTCAAATGAAGATTGTGACTCAACTAAATGAACGTCAGTTACATCAGTACGGTTATCTTCGCTGTCACGTTCGAAAGTAGTAATACAGGCTGTGGATTTCGCATAGTTTTTGGCTTGACGAAGTACTTCCAGCTTTTCAGATACAGGCGGTGTTTGAGATGATGCTCTTTCTATCTCTAGTTGTGCCATAGCAAGTTCAGTGGCTGCATTATTATATGGAGTTGCAATCGCACCAAGTGGTAACCCCAGTGCAATTAAAGTCATAAGAGGTTTTTTAAAAAAATTAATGATTGTTAGCTCCTTAAAAAGTAATTTTAGCTGTCGAGAAAGCTTAGAAGGTTACAGTAGTCAAAGCGATAATTTTATTAAAACTAATCATGAGTTTTTATACCCTAAGATGGAGATCAGATTAAATAGTTTTGTTGCTTGAGTTTATCTTATCGTATTAGTTGTTCAATATAAACCTTACATTAGATATTTACCCGATTATTAAGACTTTAATACAAGCTATTCTTATCGTATATCAGAAAAACCCATACTTATTATTTCAAACCCACGTAAAAAACAGACGGTTGTTATGGTGATATTACAGACAGTCAATTAGCCTAGTCACTAGGCTCAAGTTTAAAACTTGGCCATGCTTTTATCAACACATTATTAAAACACAGCCAATAATTATTATAATTCCTTGCTGTACTGTATATTGTTATTCTACTATTATGCCTCTTAGAGTATTAATTTTAGGCGGTAAATAAAGTTTCAAACGTAAAAAGTTTAAGTATTGGCCTATATAACAAGTAACAGACTCGCATTTTTATCAAAAATTTTCAACGAGACAGTCATATGAACCTTATTTTTATAGGTAGCTTGTTTTATAGTATTTGTATTTTCCCTTTGTTTAAAGCATAACTGAGCCGAACTGAATGAATGTTTACCAGTACAATTTACCCATAAAAAGGTCACTGAATAAATTGTTCGCTACGAAGCGAGCGTGGCATAGCATAGCTTGGAGTATGCTATTCATAGCATCATCAGGTACAGCATTTGCCAATGCGGACACTTATATGAATACGCTTATTAACCAAGCGATTCAAAGCCATCCTTTGGTTGGTTCAGCGCGAGCAGAACAACAGGCTACTACTGAAAGCATTCGAGCTGCTAAGCTTAATATGCTACCGGCTCCTACACTGTCTACAGGCTATGATCCAGAGGATGGTATGGTATCACAGCTACAGATTAGGCAGTCGCTGTGGACTGGCGGTAAGTTGACGGCAAATGTGAATCAAGCCATATTTGATGACAAAGCAGCGACAGAATATGTCTATGAGCAACAAAATCAAGTGGCCAAAACCACCATTGAAGCGTGGCAAAGCTATATTACCGCTGTGTCTAAACAAAGTGTCTATTACGATAATTTGCAACTGCTAGCAGAGTTTGAATCGATGATGCAGCGCCGTGTGAATCAAGGCGTATCCGCTCGTATCGAATTAGACCTAGTCACCAACCGCATTTTGCAGGAGCAAAACGCTTATCAAGGGGCTGTTGAACAGCAGCGTATTGCTATTGCTCGCCTAGAACAGATTGCTGGACGTCGGATAACAGCGGCTGAGTTACCAGCACCCAACTTGAGCGAAATCGTCAATCGTGCTAAAGGCTACTCAAAAGCCTTTGAGAAAATGGCATTTGACCAAGCCAGCTTTTATAACCCTACAGTGGTAAAAGAGCATTATCGTGTTGAAGCCGCCAAACAAGAGGTTAAATCGATACAGTCATCGCGCTATCCAACTTTGTACGCGCAATACGAATATGACTATTATTATGATGACAAGAATAACGATAATAACAATGACAATGGTAGTGGTTTCTCAGTAGGGCTTAGCTACGACCCAGGTGCAGGGCTTTCTAATTTAGCGTTAGCAAAGGCATCAGAGTCACGCGTTAATAGCTTAGTACAATCAAAAGAAGCCTCAAGACGTCTGGTACTTGAAACCATACAAACGCAGTATCAGCAATTTGCTAGCGCTCAAGACCAAGAGCGTTCATTGATTGCCGCAGTTGCAGGAGCTCAGATTGTCGTCAGCTCCTATCGCCGTCAGTTCATTGCTGGGCGTAAATCTTGGCTTGAAGTACTTAATGCCGTACGTGAGCATTCACAATATGAGATACAGCTGGTCGAGAGTCGAACCGCCGTTATTGCAGCCTACTATAAGCTGCAAGTTGATTTTGGCATGATGTCGTGGCAACAGTTCGATAAAAGTCGTCAGCCAACTCAACTCTTTCGTCCGCTAGATCCCGTCAAAAACTGGTTGAATAACCAAAGTGATGCTAGACCACAAACGGTAGTTAGTCAAGATAACGACATGAATACATATCCTATTAATGAGGGTGTTAGCTATGACATTACTGATACTAGCTATGACGTTACTGGGACTAGCTATGATAATGACTTATTATTATCAGACGAACCTTAAATATACAGTCAAGTAAATATGAATACATCATTGTAAATATAAAGTTATATTCTTATTCACGTTGTGTGATTATTACAATATGGCTAATCAGTAGGATATGTCCATCATGAGTACACCTGTTCCAGATCTAAATATCCGCACATCTGACGGTGAGTTGGTAGTGAGTTCTAATTTACAACCGTTGATGATGTCGGAATCAGATGAACTACCCAATGAGCAAGCGGTCCAACTAGCAGCGGCGCTTCACACCCTGCTAACTGAGCAAGGGTATCCTATTGATAATGTGCGGCTCAATGGCGTGATTTATCAGCAGCAGGATTTACTAGCACTGCCTAGTATTATTGGTGTGCTTAATCAATTAGGGATTGAGCAACTACCAGAAGTGTTACCGGCACCAGATGCTGCATTTTTACCCTTATTGGCTTTGCATCCTACGCAGGGTTGGGGTGTGATCAATCAACAAAATCCGCAAGGATTATGGCAGTTCAGTCAACTAGGACAGACGAGTGCTCACCGTAGTGACGCGTTTTTACACCTATTGCGCGTGCGCTTAGGGGATGAGCCAAGCAAGCGTAGACAGTTCTCGTTCGATCAACTGCTCAAAAAGGACTTAAGGAACTATCGAGGTATCGTCGTTGAGGCCGTAGTCGCCTCATTTTTGATTAATATGTTAGCACTTGCTGTGTCACTATTCTCAATGCAAGTTTATGACCGTGTCATCCCAACGCGTAGCGAATACACGCTGATTATTCTGGCAAGTGGTGTGGGACTGGTCATTTTATTTGAAACTTTTATGAAGTTCGCCCGCTCCAAGATTATGGATAAAGTAGTGGTCAATCTTGATCAATATTTATCGCGTGAAGTTTTCCAGCGTCTGCTAAACGTGCGCATTGATCAAATGCCAGGATCAGTCGGTTCGATGGCAGCGCAGCTACGTGGTTATGAGCAAGTTCGCGGTTTTTATACTGCAAGTACGCTATTCGGTCTTGTTGACATTCCAATGGCTATTATATTTGTAACCCTGATTGTCATCATTGGTAATCCTTTAGTGGCTTTGGTACCTATTGTGGCCGCCGTTATAGCCATCATACTTGGGTTCGGCGCACGTAGAAAAATCGACAGTATTGCGGCAATTGGAGCAGCAGCGTCTTATCGCAAAACAGGTATCCTTGTGGAGACTGTGGAAGGTGTTGAGACTATCAAAGCAGGATCAGGGAATTGGAAGTTCTTATCACGTTGGCTCGATGTGATGAGCATCACCACTAAGAATGATCTTGATATGAAACATGCCAATGACAATTTGAGCTATCTGTCGCAAATGATTCAGCAGACCAGCTATGTTGGCATCGTAATTATTGGCTCGTTTGTAGTGATGTCAGGTGATATGACAATGGGTGGACTTATTGCATGCTCAATCCTAGGTGGTCGTATCTTAGCGCCAATAATGGGTATTCCTAACCTGTTAGTACAACATTCACATGCCAAAGCTGCTAAGCTAAATATCGAAAAACTATTCTCATTAGAACAAGACAATCATGGTGTCAGTCATCCCTTGTCGCCTAGCAAAATCGCTGGTAATTTTAATGTAGACAAAGTTATTTTTAATTACCAAAATAATGATCAACCCGCATTGGCAATTAGTAGTCTGAATATAACAGCAGGTGAGCGTATTGCAGTATTGGGCCCTATTGGCTCAGGTAAATCGACTTTATTAAAAGTACTGTCAGGGCTGTATGTTCCTACACAAGGCCGGATATTATTAGATGGATTAGATATTCAGCAGATTAGTCGTGAATCTATGAGTGAGCAAGTCGGCTATCTGCAACAAGACCATCGTTTGTTCGAAGGCACACTGCGAGAAAACTTATTGATTGGTCTACCAGCGCCCAGTGATGATGTAATGCGCGACGCCCTCGTTAAGACGGGACTGATTAAATTGGTAGCCAGTCATTCTAGTGGTTTGGATTTGCCAATTAGTGAGGGAGGTAAAGGATTATCAGGGGGTCAAAAACAACTGGTAGCATTTACTCGGTTGCTGCTGACAAAACCTTCCATATTATTGATGGATGAGCCAACCGCTTCTATGGATAATCGGCAAGAACTACAATGTATTGACGTACTCAAAAAAGAGTTTGGACAAGGGCAAACGCTTATTGTGTCCACTCATAAAATGCCACTCCTACAACTGGTCGATCGCATCATTATTATGGACAATCAAAAAATCGTAATGGATGGTCCGAAGGCACAAGTTCTTGAGCAATTAAAAGGCAATGATGATCAGAAAAAAGCTAGCAAACCATCAATTAAAGTAAGCTCGCCTAGAGTGACAGTAATTAGTAATAAGACTTCGAGTATCTCACCAAAAAACGACGATAAACGTGATAATTCAGGGCAGGATAATGGATAATTATAAACATAAGTTTCATGATCCTAAAGTGGGGCGCACGCGCATTATCATTTGGGGCTCATTGGTCGGAATAATTGCACTCGTTGTCTGGGCTTATTTTGCCCAAATTGATCAAGTCACGCGAGCGACGGGAACTATCATTGCTAGCGCTCGTACACAAGATATACAAGCCGTAGAGGGTGGCGTCTTGACCGAGATATTGGTCAAAGAAGGCGAGGATGTCACTAAAGGACAGTTAATAGTTACTTTAGAGGAAGAACGTGCGCAAGCAGCGGTCGCCAACTCAGGCTCCAAAATAGCAGCACTCAAAGCTAAGATTGCACGCCTAGAGGCGGAGATATTTGAGCGACCATTGGTGTTTCCAGAAGGCATCAAAAACTATAGTGAATATATAGAAAATCAAACCCAACTCTATAATCGTCGTAAGCAAGCAATTGACCAAGATGTCAGCTCACTACAAAAGATGATGGTATTAGCCCAGCAAGAGCTGAGTATGAATGAGCCGTTATTATCGTATGGTGATGTGAGTCAGGCTGATATCATCAAGTTGCGTCGGCAAGTTGCTGAAATTCAAGCTCAAATTACTAACAAGCGTAATAAGTATTTTGAAGAAGCACAGTCAGAGATGACCAAAGCGCAAGAAGATTTAGATACTGAACTTGAACAATTACGCGATCACTCACAAGTATTAGAAGAAAAAAATCTATTTGCGCCAACAGACGGTAAAGTAAACAATATCCTAGTGACTACTATCGGCGGCGTGGTTAAGCCTGGCGAAATCATCATGAAAATATTGCCAACCAGTAGTGATTTGATCGTCGAGGCTAAAATAAAGCCCGTAGACATTGCTTATGTCAAAGAGCAGCAGGATGCCACTGTAAAGCTTGATGCTTATGATTATTCTATCTTTGGTGCTATGAATGGTACTGTGATCTATATTAGTCCAGACACATTAATGGAGCAAACTCCGAAAGGGGAAGAGCCCTATTATCGTGTACAGATAAAAATTACTGGTGCTGAATTTTCTGGGCGCAGTGATGAGATTGTCATTAAGCCTGGGATGACAGCTTCCGTCGATATTAAGGCACAGCAGCGCTCGGTACTATCATACTTAACTAAGCCCATTACTAAGACTTTCTCTGAAGGACTAGGTGAGCGTTAGCGTTCAAACCCCGATATCAATCAAGCCACCTGAGTACTCCTAAAAGCAGTAAGAACTTGCTAAGACATGCCAGCAAAAGCTTAGCGGGTCTTTTATACGCAAGGCAGCTCATTACTCTAATATTTGCAATGCTTATCGTTGATAATACTAGACCCTTAATAACCATGGTATTGCTACCTAAGAAGTAAGAGCTATGTCGTCAGGATACTTGTTCTTTATGAGTAGAATTTAAGTTTTGCACTCTGATTAAGTTAGAGTGAGTACGTTTTAAGCTCTAAATAAGTGACTTTAATACTCATATATTTAGGGCTTTTTATTCTTGTTGTCTATTGCCTCAACAACTAATTATTTAATAAAATCAGCCACTTGATAATTGTTATGTTATAACGTATCATAAAAAACATGATAATTGTTATGGCGTTCTATAATGAAAAATAAAAGCCTTAAAGCGACCCAAAAATTGGTAGTGCTTACCTCACAAAATCTACGGGTTCATCCTGGTGCAAAATCTGCCTTTATGGTTTGGCAGCAGCATCGATTACCTCTACTGCGACCACAGCTGGCAAGTTTAGATGACTATTATCGTCAACCACTACGATTGTGTGCTGTAGAAGATAGCTATCAGTTTTTTAATACCTTTGCGCGTATTGATGAGGTAATGAAGCTCGAGACTAGATATCGACAGCCATGCTTAATTGCACCTGAGAGCAGTCATGACATTAAACGGCTAGCATGGTGTGAGGTGCTTATTTTATCTAGGTTTAATGGTGTGGATCATCCCATGCTGTTTAAAGCGATATATCAGAATTCGCCAAAGCAGCTTATATGTGAGCTAATGGGCGTGAACCGCTTAACGGTCGCCAGTTATTGTCAGTTCGCTGGTATTAGCCAAAGCGCTTATGAGTATCAGCAGTGTAAGGTAGCCAATGATGAGGCGATGCTGGGGTTGCCCAAAAACCTGAGTTGGATGGACACATCTTATGGGTCACACTAACTTATTTCATGATGTGACCGACAGGCGAGTGTTGGACAAGCTTATCCCAATAGATTCACCACATCACATACAAATGTCTCAGCTTGTGATTGATGTGATTAGTTTGGTGCCAGATGATGATATTGGTTTAGTGTTTTCGACACCGTATGACAATCTTAAAGGTTTTACTGTTATAGACTGTGAAGATG
>RCMY010004195.1_pt1 | contig 15263 bp, 16 predicted proteins | sample 2041341 | NCBI WGS metagenome assembly RCMY01 (sample SAMN09708234, study PRJNA481090) | Marine sediment metagenome, whole genome shotgun sequencing project.
TCTACTTACCGATACAAAAATTAGCAAATATATTCCCCAACAACTCATCATTCGTCACTTGCCCCGTAATCTCCCCAAGATGGTAGAGCGCCTCACGAACGTCAATAGCCATCAAATCACTAGGCAGGCTTTCATCTATCCCCAGCTGTACTTTATCGATTTCCTCAAGGGCTTTTAGCAGGGCGTTGTAGTGGCGGGTATTCGTAACGATGGTCTCGTTGTTGCGTAGGGCGCCGGTGTTGACGAACTGCAATAATTGGGATTGTAGTTCTTCGATGCCTTGTCCAGTTTTTGCGGAAAGGAGTACTAAACCTGACTCCCCGGCAAACGTGTCGGAGACCTGCTCGGGCGGCAGGCGAAATTGGGATTCGAGATTTGAGATTTCTTGCTCTGAAAGCCTGTCGATTTTGTTTGCAACTATGATCAGAGGTTTTTGAGGATATTTATTTTTTAGTCTATCGACTTCGAGTAACAAACTCTTAACTCTTAACTCTGAACTCATAACTTCACCGGAATCGAACAGGTACAAAGTAACTTCCGATTTTTCGATTTTCTCAAACGTCCGTTTAATCCCCATTCCCTCGACAACATCTTCGGTCTCTCGAATGCCGGCTGTATCTATAAAACGGAAGCCGATGCCACCGATACTGATTTCATCTTCGATGGTATCGCGGGTAGTGCCGGCAATTTCGGATACCAGGGCACGCTCTTCGTTCAACAGCGCATTGAGCAACGTGGATTTCCCAACGTTGGGTTCTCCCACAATGGCTACGGGAATACCGTTTTTGATGACATTGCCCACGGCGAAGGAATCGATAAGCCGTTTGAGTACCTTCCGAATTTTATCGACCAGAGCCTTGAAATCGTCGCGGTTGGCGAATTCGACATCCTCCTCGGCGAAGTCCAGTTCCAGTTCGATTAGGGAAGCGAAATTCAGAAGTTCTTCCCGCAAGTTTTTGATTTCATTACTAAAGCCCCCGCGCATTTGTTGAATGGCGATTTGGTGGGAGGCCGCATTGTCGCTGGCAATAAGATCTGCGACGGCTTCGGCTTGGCTGAGATCCATTTTTCCATTTAGGAAAGCGCGTAGGGTAAACTCCCCGGCATCTGCCATCCGGCAACCATTTCTTAAGAACAATTGGATAATCTGTTGTTGGATGTAGGGGGAACCATGACAGGAAATCTCCACTACATCTTCCCCGGTATAGGAATTCGGACCTTTAAAAATAGAGATCAAGACTTCATCAAAGGTTTGTTTGCCTTCCACAATATGGCCCAAAAGAATGGTATGGCTTTTTTGCTTGTCCAATTTTTTTCCGTGGATAGATTTGAAAAAGTGTGAGACATAAGCAATCGCATCCTTTCCCGAAATGCGGATGACGGCAATGGCGCCCGCCCCCGATGGCGTGGCCAAGGCAATTATGGTATCGTTTGGAATCATGTTGCAAAAATAGGTAAAATGACGAATAACAAATCCTTCGAAATCTCCCATAAATTAACGTTAAAACTGTAGTTACGGAAGCCGAATAATGTATACCTTAGGTGCGTAATTACTCATAAAAAGCCGAAAAAATGAACATACGTTATATATATACCCTTGCCCTCGTGATGGGCGTAGCCACATCTAGTTTTGCCCAAGAGGACAGCGTGCAGAACGATTCGATTCTAAAAATGGAACAGGCTGACAAAGAGGCCAAGGAAGTGCAAAAAGAAATCGACAAGGCCGAAAAGGAAGCTAAAAAAGCCGAAAAGGAAGCTAAAAAAGCTGAAAAGGCACAAAAAAAGGCGGAAAAAGAGACTAAAAAATTAGAGAAACTCAACGGAAAAATCGCATCAACGAAACAGTCGATGGCGAAAGATGAAATGAAAATCATCAAAATCCGGGAGAAAATGGAGATGGACAAGATCAAGGGAAAACTCTCGCCTAACGATATTGCGAAAACGAACAAAAAGTTGGATAAGCTAAAACTAGGTATCGTGAAGGCTAAGGAAAAGCTGCGAAAACTGGAACAGAAACTGTGAAAGGGAGTTTATGCTTCGACAAGCCAAGTAGCTATGAGTTTAGAGATTTATTTGTTTATTAGTTTAGATGGAAAAGTTGTCCCTAAACGCCTAGAATAAATCTAGAAAACCCTCTAATCTTGTAAATCTTGATTCAGACAGTAAAAGCAAAGACTAAAACCATGCGCTATTAGCTTCCAACACTATGCATCGAGCACCTGACTTCGCGGATTAAACATCCAATATCAAACAAATTCTGTAACATTTTCCATTTTGATTCGTCTTATAGATAGAATCCCTAAAACAATCAAAAAATGGAAATCATCAATCAAAACAGAACACTAGAAAGTAACAACTCCTTATTGGTGTTGACCCATCTTTCCCAATTATTGACCTATGTCACCGGCTTTGGCGGACTCATCGTTCCCTTAGTCATTTGGCTGACTTCAAAGGATCGAATCGCCGGAATGGACGAACATGGCAAAGCCATCGTAAATTTTCAACTGAGCATGTTGTTATTTATCGTTCTAAGCATTCCCGCCATTCTGCTGTTCGGCTTGGGTATCTTGAGCCTGATATTTATCGGAATCATCGCCTTTGTCCTACCCATTGTCAATGCAGTAAAAGCCAGTAACGGCGAATCACCGAGCTATTTTATGACGATTCGGTTTATCGCGTAAGCTGACATGAAAGCGAAAAAAAAATCCTGAACGGAACGTTCAGGATTTTCAGTTTTATCTCAAATCTCAAATCTCAAATCTCAAATCTCAAATCTCAAATCTCAAATCTCAAATCTCAAATCTCAAATCTCAAATCTCAAATCTCTCACAGGCATCACCAACATGGTCACGTTTTCCCCCTCATCGAGTCCGTCTGCGGGGGTAAGGATACCGGCACGGTTCGGTAGGCTCATTTCCAACGAAACTTCTTCGGAGTTGAGGTTGTTCAACATTTCTGTCAGGAAACGGGAGTTGAATCCGATTTGCATATCGTCGCCTTGGTAGGCACAGGTCAAACGCTCTTCGGCCTTATTGCTGTAGTCAAGATCCTCGGCGGAAATGTTCAGTTCGGCACCGGCAATCTTCAAGCGAATCTGGTGCGTCGTCTTGTTAGAGAAAATTGCGACCCGACGAACGGAACTCAAAAACTGGTTTCTGGAAATCGATAGTTTATTAGGATTCTCCTTCGGAATCACTGCCTCGTAATTCGGGTATTTCCCATCGATCAAACGGCAGATCAGTACGGTTTCCTCAAAGCTGAACTTGGCGTTGCTATCGTTGTATTCGATAAGGACATCCACTTCACTTCCCCCTAAAATACCTTTTAATAGGTTCAAGGGCTTTTTTGGCATGATAAATTCCGCCACTTCCGAAGCGGAAACATCGTCACGTCTGTATTTTACCAGTTTATGCGCATCCGTAGCCACGAAAGTCAGGTTTTCCGTAGAAAACTGAAAGAAAACCCCGCTCATTACGGGCCGTAAATCATCGTTGCCCGAAGCGAATATGGTCTTGTCGATAGCGGTAGCCAGAATATCGCCCATTAGAGTAGTGGAACTCGGGTCCGCCAATTCGATCGCTTTCGGAAACTCAGCGCCATCGGCATAGGCCAACGCATATTTACCGTGGTTCGAGCTGATTTCGACCGTATTGTTGTCTTCGACCACGAAGGTTAGGGGCTGTTCAGGAAAGGTTTTTAAGATATCCAATAGTAAACGTGCGGGTACGGCGATAGTCCCCTCATTGTCGGAGTCTACCTTTAAGACCGAACTCATGGTGGTCTCAAGGTCTGACGCGGACACGGTCAATTTGTCTTTGTTAAGGTCGAAAAGAAAATTGTCAAGAATGGGCAGCGTGTTACTATTGTTGATTACGCCCCCCAGAATCTGTAGTTGCTTTAAAAGGTAGGTGCTCGATACTATGAATTTCATAGGGTAGTTTTATTTCAATTTTGTGTCAGTTTGTGTTCTAAACAGTCTCGAAAGCACGTTTAACGTACAAAAATCAAGACAAACAAAGATATTTGAATGCTTCTTTTTAGCGAAACAAACTTATCAACATCTAGGCACCGTATTTCCGCCTCCTAAAATAGGTGAAACCTAATCCGAAAACAAGAATCAAGACAAGCGGAAGTCCTATGTTCATTAGCTGCCATTTGGTTTTTTGGGCAGCTACTTTTTGCTCGTCCAAAAAGGGTACGGCCACCTTTTTATTTCGAATGTTTATAAGTCCGCTATCGTCCAACAGGTAATTGACGGCGTTTATCAAAAATTCCTTGTTCCCATAGTAGTTATTTGTCCATTTATCGTATCCCAGTTCCAAAGGCCTGCCGTTGCGTACTTGGTTTTTGATGATATCCCCATCGGAAACTACGATCATTTTGTTATCCTTTCCTTGTTCGGTGGGATTTTTTAGGGATACCGGTTTGACGCGGTTGTTAAAAGCGGAGGAGAAATTGCCCTCTACCAATACCGCCAATGCCTTATCGCCATTGGTGAATGTTTCTTTTTTCGGGGGATCGTTGATAATGTCGAGACTAATTTGTTTTGGGGTACCCTCTAAACGGGACAGGGGGGAGCTTTTAAGGAGTACTGTTTTCTTATTTTGGTTGGATAGTGTATCAATGGAACTGACGAATTGCAACCTGATGGCTTCCAGATTATTATTTATGGGATGGTCGTTGCGCGAGAATACCATGGGATGGTAATACCAAGGGACTGGATCGTATTGGGATGCATTCCCTTCTCCCGTAGCCAATACAATCTGCGTAAAATACATATCGTTGACCAGATCGGGATTGACCCGGATGCCGTACTTAAAAAAGAAATCGTTCAGGTTCAGGTCACGGGGCAAGGCCATCGCAGCGCCCTGTTCGTTAAAAAGGCTGTCAAGTTCCATGTTCACCTCGTCAAGCAACCACATCGTTTTTCCGCCGTTTACGATGTATTGGTCCAGCACATATTTTTCACTGTCGGAAAAGCGCTCGGTCGGTTTGGCGATCAGGGCGAGGTCGTATCCTTTTAACTGATCCAATGTTTTCTGCGGATTCCCGGCGACGGAATCCAAGGTAATCGCCCCAATATTGTAGTAGTCGCGAATGGAGGTCAAAAAATCCGCCAGATAGATATCGTCGAGTTCTCCATTGCCCTTTATGACGGCAATCTGCTTCTTCTTTTTAATGTCGATTTTGGAAAAGGCATCCGCAAAGGCATATTCCAAATGCTGCACGGAGTTGTTGACCCGCTCTTCGGTAGTCGCTCCCAGTTTATTTTTCAACAGCGGTACTTTTACCGTTTTATCCCCATAATTGACCATCGCCCATGGAAAGACGATGTCTTGCGATACCTTACTATTATCCTCCACCGTGATCTTGGCAGGGGTAAGTCCCAAGCCCTGTAGTTCCGTTACCGTCGCATTAATGTTTTCGGCATTTTCCAAAGGGTTTACGAAGGTAAACTTGATATTACCATTTTCCGATGCAAATTCCTCTAGAATTTGACCCGTTTCCGTCCTCAGTTTTACGAAATCCGGAGGTAGGTTGCCTTCCAACAAAACATCGACGATAACCGGTCTCTTAAATTCAGAAACTGTTGCGATGGCAGCTTCGGATAGGGTGTACCGATGGTCTTCGGTAAGATCGAATCGCGTGTACACAAAACCGGATAGCGCATTGATCAGAATCAAAAGCACTAGGGCAGCAGCGATGGAAACCAGCGTTTTTTTCATCTTTGTAGGGTTTTATTTTGGAATTTGGGATTTGATTTTTTTTGGAATTTTAATACCTCTTGGGCACCGCCCAGAGGTAGTTATTATCGTGCCGTGTTTTTGAGTTGTACAACGCTAAGAAAAAGAAAGAAGGCGGTAAGGCTAACGAAATATATCAGGTTGCGCGTATCCAAAACACCTCTTGAGATACTTTCAAAATGATGCTTCATTCCCAAATTTTGCACGAAGACGGCAACTTGGCCGTCGGTAAATAGAGTCGACAGGCCTTCAAAACCATAGTACAACAAGAAGCATAGCAGTACTCCAATAATGAAAGCCACAATCTGATTCTCCGATAAGGTAGAGGCGAAGAGGCCGACCGCCGTATAACATCCCATTAAAAATAGGGTGCCGAAATAGGAGCCGATAACCAAGCCCATATCCAGATTACCCACGGTAGTACCCAATTGCGAAACAACATATACATATAGCAAGGTTGGCACCAAGGCGATCAATCCCAAAACGAACGTGCCCAAAAATTTTCCGAGTACCATCTGCCAAAGGCCGATAGGTTTGATAAAAAGGAGTTCCAAAGTCCCTAATTTTTTTTCCTCCGAAAAGCTTTTCATGGTAATGGCGGGAATCAAGAACAGAAATACCCAGGGCGCCAGCAAGAAGAAACTGCTTAAATCAGCAAAACCGTAGTCAAAAATATTGAACGGTCCTTTGAACACCCAAAGAAACAGCCCATTGAGTGCCAGAAACAGCCCGATGACCAAATATCCGGTTACCGAGGTGAAAAAGGAGCGTATTTCGCGTTTGAAGATGGCGATCATGCAGGTTTGGGGTTTGTTGTTTGAAGTTTATAGTTTTGACACTATTTTTTTTAACGTGATGGCTTATTTACCTGCCACGTCATTTCTTAACTAAACTCTTCAAATATTCTTGCGCCGTCATTACCGGAATTAGCGATTCTTTAAAGTCCTTTCCATTTCGGGTTATCAGTAGTACACAATCAGAATCGACAGCGCTAAAATATTGAAGGGAGTCCTCGAAATCGTTAAACGCCGAATTGAGACCTTTTTCGATGGTATGACCATCTAAACTACAGATTTCGCTGATTATTTTAAATTTTCTGAGTTTCTCTTTGGCGATTTCAGGACTTTCTAGTTTTACAAGGAAGTAGTTTACGGTAGCAAATGAAATGGGGGAGGTCACCAAGGTCACTTGACCTTTGTCGGCCAAAGTGGCCAGTTTTGCAATGGGATCGTAAAAGGGATGTCGCTCTCCCAAGAAATCCAACATGATATTGGTGTCGATAAAAAGTCTAGGCTTCATTTGTATTTTTCGACTAAATAATCGGAATATTCTTTCTTGTAATCCAAATCGGCGGGAAGACTGGTTCCCGTAGAAATGCTCTTTACAAAGGGTGAAATTTCGAAGTCATCCTCTTTGTTTTCCGATGTCAATGATTGCAAATAAAATTCAATAAGCCGTGATAGACTTATTTTTTTGTCGGAAGCATATTGTTTAGCCTTCTCGATAACCTCTTGATTGAGCTTTAATGTCAGTTTGGTATCCATCCCAATAAGTTATACGTACAAAGTTAATAAAATAATCCGTATTAAAATTTTCTGATTTTTATTTCCCAATTTATACGTTAAACAATGAACTTTAAACAGCAACGAAGTAGCGATTGAACCTTAAACCCTATACAAACGAAACCGTAACCGTATCCCGAAACTCCAATCCCAACAGCGTCGAAGCACCTCCCACCGTGTTCAGGTCACTTTTGTAAATAGCCAGTTCGATATAATTGGCGGAATTGAAAAGAGCCAAAAGGTCTCCCGCGCCCTTGCGTTGACTTCTTTCAAGGTCAAAATTGATGATATCGCTGTATTTGTTATGGATACGGCTTATTTTAGTGGATCGGGCGGCGAGTTCGTAATCCCTTCCCTTACGGTAAGCCTCAAAAAAGTTTTTATGGATGTTGGTCACCACATTCCCATAATTGTCGACGTAGATAATGCTACCAATAATTTTGTTTCCGTCATCGGTAACACTTGGGGTGAATTCGCGTAGTTCTTTCAGAGCCTCGAACGGTTTTCCGACGACTTCAAGGGTACCACCACGGGCGATGTGGCAGGCAACTTTAATGAATACATCAAGAACGGGAAAAGAACCGTGATCCGGATTGGGAATGTTGATTTCGACTACTTTTTCAGGCTTTTTTTCGGAAGTTATCAGTCCGATTATACCATTATTGGCCGTGATAAAATAATGACCGTCGATCAAAAGGGCGATATGCTTGTTTTCAGGGGTGGGTTCTGCATCGACGCCAACAATATGGATACTGCCTTCTGGAAAATTTCTATAGGAATTTTCGAGGATGTAAGCACACTCGTGAATATTAAACGGACTGATTTCATGCGAAATATCAACGATTTGGGCATTGGGCAACTCTTTGTAGATACTGCCTTTAAGGCAGCCCACAAAATGGTCTTTGAGTCCGAAATCCGTAGTTAGGGTGATTATGGCCATGCAGCACTGTTGATATATTTTTGGACTTACAAACTGATTTTTGATTAAATTTGTTAAGTCCAAAACTGGATGAACAGACAAAATTAGTGCAAAAAAAAATAGCCAAGCGAAAGAATTGCACATTGGTTTTCACTTAAACACACAAAGTTTTTGAACGAACTCATACTAGAACTTAAAGAGATCAGCCCAAGGGAATTTTTTGGGCAGGGCAACCAGCATATCGATTTGCTCAAAAAATATTTTCCAAAGCTTAAAATCGTTGCAAGGGGCAACAAAATAAAGGCGTATGGCGATGAAGAGCTTTTAGAGGAGTTCGACCGACGGTTGACTATGCTTACTACCCATTTCGCCAAATACAACAAACTTGACGAGAACGTAATCGAAAGGGTGCTGACCAGCAACACTGCTTCCGATTACGAATTCCCCGAAAAAAGTGGGGAGACTTTGGTACATGGCGTCAATGGCCGATTGATTAAGGCGCTGACCGTAAACCAGCGCAAGCTGGTCGATGCCGCCAAGAAAAACGATATGGTCTTTGCCATCGGTCCCGCTGGAACGGGGAAGACCTACACTGGTGTAGCGTTGGCGGTCAAAGCCTTGAAGGAAAAACAGGTAAAACGTATCATCCTGACCCGGCCCGCCGTAGAAGCGGGGGAGAATCTCGGCTTTTTACCGGGAGATCTAAAAGAAAAACTTGATCCCTACATGCAACCCCTGTACGATGCTCTACGGGATATGATTCCGTCTGAAAAACTGGCGCATTTGATCGACACCGGCATCATTCAAATAGCACCCTTGGCCTTTATGCGCGGGCGTACCCTTGACAATGCCTTCGTCATCCTCGATGAAGCCCAGAACACCACCCACGCCCAGATGAAGATGTTCTTGACCCGAATGGGGAAGAGCGCCAAGTTTCTCATCACCGGCGACCCTGGGCAAATCGACCTACCTCGAAGAGTAATTTCAGGATTGAAGGAAGCTCTCTTGATCTTAAAAGACGTTCAAGGCATCGAAATAATCTACTTGGATGATAAAGATGTCATTCGGCATAAATTGGTCAAAAAAGTGATTGATGCATATAAGAATATTGAGCATCAAGGTTGAGGGAAGTAAGAAGTACGAAATTAGAAGTACGAAGTTATGATTTCAGAATTATGAAAAACACCATCACCGATACCAATTTCAATTTCCCGGGCCAGAAAAGTGTGTACAAAGGCAAAGTCCGGGAGGTCTATGCTTTGGAGAACGATATTTTGGTCATGGTCGCTACCGATCGGCTTTCTGCATTTGATGTGGTGATGCCGAAGGGAATTCCCTATAAAGGACAGATTTTGAATCAGATCGCCACTAAAATGATGACCGCTACCGCTGATATTGTTCCAAACTGGTTGATGGCCACTCCCGATCCCAACGTAGCGGTGGGCCATGCTTGTGAACCGTTTAAAGTAGAAATGGTGATTCGGGGCTATATGTCCGGACATGCCGCGCGGGAATATAAATCCGGAAAACGGATGCTCTGCGGGGTCGCAATGCCCGAGAGTATGCAAGAAAATGATAAGTTTCCCGAGCCGATCATCACTCCAGCTACCAAAGCGGAGCAGGGGAATCATGATGAGGATATCTCTAGGGAGAATATTTTAAAACGAAACATTGTTTCCCAAGAGGATTATGAGGTATTGGAAAAATATACCCATGCCCTCTTTCAAAAAGGTACCGAAATAGCCGCCGACCGCGGTTTGATACTAGTGGACACTAAATACGAATTCGGAAAAACCAAAGGAGGAGACATTGTCTTGATAGATGAGATTCACACGCCGGATTCTTCCCGTTACTTCTATGCCGATGGCTATCATGATCGTCAGGATAGGGGGAAGGACCAAAAACAACTTTCAAAGGAATTTGTGCGGCAGTGGCTGATTCAAAACGATTTTCAAGGTCTTGAGGGGCAGAGCGTTCCTGAAATGTCCGATGCCTATATCGAGACTGTGTCTGAGAGGTATATTGAACTCTACGAAAATATTACCGGAGAGACTTTTGTTAAGGCGAATATCTCGAATATTCAGGAACGGATCGAGAAGAATGTCTTAGATTATTTGAAGTAGGCAAGCATTCTGCTGGCCTGATTGTGAGACCCCAAAGGTTTTTTCACATTGTAACCGCATGCTGAATTTGCTGTAAAGGTTTTGTTGGCAATGCATGGAGGTTTTTACCAAAACCTTTGGGGTCTTCCCCGCGCAAAGAAACCTTCCCCCACACAACAAAAACCCCATATTTCTTCATTTTAATAACCGTTTCACCGAAAAATTCCCTTTCCCCTTCAATTTCCCTAAAATCTTCAAAAATGCAATGGCCGTAATGTAGGCATCACCCAAGGCAGTATGCCTATCCGTAGCAGGGATATCAAATTTTTCCGCCAGCTCATCCAAGGAGTATTGCTCTTGTTTTTGTAGTAACGGAGAAGCGATCAAGGTGCGCTTATACAGTATCGAGGTATCCAAAAACTTGTTTTTCAATTTGGGTAGACCGTGGCGTTGAAGGGCTTGGTCGATCATGGCACGGTCGAATCCGGCATGGTGTGCCACAAGAACTGAATTGCCAATAAATGCCAAGGACAACTGAATGGCTTCCAGTTCGGTAATCTGGGGCTTTGATTCTTCCTCCAGAATACCGTGAACCGCTATGTTTTTGGCATGGTAAAAATGTTGGTATAGATACACCTCGAAACTCTGATTAACATATATAGTATTGTTTTGTAAGGATAAGGCGCCTATGGAAAGTATTCTATCTTTTTCCATATCAAGTCCCGTGGTCTCCGTATCAAAAACTACAAATCGGATATCGTTCAGAGACTCGGGTATCCCATTTTCGAAGGTTGCGGAGTAGGCCATCCAAAAATCGGGATAGTTCCTCTTTTTTTTAGCGAAGAGATTTTTAAAGAATCGAATCATCCCAACATGCTTGTTACCTTAAAGCGGATTTTAATCATTTCCTGCAGTTCCTTGATGGTCTTGAACGTACGCTTCAGTTTGATTTTTTCCTCCTTTGTCAAGGTATCCAAGGCGATAAAGCGTCCGGAATCGTTATGCAGCAATCCCTGTTTGGTACGGAATTTCAGCAGGGCCTTGGTCGCATAGGAACAGGCGAGGAACAGTTCTCCATTGTTCGGTTCGAGTTCCGCCAGGCGTTCAAAACGCTCGGCGGTATTGTTGATGGATTTGATCTGGTGCGAAAGGGTCAACACCCGTGCAGCGTCGATAAGCGGCATCAAGGCCCTGCGTTTTAGATCGAAGAAATCTTTGTGGGCACCATCCTCTTCGACCAAAAAGCTTCGGAAAAAGCCTCTGGGCGATGGGTTTTGCAAGGCCCCACTAGCTAAATGCAAAAAGAAAATCGGATACTTTTCCGTGATTTCAAAAATATGCGCGGTCAGTGGATCGACCAAAGCCGCATGCCCAAAGGAAATACTATAATCAAAGAAAATGGAGGATAACAGCACTTCATCAGGACCGGGATTGGTGATCCAATACGACACCCGATCCTTCCATTCCGAAAGTGACAGGCACCATTCAGGATTCGAGGCCATCATCTCCGCCGGGCAATATTCGTAACCTATAGTATTCAGGCCTTTGTTTACCGCTTTAGAAAATTTCAGGAAATACGCCCTCGTTTGCGGCAATTCGCTTTCTGGCACATTTTCAAAAATCAGGGCGTTGTCTTGGTCGGTGTGCAATAGTTGCTCGCTACGACCTTGGCTACCCATGGCAAGCCAGGCAAATTTGACCGGGGGCGGATTTTCCAACTCCTTTAATGCGATTTCGATGACCTGTTTGATAGAGGCATCATTGAGTTCAGATATCACTTTTGAAGTAAGGGTCAGGGGGATATTCTGGTCCAAATACCCTTTTAGCAGTCCCGTAATTCGGCGGTGGATAGTCTTTATGTCCTTGAATTTCCTCGCCCGTTTTATGGCCTTCATCAATACAGCAGGATTATTGCCGAGCTCGAGCATCACATCGTGCTTCGACAACATGCCCACGGCCGCGGTGTTCGGCGTGCCGTCTTCTGTAAGGCACAGATGGCTGATACCGTTCTTCATCATGGCCATTTGGGCCTGTGCGATCGTCATTTTCTTCGGATAGGTGATTACCGGGGCACTCATAATTTCTTTAGCCTTTGCGGTGATAGGATGGGCGCCCGTAGCGATTCTGTTGCGAATGTCCTTATCGGTGATGATTCCTAGAGGAAGTCCGTTTTTTAGAATCAACATGGCTCCTACCTTCTTTTTGGTCATGGCAAGTGCAATGCTTTTGACGCTGGCATTTTCGGGACTTGTGACGAGTTTTTCCGAATAATGTACATGTTGCAGATCCAGTAATCCCTTATCAATTTGGGGCTGTAAAGCAGGGGATTCGCCCATCAATTTTCCCCGGTAACTTTTGGAATAGGGATTTCTGGTATTCGAAGCAAAGCTCTCGATCAAAAAGTTGGCTACGCCTTCATATTTTTGAGTATAGGGCTTGAAATCAGCTATGGGAACGGCGTACAGAATACTCTCTTCGTAAGCCTTCGCCTCAAGTTTATAATTTTCGTTCGCTATTAAGGGCCTTAGCCCAAAGATATCGCCTTCGTCGCAAAGGTCGATGATGTCGTTTTTGGACTTTTTACGAAGTACAACGGCACCTTTGTGTACGATATAAAAATGCTCATGTGGCTGGTCATCTTCCTCAAAAATTATACTTTCCTTTGTTTTATAAAGGATGGAAACCTCTTGCGAAAGGGCATCCAAATCTTTAGGATGCATTTCGTTAAAAGGTGGATATACTTTTAAAAAATCGGCCACCCTTGCCGATATGGTATTTTTCATTTTGCGAATTTTATTCCCGATTCATTTCCCCGATTACCAACTGCTTTCAAAACAGTTTCTAAGAATCATTCCTTATTTTTTGATTGCCCCAGTGACCGTTGCCCTCTTTCATTACAATGGTCCGATACGGAAAAGGAAGTTCGATACCCTCGGCGTCAAAACGTTTTTTGATGCTTTCCGTCACATCGACCCTAAGCTGAAAACAGTCGGAAAAGTTGCGTCCCCAGGCCCAAGCGCGTACGATTATCGAATATTCCTCAATGGATAGTACGGCGGTCTTGACAATTGGGTGGCCGTCCTTTTTATCGGCTGTAGTTCTGTTATCGTAGATAAGCGGATGGTTCTCACACTCCTCTTGCATTATTTTTTTTGCTAGCCCCATATCGCTATCGTACGAGATACCGATCTCTATGCGCTCGCAGCACTTTAGTTCGCCCAGGTCGTAATTAATCAATTTCTCTTTGTTGATGATGGAATTGGGTATGACGATCATCTTGTTCTCAAAATTCCGGATGACCGTATGTCGCAGGGTAATGTCGGTAACATTGCCCACCATGGTATCCGTGACTTTAATCAGATCACCGATCTTAAAGGGCTTGAACGAAATAATGAACAAGCCCCCTACAAGATTCGATAAGGCTTCCTGCGAGGCTACACCCACTATCAACGCCAGCACCCCTGCACCGCCCAAAGCGGTCTGGGCGACACCGCGCAACGATGGAAAGGCCATTAGCCCGAACAGAAGTCCCGTAAAATAAATGGTAAATACGGCAACATACCTTAAAAATTTCAGACTGGTAGGATCGTCATTGTTCCAGATTTTTTTCTTGATACTCTGTTTGAACCACATATTGGCCGATGTAGCGGATACAATGGTCAATACGGCCAGGAAACCGAGGTACATGATCAGTTTGAAATCATCTTGTATGGCTTCGTATTTTTCCTTTTCTACGAAAAGGAAACTTAGTGCAATTATACCGAGTACCAACCATAAGGCATTCAAGACCCTTTTTATCAGATTTAACGGGGTAGGTCTTTCCCCGGGAAACTTTTCACGTTCCTTCTTAAGGAACCATTTGTGCAATACGTTGGTCAGCAGATACAAAACAACGACCGATGCAATTACTATTGCACCATAAATAATATGTGGCCTGTACTCAATAAAAATTTCTTCCATCCTTGTTTATTCGTTTGGTATCCGTTTTATTTACTACGTTCGCTGAAATATAAAAATATAACGGTTAAAGAGTAATACCGGATATTAAGCAGCCAATGCCCATCCATCCTGAAGATTATCCGAAAACCGTTAAAACTACATAATAGTGGCGGCAATGCCAAAAGTTGTAATATCCCATAAAAAATGGCTCCACACCTATTAAGGTACGGAGCCAATTATTTCAACATACTTGCTTTTATGCCTTGGCAATGGTCGCCCTGAGCATCCAGGCCATTTCTTCGTGCTCTTGTAGGAGCCCGGTCAGAAAGTCGGCGGTACCCACATCTTTATATTCTTCCTCTACCTTGGTGATGTTTTCACGGATAAAATGGATAATCGAATCGTGATCCTCGAGAAGGGCTGCGTATAATCGTGGCTTATGTTATCGCCCTCGTATTTTTCTGTGAGATGGGTAAGGTTCAAAAAGTCGCCCATAGTCGCCGGTGCATAGTGTCCTACAAGAACATTGCCGGTAATCACCAATCCCCAAATACGCAACATTTCAAGTAGTGAGCGCTGCCCATTGAGCACAGGCAATGCCAATAAAGGAGTCTGTTCCGTAAACAGGGCCGATTTTCCCAAGATGACCAAAATAAAGCCTACGGGATACACAAATCCGAATGATTTTATCAGGATATTTTGATCGACGCTATCCTGGAGCAGATAGTACAAGGTACAGACCATAAAATAGCTGAAACCGATTTCGAGCCTAGCTAATATAGCGCTCAGAAAAATCGCTTTGCTCTTTACCTTGAACAACTCTTCGCCTTCATGGATCACACGACTCAGAATATCACTATACTTCTTTCCACCTTTAACCTTATCGGATTTCTCTTCCAACTTTTTTTGATGTTCTTCCTGATCCTTTTTTTTCTCTTTCATAGCTATTCTTAGGATTTTTCGTGATCCCTTGCAGTCCGCATCAAGTGAAAACTAA
>RCMY010002942.1_pt1 | contig 15260 bp, 17 predicted proteins | sample 2041341 | NCBI WGS metagenome assembly RCMY01 (sample SAMN09708234, study PRJNA481090) | Marine sediment metagenome, whole genome shotgun sequencing project.
GAGGGACTAGTCCCTCGCGCTCCCTAGAGTATTTTTACCAAGAAGAATGAACGGAGGCTACAATGAAGCTTGGGGTGATTTGTGATGGGATCAGTCGTGATCTAAGTCATGCTGTTGATGTGATGGATGAGTTTGGGCTGGACTATGCGGAGCTTCAGTTTGTGGGCGCGCATGAGGTCGGGGATCATTCGGCGGCCGAGATTGCGGAGATTGATGCGCTGTTGCGGGCGCGCGGCAAGCCGGTGTCCTGTTTGTCGCGGCATGTGTTTGCCGGAATGACATCCGCCAATCGGCCGGGGGATGCGTTGCATGTGACCCATATGGATGCGCTGAAACGAGTGATTGAGATGGCGCATGTGGTGGGGAGCCCTTTGGTGCGGATCATGACGCAGAAGAAGGAGCAGATTTTATGGGGTGCGCATGGGGCGGAAGTTTGGAATGTCGCGCATGGGGCCTGGGACACGATGGCACCGATGATCGCTCCTGCGGTTGAATTGGCGCGGGCCGAGGGTGTGACTTTGGTGGTTGAGACAGGCAACGGGACGATGGTGAATTCGAATTACACCGCGCGACGGTTGATTGATGAGTTGGATGCCCGCGATGCGTTGAAGGTGCTGTGGGATCCGGCGAACAATTGTTGGTGTCATGAACGGGCCTACCCGGAAGGTTACGACGCCGTTCGGGGCGGGTATTTGGGGCATGTGCATATTAAGGATATTTTTGTGGATACGCCGCGCGCGACTTTGGAGGTTCGGCCAATGGGCGAGGGGCAGCTTGGGCCATTGTTCGGCGATATTGCAGGTGCTTTGCGCGCCGATGGGTATGACGGGGTGGTGTCGTTCGAGAGCGTTTACCACCCGGGCAATGGGGATTTCGAAGCCGGGTTTCGTCAGAATATCGGGGCGTTTAAGGATTTTTTTGGCTGAGTTACCACATGGTTTTCTTTGCGCGCTCTGGCCATTCGGCATCGTAATTGGGGCCGCCGACTTCGCCTTCAGTAAATTCGCTGAGCATTTCGCCGGGGGTGGGCAGGTCGTTGCTTTCGTCGCCTGACGTCCAGAGACCAGCCCGCATGATGGCGCGGGCGCATTGGAAATAGATCTCGGTAATTTCGACAACAATGACCGAACGAGGATGCGCGCCGTCGCGCTCGAAACGGGCGAGCATATCAGTGTCTGTTGTGACGTGAGCCTTGCCGTTGACGCGCACGACGCTTGTTGAGCCGGGGACCATGAACATCAGCGACACGCGCGGATCGCGGACGATGTTGCGCAAGCTGTCCATGCGATTGTTGCCGCGCCAGTCGGGCATGGCGAGAGTTTGCGCGTCGATTTCCGTGATCACGGGGCCGTTGTCGCCGCGCGGAGAGCCATCGCTCCCTTCGGGGCCGACTGTGGTTAACACACAAAAGCGGCTGGCCATGATCCATGCGCGGTAAGTCGGCACCATATGGGTCACGACTTTGCGGATCGAGGCTGCGCTGGGAGTGCCGTAGAGGGCTTCGAGTTCTGCGACGGATTGGATCATTTCGCGCCTCTGGCCTCGGCTAGGAGCCGGTCGGAGTTGGTTTCGACCGCGTCTTCGAGCTTTGCCATGAATTCTTTGACGCCGAGGCCCGGCGGGATCGGGTCGAGGAACTCCACAACGGCGGTGCCGGGAAGGCGTAGGAAACCGCGTTTGGGCCAGAAGTGGCCGATGTTCGTGGCGACGGGGACGCAGGTTTGGCCAAGCTGGTTGTACAAGATTCCGGTGCCCGATTTGTAGGGTTTCTTATCGTCAGGGGCGACGCGGGTGCCTTGGGGGTAGATCACCAGTTGGCCGGGATCGGCGCGGCCCTTATCGACGTCGGCTTTCATCTTGGTGACGGCTTGGCCGCGTTTGCCGCGGTCGACCGGGATGCAGCCGACACGCAAGGAGTACCAGCCGAGGATTGGCGCGTAGATCAGTTCGCGTTTCATGATGAACTTGCCGCGCGGGACGGCGTGGTAGATCACGATAATGTCGAAGAAAGACTGATGTTTGGCGGCGATCATAACTTCGTCGGTGGGCGGCGTGCCGCGAACGTCGATCTTGAGGCCCACCATCCATTCGGCGCACCAGATATTGAAGCGGCACCATTCGTGGCAGGCTTTGACGGCCCATTTTGCGTCCCAGATCGCGAAGGGCGCGAAGACGATCGCGTAAGGCAGCATCGAGACGTAGAGCGTCATGTTGAAGATCATCGAGCGGGCGAGTTGCATCGGTTATCCGGCCTCTTTTAAACGGCGCGCGGCGGCGGCGCGGGTGGCGGCAAACGCAAGGGCTGCGGCGGCCAGCGGGACGAGGAACGGCCATATCCATTCGCCACCCTGAAAGCCAACAGCGCTTGCGAGACCGCCGCCTGCGACGGTGGGGATAAGGGCGACGGCGACGAGGCCGATGAGCGTTCCGGCAGCGGCACCTGCAAGGGTTCTGAGCGTGAAACGGCGGGTGAAGGCGCGGGTGATGTAGCGGTCTTCCGCCCCGACGAGGCGCAGAACGTCGATAACTTGGCCGTTGGCAGAGATCGCAGCCGAAGCGGCAAGGGCGACGGTGACTCCGGTGACTGTGGCGATAAGGATTAACGCGGTGAGCGAAAGCGTGCGCAGGCCGCGCGCGGCGTCGATCATCGGCGCGCGCCAGCGGCCGTGGTCGTCATAGACGGCTCCGGGGGCTTCGGCGGCGAGGCGTTGGCGCAGGCCGATCACGTCGGGGCCGTCTTCGGTGAGGGTGATGTCGATCAGGATGGGCAGGCGCAGGGTTTCGATGGGCAGATCGGTGCCGAACCAAGGCTGCAAAAGCAGGGCTTGTTCGTCGTTGGTGAGGCGGCGGGTCGCGCCAATGCCCGGAGTTTGGGACAGGATCGTTTCCACGGTGTCGGCCTGCGCGCTGGCCATTTCCACAGGCGCCGAAATGCGCAGGGTTGCGGTGTCGGCCAGCGAGGCCTCCCAGTCGGTCGCCTGACGTCCGGCGGTCAGGGCAAGAGACAAAACGAAGACCGCGAGAAAGGCCATGGCAGCCGCGCTTGCGATGGTAAGCATCGCGGTATAGCCGGTGCGCGGGACGACGCCTTCGGCGGTTGCGTCGCCTTTCAAAAGGGTGAGAAGCGCGTTCAAAGTTCGGCTCCGGCCAGTTCGACCGCACCGTCACGCAAGCGCAGGACGCGGGCAGGGACGCGGGTTTTTGCCTGTCTGATCAATGACATATCGTGTGTCGCGCAAAGGACGGTTTTGCCAAGGCGGTTGAGTTCGATCAAGAGGCCGAGTATTTTCAGCGACATTTCCCAATCGACGTTGCCGGTCGGTTCGTCCGCCAGAATGATGTCGGGTGACAGGATCACGGCGCGAGCCAGAGCGGCGCGTTGGCGCTCGCCTCCCGACAGTTCAGGGGGGCGGTGATCGGCGAGATGATTGAGGCAAACCCAGCTTAGCAAGTCCGTCATATCGGCGCGCGCCTTGGCGACGTTGCCGCCAGAGACTGTGACCGGCAAAAGGACGTTTTCGGCAACGCTTAGGTGGTCGATAAAGCGGCAGTCCTGATGAACGACGCCGATGCGACGGCGCAGACGTGCGGTGCCATCACGGTCCAATTGGCCGGTGTCATCGTCAAAAAACGTGACGCGGCCTTCGGTCGGTTGCAGTTCGCCGTAACAAAGTTTGATGAGCGTAGTCTTGCCAGTACCGGAGGGTCCGGTGAGAAAGTGAAAACTGCCCGGCGCAAGTTGAAGTGACACGTCCCGAAAGAGCGTGCGGCCGCTGTAACTCATAGCGACGCTGTCGAGTGCAAGCGCGGTTGGGTCTGTCATGTCGCGACGCTTTTGCCTCAGTCGGGGCGGCGGTGCAACGACGCTTTGAGTTCGCCGGTGAAAGTGGTAAAGATGACCGGAAGCGGGAACGGGTCGTGGAGAACACCGATCTGACCGCGCAAGAGGCTATAAAAGAGCAAGGGCTATAAGATGCGATTGATCTGTCCCAATTGCACGGCGCAATACGAAGTCGACGCAACCATGATCCCCGATGAGGGGCGTGATGTGCAGTGTTCGAATTGCGGGCATACGTGGTACGAACTTCCCCCTCCTGAGGCCGCTTTGGCGGTTGAGGATGATGGTGCGCCCGAGGTCGAGGCGGAACCGTGGGAGGCCCCTGAGGCCGAACCCGTGCCCGAATCCGAACCGAAATCTGAGCCTGAGCCAGAGTTTGTGGCTGAAGAGCCGGAGCTTGACGAACCGGAGCCGGAACCAGAACCGGAGTTCGACGAACCGGAGCCCGAGCCGGAACCGGAACCGGTGCATGACGAGCCGGAACCTGAGGTCGTGGCGCAAGCACCCGAGGCGGAACCCGAACCAGAACCAGAGCCGGTGGGAAAGCCGACAAAGGTTTACGACGACGACGATGATGACGATGGGGACGACAGCTGGGATTGGCCGGAAACACGGCTGGTTTCTCCGGCAGCGGATACAGTCGAAGGCGGGGCCACCAAACCTACGAACATGCGTCGACCTGCAGATGTGGCAGCGCTTGATTTGCTTCGCGAAGAGGCCGACCGCGAGATGTCACAGCGCAAGTCGTCGACACCATCGACGCTTGAAGTGCAGACCGATTTCAGCCTGTCCGAGCCTGAGAAAGTGGACGACACTCCGTCGCGTGCTTTGAAAGCGCGGATGGGGCGATTGGATACCCGCGATGCCATGGCGCAGGCGGAAAGCGAATACGTCGAGCCGCGTCGCGAATTGTTGCCCGATATCGAAGAGATCAATTCGACACTTCGGCCCGCGCCCGATGAAATCACACGCGGCGCACGCACGCCCGAGCAGGAACTGCGTCACCGCAAAGGCTTTCGGCTTGGGTTTGTCGCTTCGGTCGGGATTGCCGCGTTGATGGTGGTTTCTTACGTCTGGGCGCCGTCGATTGCATCGGCCCTTCCCGCAACGGAAAGCGTGTTGATATCTTATGTGGATGTGGCGAATGCGGCGCGCGATGCGTTGGATACGCTGTTCGGCGGCAGCGGATAACCGCGACAGTTAACCTTGGTTAACGCTTGCGGGACACTTTGCGTTTCTTGCCAGCGGCTTTGGTTGCTTTGCGCCGCGCAGAGCCACCGCCGCGATGGGGTTTCGGGCCGCGTTTGGGGGCTTTGCCGTCGGCTTCGAGCAATTCCAACATCAACCCACCGGTGACCGGGACGGCTTCTGCGAGGCGCACAGTGACGCGTTGGCCAAGACCAAGCGTGAAGCCGGTGTCCGAGCCTCGTAAAGTTTGATCGTCTGCGTCGAAGTGGAAGAATTCCGAGCCGAGCGAGCGCACGGGGATCAACCCATCGGCGCCGGTTTCGTCGAGTTTCACGAAAGCTCCGAAGCGTTGGATGCCCGAGATGCGGCCTGTCAATTCTGCGCCGATCCGGTCTGACAGGAACGCGGCTAGGTAACGGTCGGTCGTGTCGCGTTCGGCGACCATCGAGCGGCGTTCAGTTTCAGAGATGTGTTTGCCGGTTTCTTCCAAGCCGTCCGCGTCTTCAAGCGTCAGGCCGTCCTTGCCCCAGCCGTGGGCGGAGACCAGTGCGCGGTGGACAATAAGGTCAGCGTAGCGGCGGATCGGCGAGGTGAAGTGGGCATATGACAAGAGCGCGAGGCCGAAATGGCCGAAGTTTTGCGGCGCGTAGTAGGCTTGGGTCATGGACCGCAGCGTCGCGATGTTGATCTGCTCGGCGTGGTCGGTGTCGGCAGCGGCATGCAACAGGCGATTGAGGTGCGCGGTTTTGAGGACCTGACCCTTGGCAAGCGTCAGGCCAGCCGTTCCAGCCGTTTCGCGTAAAGCGTCAAGTTTTTCGGGGTTCGGCTCTTCGTGGATGCGGAAGAGCAGCGGTTGTTTCTTATTAACCAGCGTTTCGGCGGCAGCGACGTTGGCCAGCACCATGAATTCTTCGATCAGCTTGTGCGCGTCGAGGCGGTCTTTGAAAGCGACGGACGTGACATGGCCTTTGTCGTCGAGGATGATCTGGCGTTCGGGCAGGTCGAGATCGAGCGGTTGGCGGGTTTCGCGGGCTGTTTTGAGGGCGGCGTAGGCGGCGTAGAGGGGCTTTAGCACGTCCTCAAGAAGCGGCGCGGTCTTGTCGTTAGGCGTGCCGTCGATGGCGTCCTGGACTTCCTCGTAGTGCAGAGAGGCCGGCGATTTCATCAACCCGCGGACGAATTTCTGGCCAATTTTCTCTCCCTTGGCGTCGATCTGCATACGGACGGCGAGGCAGGCGCGCGGGACGCCCTCGTGGAGGGAACAGAGGTCGCCAGAGAGGCGGTCGGGCAGCATTGGTACGACGCGATCGGGGAAATAGGTGGAATTGCCGCGTTTTCGGGCTTCGCGGTCCAGCGGTGTTCCGGGGCGGATATAGTGAGCGACATCGGCGATGGCGACCCAGATGATGTGGCCGCCGGGGTTTTTGGGATCATCATCGGCGTGGGCAAAACAGGCGTCGTCGTGGTCGCGGGCGTCCGACGGGTCGATGGTGATGAGGGGGAGGTCTGTGAGATCCTCGCGGCCATTTAGGTCGGCGGGTTTCATCGCGTCGGCTTCTGCGATGGCGTCGTCGGGGAAATCGTCGGGGATGCCGTGTTGGTGGATCGCGATAAGGGACACGGCTTTGGGCGCGCTGGGGTCGCCAAGGCGGGTGACAATGCGGGCATTGGGCAGGCCCATGCGGTCTTTCGGTCCGGCCTGTTCGGCTTCGACAAGTTCGCCGTCTTTTGCACCAAAGGTGGCGTCAGCGGCGACGCGCCATTCGCGGTCAGCCCCTTTGTCGACCGGCAGGATGCGGCCGCCTTCGGTGTGTTTGCGGAATACGCCGAGGACGCGTTTGGGGTTGGTTCCGATGCGCCGTATTAGGCGGCCTTCGTAGGCGTGGTCCTCGTCTTGAACTTTGGCGGTGCGGGCGAGGATGCGGTCTCCGGGACCCAAGGCGGGATCGGAGGCGCGCGGGATTACGAGGATGCGCGGCTCATCGCCTTCGCCTTGCCATTCAAGCGGGCGGGCGAAGAGATCGCCATCAGCGTTTGGTTCGGTAACTTGCAGGACCGAAACAGGGGGCAGGCTTTCGGAGTCGCGGTAGGTTTTGCGGTGCTTTTCGAGGTGGCCGTCGTCGGCCAGTTCTTTCAGCATGCGTTTGAGGTCGATGCGGGCCGCGCCTTTGATGCCAAAGGCTTTGCCGATGTCGCGCTTGTTGGTCCGGGTCGGGTTCTCCGAGATCCAAGCTAGAATTTCGTCTTTGGTTGGGATGCGTGCCATGGGGTTTGGGCTAGCACGGTGACGCGCGCGCGTCACGGGGGTTTTGCGCCGCCTTCGGCGTCGCCTTGTAGGGTTCCACCCCACACCCCGAGGTATTTTTGAAAGGATGAAGGGTTAGAGGTCGGCGGCTGTGTCGACGTCCCGGAGCGTTGCGGTTTTGGCCGTTGGTTTGGGGAGCGTTTTTTCGGTGTCCTTAAGCGCGTGTTCGCTGGACCAGCGGACGTTTTGGAACAGGGTTGGGGGTGCGTTTCTCGGGTGTTTCAGGCCGACGAGCCAATAGCCGCCATCGGGGGCGGGACCGAGGATGGAGGCATTGTGCGCAAGCGTTCTGAAGGCTTTGGCGATGTGGCTGCGGGTAACGTCGGGGATGTCGGCGCCGATGACGAGGGTTGGGCCGGCGGTTGAACGGAGCATGCGGGCCATGCGATCGCCGAGGGTGCCGGGGCCTTGGGGGCGGCGTGCGACATGTTCGGGCCAGATGCGGCTTTGCAGGCCTTCGCGGTCGGGGGATACGGCGAGGATTATGTGCCAGCGCGGATCAGTTAGGCGACGGATGAGTGTGCGCGTTTGGTGGCGGAACCACCATGCGGCGGCGGTCATGCCGATGTCTGCGCCAAGGCGGGTTTTGACGCGGCCCGGACGTGGCTCCTTGACCATGATGACGAGGGTTGGCTGCCTCACAGGGTGCGGACCATTTCCTGATGCGGCAGGCCAGCGTCGAGGAATTCGTCGCCTTCGGGGGTGAAGCCGAGGGCACGGTAGAAGGCGATGGCGTCGATTTGTGCACCGAGGCGGGCTTCTGTGAGGTGGGGGCGTGTGCTGAGTTCGCAGAGAGCGGCGCGCATGATGGCGGTGCCGATGCGGGCGCGGCGGTGAGTTTTCAGAACGGCGAGACGACCAATTTTGCCCGTGGTGCCTTTTTCGAGGAGCCGTGCGGTGCCAACTGGGGTGCCGTCGACGCTTGCGAGGAGATGGGTGGCGACCTCATCCAACCCGTCGATGTCTTCGGCCAGCGCGATGCCTTGCTCGACCACGAAGACGTCAAAACGGATTTTGTGGCAGGCTGCAATATCGCGGGTGGTGGTGATCTCGGCCATGGATCAGGACGCGAAGTAGTCGGTCAGGATGCGTGTGTAGATCGTTTTAAGGCCGTAGATGTCGGCAATTTCGACGCGCTCGTCGATCTGATGCATCGTCTGGCCGACAAGGCCGAATTCGACAACTGGACAGTGCGATTTCACAAAGCGCGCGTCCGAGGTGCCGCCGGTGGTGGACAGTTCGGGTGTGATGCCAGTGACGGCTGTGATTGCGTTCGCGACCAAATCCGACAGCGCGCCCGGAGGCGTAACGAAGCTTTCGCCGGACACATTGATCTTCATTGCGATGTCGATGTCGGTTTCGCCCGCCACGGCCGCGGCCTGGGCCGTCAGCCAGTCGGTCAGGGTCGCGGATGAATGGCTGTCGTTGAAGCGGATGTTGATGGTAGCGCGGCAGGTCGCCGGGATCACGTTGTTCGCCGGGTTGCCGGTGTCGAAGGTCGTGACGGCAAGGGTCGAGGCGTCGAAGTGGTCGGTGCCGGTATCAAGCGCGTGGCTGGCAAGGCGGTCCATCAACCGCACAAGAGCCGGGAGAGGGTTCTTGGCGCGGAGCGGATAGGCGGAGTGGCCCTGTACGCCGGTCGCAGTGAAATAGGCGGTCATTGATCCGCGACGTCCGATCTTGATCGTGTCGCCAAGGGTGTTCGGGCAGGTCGGTTCGCCCACGAGGCAGACGTCCATCGTCTCGCCGTTGGCGTCCATCCAATCGAGAATGGCGCGCGTACCGTCCCGGCTTGCGCCCTCTTCGTCGCCGGTGATCGAGATCATGATCGCGCCGTCGGGAGGCGCGGATTGGGCAAGGTCGATGGCGGCAGCCACAAACGCCGCGACGCCGGATTTCATATCCGCCGCACCGCGTCCGAACAGCGTGCCGCCTTCGATGGTTGCGCCAAACGGGTCATGCGTCCAGTCGGCGGGATCGCCCGTCGGCACGACATCGGTGTGGCCGTTAAAGCCGAAGGTTTTCGCGTGGCCTTTTGGACCAAAGCGCGCGACGAGGTTCACAATGTCGGCGCGGTCGGCGCGGAAGGTTTCGAACCCGGCGTCAGTGAGAACCTTTTGCAGCAAGGGAATCGCGCCCTCATCTGCGGGGGTCACCGAAGCGCATCGGATCAATTGTTGGGTGAGGTCGGCGGGATTGATGGACATGGGTCTGTTGCTAGCGCGCACGGGCGGCGACTTCAACGGGGCGCGCGCGCGAGGATTGATGCGACCGTGCCCGGCAGTTCGGACACATGGTCGATCAGGGCCGCGGCACCTTGCCAATCGTCCGGCGTGCCGTAACCCCAACGTGCGGCAATCGCGGGCATGCCCACTTCGGCGGCCGCTCCCATATCGTGGTGGCGATCGCCAACCATGACCGATGCCGAAGTCGTCTCGCCGGTCTTGTCCAAGGCAAAGGCCAAAAGGTCGCCTTTCCAATTCCGCGTGCCGTCCAGTTCGGGGCCAAATTCGGCCGTCATAAAGGGCGCAAGGCCGAAATGCGCGGTGATCTTTCTCGCGTAGGCATGGGGCTTTGCGGTCATAAGATAGAGCCGGTGGCCAGCGTCACGCATCGCCTGAAGAGCCGGGACGACGCCGTCGTAAATCTCGGCATCGAACATGCCTTCGGCCTGATAGTGGGTGCGATAAGCCGACAAAATCGGCTCGGGATCGGCAATGCCAAGTTTGGTGAAGCTGTCTTCAAAGGGCGGGCCGATCATCCAAGTGAGATCACCGGCGGCGTGGTGTTCCATCCCGCAAGCCGCAAAGGCGTGGGTCAACGACCCGACGATACCGCTGCGCGAATGCATCAGCGTGCCATCGAGATCAAGAAAAACTGCGCTCACTTTTTATCTCCGAAAAAGGGGGTCATCTGGGCAACGATCACTGCGTTGTCGGCAAGGGCGCGCTGCATCAACTCACGTTCTTCGTCGTCAATCTCGTGGCCTTCGGCCTCGCGTTCTTCAACGGTGCCGTAGCCCGTGACATCAAGCGGCGCGACGTCGGCTTTTTTCAACACGGCGACGGTTTCGCGGACGGCTTCTGCTTCGTCGACGCCGGTTGCATAACACAAAAGCGCACCACCCGTGGCCCCTTTGGGAAGACCGTCGCCTTCCATGCGTCCGACCTGAACCAAAAGTGTGAAGACCTGCTGGGGTCGTGATGCTTTTTCCTTCGCCATGGGTCTCAGATGTCAGACCCAACCATGCGGCGCAAGGCGTCAGATCAGGCACCCCATGGGATGATCGGAGCGCCCTCAGGGGCCGGGGGTGCAAGTCCATCGCGGCGTTCATAGAGGTATCGAAAGGCCGCCAAAGCCGGACTTGAGACGCTTTCGACCACGGACCAAAGCCGACCGGCGGCGACGGCGTCAACATCGGCCAGAATTGCCGCCGTCAGCGCACGCTCGCCGCTGCCGTCCAGCATGCTCAAAACCTGTTCGCGGGTGGCGGTCAGACATTGCGAGGCATCCAAAGCGGGCTCAAGTTCGACCCGACCGGCCATTTCTGCGACCCTGAAGCCGTTCATCAACGCCGCTCGCACGGGACCATCGGCCAGCGCATACTGAGCGTGAAACGCCTCCCAGTTCCAATAGAGCGTATCTGGCGGATCATCGGCCTGCAGCATGTCCGTCAACGCCAATGCGGTGGCATACAGAAACACCGGGAAATCATCGTCCGGCAAGGCGGCCGCCAGCAAGACAGAGGTATGCACCTCGATGTCATGGGGATGTCGAAACCGAACACCTTCGCTTGAAATCCGGGCCAGTACGTCTTCCCCAGCCCCTGCCGACGAAGGAAATCCGGCGATCAGCCTTGCTTTTGTGTCATCAGGGGCCTGCCGGACATAGGCCCGCAAATCACCAAGCGCCTGGCGTGTGCGGAAAATATCCGCTGAACTGGTAAACATACCTGATTTATACCCAGCGCCCGTGTTCACATCACGGCGCTTCAGGGGCGATTGAACGGTAATATAGCGACCAGTTCAGTGGTCTTTCTGGAAGGTGAAACCCTGGGGGGTTTCAGTCCAAAAGACAAAAAAAGGGGACCGTCAGCCCCCTCTTTATATGGATATATTGCGCCGTCAGGCGCGCATTAGGATTAGTCGCGCAACAGCTCGTTGATGCCCGTCTTGGACCGCGTCCGCGCATCCACGCGTTTGACGATCACGGCGCAATAAAGGTTAACGCCATTCTTCGACGGCAGCGATCCCGCCACGACAACGGAATAGGGCGGGACTTCGCCGTATGTCACTTCGCCGGTGTCGCGATCGACGATTTTGGTGGACTGGCCGATGAAAACGCCCATCCCCAGCACCGACCCTTCGCGGACGATACAGCCTTCGACGACTTCCGAGCGCGCGCCGATAAAGCAATTGTCTTCGATGATGGTCGGTCCCGCCTGCATCGGCTCCAACACGCCGCCAATGCCAACGCCGCCCGACAGATGCACGTTCTTGCCGATTTGCGCGCACGAGCCGACCGTGGCCCATGTGTCGACCATCGTGCCGCTGTCGACATAAGCGCCAAGGTTCACGAACGACGGCATCAACACAACGCCCGGCGCGATATAGGCCGACTTGCGCACAATGCAGTTCGGGACCGCACGAAATCCAGCCGCGCGCCATTCATTGTCGCCCCAGTCTTTCCACTTGCTGTCGACCTTGTCCCACCAGGCCCCGCCCTGAGCGGAGCCGTCCTGACGCTCCATGTCTTTCAACCGGAAGCCCAAAAGCACAGCCTTCTTCGCCCACTGGTTCACCTGCCATACGCCGTCATCGCCGCGTTCGGCGACGCGCAATTTGCCACCGTCCAGCGCGTTCAGCGTGTCTTCGATGGCCTCGCGGGTTTCCCCGGTGGTCGCAGGCGTGATCTGGTCGCGGGTTTCCCACGCGGCCTCAATGGCGGCTTCAAGCTGAGCGTTGGACATGCTGTTTCCCCTGTCATCTGGCGTTGCCGCGTCGTCTAACGCGCACGCGGCAAAAGGGCAATCAGTCGAAAGGTCCGGGTGCCGGATTTGCGCCACAGACCAGAACCGCAACGGACTCGCCGGGTGACGGAGTGTAGGCGCCCGATATCAACGCCGCCAGAGCCGTCGCGCCCGCCGGTTCAACCCATTGCCGACAGGTGCGCCACAACAGGTTTTGGGCCTCGGAAATCGCCGCATCCGGCACGGTGACGGTTTCAATCTGTTGGTCATGGGCAAGGTCAAAACAGATCTGCCCGATCTTGCGCGCGCCCAGCGCATTGGCCGCAATCCCGCCGACCTCAACATCGACAGGCGCGCCTGCCGCCATAGCGGCATGAAGCGTCGGGGCAAGGTCTGGTTCGACCGCGACCACGTTGCGCCGCCCTTCCAGCCAAGCCAAAGCGCCTCCGATCAATCCACCGCCACCAACCGCGATCAGGACGGTGTCTGAGGCCAAGTATTGCGCCTCCCATTCCCGCATCAGGGTCCCCTGCCCGGCCACGGTTCCGGGTGCGTCATAGGCATGGATTTGCATCGCCCCGGTGTCGGCTTCGAAGCGTTTTGCGGCCGCCAGCGCTTCGACGTATGCACCTGAAACAACGTGTAGATCCGCGCCTGTGTCCTGGATCAAGGCGATCTTCGAAGGCCCCGCCATCTCGGGGACAAAGATCGTCGCCTTGTGGCCCAAAGCGCGTGCCGCATAGGCCACCGCCGCGCCGTGATTGCCCCCCGATGCCGCGACGACACCCGCCTTTGGGACATCGGACGACAACAGCGTATTGAACGCGCCACGGACTTTGAAACTGCCGGTGGCTTGGGTGTTTTCCAGCTTGAGTTCGATGGTGCCACCCACCACAAGCGCGCGCGTTTCAAGAACCGGCGTACGGTGAATATGGGGCGCGATCCGATCACCGGCGCGGGCGATTTCGTATGGGGTTGGAGCGTTCACTGAAGACCATTTCGAGGTATTGGACAAGACCCGTCCTTCCTGCCATGCAAAGGGTCAAAGACACAAGGAGCCGCCCACGATGGAAGACCAACGCCGCCGCTTTCGCGATGCACATCAAGACATTGAAACCGCGCGCGGCATCCCCGATACACCGCAGACGCGATCATCATCTTATGCATTGGCCTTTGCAGATCCCGAATTTTTGTGCCGCGAAGAATTGCGCCCCGTGCGGCTTCAATTGGAGTTGCTCAAGCCCGAGTTGTTGATGACCGAATACGGCATCACCTCGACCGTGGTGCTGTTTGGCGGCGCGCGCATCCCCGACCCCGCAAACAAAAACAAGGCCCTCACCAAGACGCTGGCCGATTTGTCGAGGTTCTATGACGAGGCACGCACCTTCGCGCGGATCATCACCGAACGCTCGATGGCCGACGGCAAGGGCGAGAATGTGATCGTTACGGGCGGTGGTCCGGGCGTCATGGAGGCCGGAAATCGCGGTGCCGAAGACGCGGGCGGCGTGTCAATCGGTTTGAACATTGTGCTGCCGCACGAACAGGCCCCGAACTCGTATGTGACGCCGGAATTGGCGTTCAATTTCCACTATTTCGCGATCCGCAAAATGCATTTCCTGATGCGCGCGGCAGCCGTCGCGGTATTCCCCGGCGGGTTCGGAACATTGGACGAAATGTTCGAGGCGTTAACCTTGATCCAAACTGGCCGGATGGAGCGCGTGCCGTTCCTTTTGTTTGGTCGCAAGTTCTGGGAAACCATTATCAACTGGGACGCATTGGCCGACGCAGGAACGATTTCGCAGGACGATATCGACTTGTTCCGCTTCGTCGATACCGCTGAGGAAGCGATTGCAGCGCTGGACAACTGGCACCTGCCAGCAACCAAACGGGACGGTATTCCGGGTCGGTGAAGACTTGAAATATGGCGTGGCATTGGTCACGGAAAAATAGATTAACGGCGAAGGAACTATCATGGGTTGGATTGCATTTCTCATCATTGGCGGACTTGCCGGGTGGCTGGCGTCAAAGTTTATGAACAAGAACACGGGTCTGTTCATGAACCTCATCGTCGGCATCGTCGGCGCCTATATCGGTGGGGTTTTGAGCCGGGCTTTGGGGCTTTCGGCGACGGGTCTGATCGGCGAGTTGATCGTCGCAACGATCGGCGCGGTCGTGCTTTTGTGGATTATCGGGCGGCTTAAGAAAGCTTAACCCAAACCGGCCTCTTCAGCGATTTGCTTGCGCGATTTTCGCGCGCGCTCGGTGGCCGATTTCAACTGACCACAGGCCGCCATGATGTCTTCCCCGCGCGGTTTGCGGATAGGCGACGCGTAACCCGCATTGTAGATGATATCGGCGAAAGCCTTGATCCGCGACATGTCCGAGCGTTCGTAAGGCGCGCCGGGCCATTCATTGAACGGGATCAGGTTGATTTTGGCCGGAATGCCCTCGATCAGCTTAACCAAACGGCGGGCGTCTTCGTCGCTGTCGTTAACGTCCTTTAGCATCACATACTCGAAGGTAATGCGTTCGGAATTCGATGCTTTCGGGTAGGCGCGCAAGGCCTCAACGAGGTCAGCAATCGGCCAGCGCTTGTTGATCGGCACTAGTTTGTCGCGGATCTCGTCCGTCGTGCCGTGAAAGCTGATCGCCAACATGCAACCGATCTCGTCCGCTGTTCGGGCAATTTCGGGAACAACGCCACTGGTCGACAGCGTTATGCGCCGACGGCTAAGAGAAATACCCTCGCCATCCATCGCGATCTTCATCGCATCGCGGACGTTGTTGAAATTATAAAGCGGTTCGCCCATGCCCATCAGCACAATGTTCGACAAACGGCGCGGCCCGGCATCGCCCGACCCCTGCCCGGGTGCGGGCCATTCATCAAGATCATCGCGAGCAATCATGACCTGACCGACGATCTCGCCAGCGGTCAGATTGCGCACAAGTTTCTGGGTGCC
>RCMY010002943.1_pt1 | contig 15259 bp, 13 predicted proteins | sample 2041341 | NCBI WGS metagenome assembly RCMY01 (sample SAMN09708234, study PRJNA481090) | Marine sediment metagenome, whole genome shotgun sequencing project.
TGAAAGCTTTCTGTTAGTGTGCGCAATTGCTTTTTCGAATTCAAAATCAGCTGGATTTCTTAAACCTCTGAGAATAAAATCCGCACCAACTTTTGCGCAAAAATCAACGGTTAAACCTTTATAGGTTACAACCTGTTGCTGTATCGTGTCAAATGTAAAAGTGACGCTGCTTCCTGATGTTATTGTAACCGCTGGACTTTTCAATTCTCCAGTTGTTGAAAAATAAGTACTAGCAGAAGATCCACTTGTAAGCGTTGTAAATTCATCGCCTGCAGCAACTGTATCACCATGTCCAGTTTTATTTTGTGCATCCTTATATCCAGAGTTCACAAAATCGCTGGTATATACCTTGCCTGTTTCTGTATTTAAATAATAAGAATTCCCATCAGATCCAGTCATACTAAGCATTTGGCTCAAATTGCCAACTTTAGCTGTATCATTAAAAAATGCACTTTGCGTACCATCAAGTGTCTTCGCCAATCCACGAGTCTTCTTGTCCGAAGACAGTGTAAAAGGTTCAGTCGAATCCATTTGTCCTGAAAATAAATAGCGTCCACCAATTTGGCTATTTGCTTGGGAAACAACTTCTTGAACAAGTTTTGTTACTTCAGCGCCAATCGCTGCAGGATCAGTTGTAGCTTTATCATTAGCGGCCGCCACCGTTTTTTCTGATATTGTCGTCATCGCATCTGTCATGTTTACCATAGCACTATCGGTGCTCTTCATCCAGGATACTGCCGTATTGACATTCGCCTGATATTGATCATTTTCCGTAAGGCTTGTCGTATAAATCAAATTTTTTGTATAATTGACCGGATTATCTGAAGGACGATGCAATGAACTACCATCCGTCTGCTCCATAAGCTTTGCTTCTTTTGCATAGGCGTTGTTCAATTGCTGTAAATAATTCCCTGTCATCATTAAACTGCTAACTCTCATTTAAATCTTACCTCCCTACCATTCCTGTGCTGCTTATAAGTTTTTCTAACATCGAATCCATCGTCGTAAGACATCTTGATGATGCACTGTAGCCCTGCTGGAATTTTATCATATTCGTAAGTTCTTCATCCCAGTTAACGCCAGATGTCGACTGGCGATTTGATGTTATTGCTGTCATAATATCTTGCTGTTGTGCCACTTTAGAATTGATTGCATCTGATTTATTCCCCAGGCTGCTCATCATACCCGTATAATAGTCATTCAGGGAAATAGTCCCCAATGCAGTAGTGACTGGCGTTGTAACCGTAACTGAACCAGTTGTCGTCGTTGTCGTGAGAGGCTTATTAAATAAATTACTAAGGAGTACCGCATTAGCACATCCAGCTGTACCTTCTATAGCCCCACTAGTCGTCTTACCTCTAGTAGCAATCAGATTTTTCCCTGAAACTGATGACAACGCTGTATTAACAGACAACGCTTTAATTGTATCAATTGCACTGAGTGTCGTTCCGCCTGCCGTTACTTGCGTTTTTGTAGAATCTAAAGCATACGATGTACCATCCGTACCAAAGAAATTCGTTCCCGTCGTATTCGCAGTATCAATGCCATACCCCGCTTTATGTTGGTCGTTGAATGTCGTCAGAAAGAACGATGCCATACTTGCTAAGCTATCCATTGATTTTTTATCTTCATCGATAGAATCCTGCATTCCTTTGAGTTCACCATTTCCAGGATCATAGATCGTTCCTGTTTCCTTAATGGTGATAGCATAGTCAGTAACCCCATAGTTTGCATTAGTTGTAGCAGTTTTATCGTCACACTCGAGCGTTAAACGACTCTTCCCATTAACCAAAGTATTACCATTGCTTACAACAGAATATGTTCCATCCGAGTTTTCGGTAACGCTTGTTTTAACATAACCCGATAATTCATCAACTAAATTATCCCGAGAGTCACGCAAGTCATTTGATGAACTTCCATTTGCTTCTGTTTGAACGATATTTTTATTCAATTTCAGAATCTGTGTCGTGATTTCATTTATACGGTCAACTTTTAATTTCATATCATCATATTGCGATTTTATTTGCGACTGCATCGATGTTGCTGCTGTATTGATTGATTGTGCTGCCTCCGTGCCAGTTTCATAGACTGCAACACGATTTGTATAGGAATCGGCACCACTTGTCGTTCCTAAAGTTTGCCAAGAAGACCAAAAAGCCGATAATTTCGACTTCATGCCCGTACTGTCAGAATCATTATAAATCGTCTCCACTTTGCTATAATTGGTTTGACGAGCATCATAGTAGCTTTGATTGGAGTTTTCTGACCAATACTGCTTATCGGCATAAACATCACGTGCTCTTGTTATGGAAGTTGCTGATACACCTGTCCCCACTTGTACTTCTCCATAAAAACTAGGAGCTAGCTCCGAATCCGTCGCCCCTAAATTCACGCTCTGGCGTGAGTAGCCTGTAGTACTGGCATTCGTTATATTATGACCAATGGTATTCAACGAAAGCTGATTTGCGCTCAAGCCTTTTACCATCGTATTGAGTCCTGAAAAAGTCGATCCCATCTTGTTCCTCACCCATTTCCTTATATTTTTTGGTCAAACATCTTTTGATTGCTCACGACCGACGCTGGCGACGTATCGCCTTGACGGGCATAAATGTTATCATTCGTAGTCTGTGTCATCACATTGACGCTAAAATCAATGAATTCGACGTATTTTTGCAAGATTTCTGTATTTTGTTGTTTTTGGTCTTTTAAGGCCAATACAGATTTCTGTAAGCGTTCCGCCAAAGTTTTGACGAGTTCTATTTGTGCGGATGCTTGTTCTTCTTGGATGAACGAGGTGAGATCTGCACAATTTTTTTGATTGAACACCCTTAGCTTCTGTCGTTCAAGGACAGTGATCTTACCGATATATTCTTCTTCTTTGGCGATGACCGAAGCGGTTTCCGCTCTCTTTTTCGCCAGAAGGTATTCTCTGTGTTTTGGTTCGAGCTTCAATAATTCCTGGCATAAAACAAGCTGTGCCCGTAAAATCCTTATCAGTTCTTCCATTATGGCTCCCCTCTAAGCTTCAAAATCAAACTTTTTACTTTTCGAAAACTGTTCACTGCCAGTTGCGCCATAAACCGGGCTTGCTTTTGTTTCGCCGAGAACATTCAAATGATATTCAACTGCCGATAAGGCCGCTGAAATCAAAAACTTATTCGCTTCGCTAGCTTCTGTATTTTTTTGAACAATCCGGCCCAGCCGTTCATTACATTCTTTAAGCTCTGCTGTCAACTCAGGCGGACAAACTTGGTAAAGGTCCGTCATTTTGGTAGCAGAGCTTATATTTTTGCAATCAGAAGAAAGTTTTTTCAAAGCAGATTTCCGCGCTTCTTCGCTTTTTGCAATTGAAGCAATGACATCCTGCTCTTCTTTAAGGACGGCCTCTAGTGATTTAAAGTCTACTGCAATGAGTATTGCACGTTTCTTTTGGCCCAACGCAAGCAATCGTTCATACTCACTGATTAAAATATTTACCGTTTTTATCAATTGCTGCCACATAGAATTCGTTCCTTCCTATTTAGAACCGTATATTCAAGATTTTGCCGGCTACTGCCTGCGAATCCACTTGGTATTGTCCAGCATTGACCTGTGCCGCATAGTCATCAACTTTATCCGTTCTGACATCCGACATCGCTCTAGCTCTTTGCAGCAATTGGCTAAAAGACTGAGCTTCTGTTGACAATACCATTTCATCTTTTGTGTCAATATTGACCGACTTTTTTACCGAATTTTGATTTGTCAAGCTCGCTTTTGCGTAAACGCTGCTGATTGCCTGCACTCTATTGTCTATTTGCATACTTATCACCCGCCTCTTTTTGGGCTTTCTATTTGCTTATTTTATCGAAAAAAAAAGCAAGAACCTTAATTCTCGCTTTTTTAGCATTTCACGTGTTTTTTATTGTTTTCCTGCAAATATCTCTTGAATACGTAATATTTTGACTGTAAGTCATGAATATTGCGTCAAATTTTACATATTATTGGTGTACATACCACGGCTATCTCGTTTTTTCCCTGGTTCTTCTTTTTTCGTTTCGCGTTTTTTCTCATTGTCTTGCACTTGCTTGAGTATGTTCGTGCTGCATTTATCGCATAAACGTCCTTTGACAATGAGCTCGCCACAAGATTCACATGGATATGAAATTTGGACATCGCTGACGAAACGGTTGTTGCGAATCATGCGATAGATGATTTTTTCCTTGATACCCGTTTCTTCATGTATTGCTCTGACCGATGTTCCCGGATGATCTCTGACAAAACTAGCCACAATGGCTTCGTTTTCTTCTTCTTTACGATAACAGTCACGGCACATTCCAAGGCCATTATCTGCATATAATCTCCCGCAATCCGGGCAATTCCCAATCTTATTCATAGCTATCTCTCCTCTATTAGAGCTCCGCCAGGCGGGTTTATTTTGAAGTTTCTTTATATTTTCATTATATAAGATTTTCGCTGATTCTACAATCCATACGAAAAATTATTATAAAACGGTTACTGGCTATCGCTAGCAAGGACAAGACCTTCGATGCGAACAGCTCCGTTTTTTTTGAGCACACTTGCACAAGCTTCCATCGTTGCCCCGGTCGTAAAGATATCATCCACCAAGAGCACTCGTTTCCCTTTTACATCAGCACCAGATTTTAAAACAAACGCGTTTTTCATATTGCGCTGCCTAGCCTGAAGGTCTAGTTCATATTGGGGCAAAGTTTCTTTTATGCGTGACAAAGCATCCAGCCACAAAAAGCCCTGCTGCTTAGCCCAAGGCGCAAATATCTTCTCTGTCTGATTAAAGCCTCGTGCGCGTTCCTTCCCCGGATACAGCGGCACAGGAATGACATAATCTACAAAAGAAAAAGCCTTTGGGTCAATCGAAGCATTCAAAAAAGTTTGTATATAGGCGACCGCCGCCAGTTTTTTCTGATATTTGAGCTGTTGAATCAATTTTTTAGTTCCGCCACGATAACGGCCTGCGGCCTGCACGCCAAGCAAATATTGCCAAGCTCGCCCCCGAATGGGAAGAGCATGACAATGGGCTGCTTTTTCAAGACAAGCACGACACCAATCTCCTTGATGGTCACAGTAACAGCCGCACCCCGGACAACGCGGTGGATACAAAAAATCCATGCAAGCCTCATACATTTGCCGCAGCATAAAATTGCCTCCCTGCTTTTATTCGCCCAAGGTCTGACTAAGACGCTCCGCCAGTAGTGTATATCTCTTTTTTGTTCGGTCATTGGCAATCGCCGTATTCAAAGCCGCCTTTGTCCCAAGAAGAATGACACGTTTCCGTGCCCTGGTCACAGCTGTATACAAGAGATTTCGTTGCAGCATCACGTGATGGCCCGGAATCAATGGTAAAATCACAACCGGGTATTCGCTGCCCTGGCTTTTATGTACACTCATTGCATAGGCAAGCTGCAACTCACCCAACTCGTTTTTCTCATAAACGACATTTTCTTCACCATAACGCACAGAAAGTTTTGTCTCATCGATTTCTGTGATAAAACCAATATCGCCATTGAACACATTTTTCGTATAGTTATTGCGAGTTTGCATGACTTTATCCCCTCGGCGGAATAAATTCACGTTGCTGCTGCATTCTTTTTTATTCAAAGCAGGTGGATTGAGTGAAGCTTGCAATAAACGATTGAGATTTTCTACGCCGCAATCCAGTCTGTGCATCGGTGAAAGTACCTGCACATCGTCCATTACGGAAAAACCTTCTGCCGGAAGCTCTGTCGTACAGATATCAACGATAGAACGAGCGACCATGGAACTGTCCTCGATTTCTCTTAGCTGAAAATCTTTGCCGGCTGCATAGTCTGGCAATCGCCCGGCATTTATCGCATGGGCGTTCATTACAATCGTACTTTCGCCGCTTTGACGAAAGACTTCCGTCAGGCGAACACTCGGGATGACGCCAGCCCTTAAGATATCTTTGAGCACCGACCCTGGTCCCACCGCTGGCAATTGGTCGACATCGCCGACCAATATGACACGGCAGCCATCGGGAACTGCATTCAAAAAATACTGCATGAGCACGATATCCATCATGGAAACTTCATCCAAGATAATGACATCGGCCTCTAAAGGGTCATCGCTATCTCTGGCAAAAAGATGTTCACCATCGCTTCTGCCACCCGTAGCCTCAAGCATACGATGGACGGTCAATGCTTTTCGTCCGGTAGCTTCGCTGAGCCGTTTGGCTGCGCGCCCAGTAGGAGCACCCAGCCGTATTTGTAAACCTTGCTGTTCAAGAACAGCGATGATTCCCTTGATAACAGTGGTTTTCCCGGTTCCCGGCCCCCCTGTCAAAACCAAGATGCCAAACTGCAGTGCTGCTTCAATAGCTTCGCGTTGCTTATCCGCAAGGTATATCCCATTGCTATCTTCCCAGTCCTTTGCTAATAGAGCCGCATCGTCGACAGCAAGCTGTTCAATCTGTTTTTGCAAACGCAGCAAGCGTTCAGCTGTCTGTTTTTCCGCTTGATAGAGATAGGGAGGGTAAACGAGCATAGTCGAACCGACATGCTCCGTACAAAGCCGTTGATTTCGCAGCTGTTTTTGCAGCACTTCAGAAATCTCTTGTCCCTGCACCATAAGGAGCCTTGACGTCTTTTCAATCAGGGTTCCCTCCGGCACACAGCAGTGCCCGGACTGCGCGATCTGCAATAAAGCGTAATCAATTCCTGCAGCGATACGATTATCATCGCTGCGATCGACACCGAGCTTACCTGCAATCTGGTCGGCAGTCGTAAAGCCGATCCCATCAATATCTCTCGCCAAACGGTAGGGATCTGCGCCAAGTACATCAATAGAAGCTGAGCTGTATTTGGCAAATATCTTGCCGGCATAAGCACCTGATATGCCATGGCTTTCAAGCCACAGCATGATTTCACGAAGCTCTGACTGCTTGATATAGGATTCATAGATTTTTTGCGCTTTTTTAGCTCCTATACCTTCAATTTGTTTCAGCCGCCCCGGATGGTTTTCAATAACAGTCAACGCATCTGCGCCAAATTCTCTAACAAGGCGTTTTGCCATAGCCGGTCCAACACCTTCAATTGCCCCAGATGCCAAAAAACGTTCGATTCCAGCCAAACTGGTCGGTGCTGTGACAACCATAGACTGCACTTTGAATTGATCGCCAAATCTCGGATGAACGATCCACTCACCTTTTAAGGTCAACTGCTGTCCAACAAGCGGTGCTGCGGCATTGGCTGTGACATTGATGAGCGAATGCTGCTGATCCGGTCTTAATTTAAAAACCGTAAAACGTCCGTCATCACTGGCAAATATTATATTTTCTACGGTACCTTCCATTTCTTCCAATATGCCGACCCCCTGATGCAGCTAGACTCACTCGTTTTTGTTTACTTTCATCTATTCAGTGAGTTCTGCCCACACTTCATACTTGTTTTCCAGTTCTTTTTCTTTTTCACTATACGCATTGGCTATCGCTTCACTTTTCTGCGGATCCGCCTGCATAGCCGGATCGTTCATCTGGTATTCCAGACCTTTGAGTTCTGCTTCGATCATTGCGATTTCAGCCTCGCAGCGCTGTGTGAGCTCTGTCCGCTTCGTTTCGCTCATGCTCTGCCTGCCTGAGCGCCTCATAGATTTTTCGGTTGGAGCTGTTTTTTCTTCGCTCTGCTTTAGCGTTGAGCTTGCCTGAACAAGCCTTTTCTTTGCTTTTTCTGCTTTTTCAGCAGCAATTTCAGCGGCTTCTTTTTCTACCAAAGCTTTCTTTTCCCGGTAATACGAATAATTGCCTGTATACTCGGTCAATACGCCCGACTCAAGTTCACAGGTACAATTGGTGACTTTATCAAGAAAATAGCGATCATGCGATACCGTAATAAAAGTCCCCGGAAAAGCCATAAGAGCTTCTTCCACCGCTTCTTTTGCCGGAATATCAAGATGATTGGTCGGTTCATCGAGCACTAAGAAATTCGCCCCGGTCAGCATCAGCTTTAAAAAGGCCAAACGGGATTTTTCTCCGCCGCTCAGGCCGCCAATGATCTTATACACGTCATCGCCAACGAATAAGAAAGCCCCCAAGTAACGCCGTGCCTGTTCTTCGCTGATGCCATACTCATAGACGAGCTCATCCATCAGCGAATTTTCTTCATTAAGTCCTTCATGCTGCTGCGAATAATAGCCTACTTTGACCCGGCTGCCAAGCTTCACTCTGCCCGTAGGAGATTCGAGCTCACCGATCAAAAGTCGCAGCAATGTAGTTTTGCCAGCGCCGTTTGGGCCCACGATCGCGACACCATCGCCATTTCTGACGAGCAAGGACAGGTTCTTGAATATTTCATTTTGCCCAAAACTCATCAAAACCTCTTCAAGTTCAGCAACTCTTTGCGCACATTCCGGTGGTGCATTGAACGAAAAATAATTGAAACCGACGCTGTTTGGCGGCAAGAGAATACGATCGAGTCGATTGAGTTGCTTTTCTCTGCCCCTTGCTTGTTTCGATTTGATCCCCGCTTTATATTTCCTTATATACTCTTCCGTCTTTTTTATATGGAGCTGCTGTTTTTCATAAGCGGATTCCAGAGATGCTCTGCGATCGTTCTTGACCCTTAGAAAAGTCGTATAGTTTCCTTCATAATTGACAACGGTCTTATTCTCAATTTCCAAAATGCGATTCGTGACCCGATCAAGGAAAAACCGGTCATGTGAAATCAACAGTATTCCACCGCGATAACTTTGTAAAAAAGATTCGAGCCATTCAATCATACCAATGTCCAAATGATTGGTCGGTTCGTCTAAAAACAAAAAGTCAGGTTCACGCAAAAGTGCCTTGGCTAGACAGATACGCGTGCGCTGACCTCCGGAAAAATGCAAGACATCCTTGGCAAAATCTTCTTCAGTAAAACCAAGCCCATAAGCCACGCGGCGTAAATGGCTTTCGTAATCATAGCCGCCAAGCCGTTCAAAGCGATCGACGACTTTGGCATAGAGCTGCATTTTCCCTTCTAGCAACGCCTCGTCTTGCTCTTCACCAATTTGCGCTTCTAATTCTTTTTTTTGCTGGCCAAGCTCTATGATATCGGAAAAAGCCGTTTTGAGCTCATCATAAAGAGACCCTGCCGTAAACTTGCCTTCTTGCTCGACATAACCAACGGTATCCGCTTCATCGAGCTGGATAGAGCCCCCATCGTATTCGGCAAGCCCCATCAGACAGCGCATCAACGTTGTCTTGCCCGCGCCATTTGCTCCGACGAACCCGACCTTATCACCTTGTGCCACTTCAAAACTGACATCATGAAAAAGTTCTTCTATACCAAAGGATTTGCCGAGACCGGCAACACGTAAAATCCCCAAAAAAATTCACCTCAAAGTATTGCATAATTGTTTTTATTTTAACACAAAGAACATGTATTCGTCATCTTTATTTGCATCTACCCCTAAAGCACAAAAAAGTATCCTGAACAAGAACATTCTTGTCAGGATACTTCGCGTTATTTTTGATAATCTTTACCAATTATGATGACCGCTTGACCGTTATCACCACCGGACATGATCGTACACGGAAACGGCATTCCATAAAACATGCTGGTTTCATTTTGTGCAGCCGTAATGGCTGTATGCTGCATCGAGGAAGAGCGCCCCGTCTCTACACTTGAAATCTTGAAGCCTTGCTGCATCAAGGTATCTGCCAGTTTCGCTCCTGCACCATTGATACCACTTGAATTGATGACCAAGACTGTAATATCGGAACGACTCTTCGCTGCTGCTTTTTTATCTTTTGGACTTTCTGATTTTTTCTCATCGGTCAATACCTTGGCGTCTTTCGGAATCGCCTGTGTCAGTTCAGCTGCAAGTGTATCCGCATCAGCCTGCATCTTATCATCAAAATCAAGCCCGAGCTTGCTTGCCATCAACTTTCGTAGATCCTTGACATTTGGCAGCCAATAGCTGATATCCTGCAAATACGCCGGCGTCCCCTCCACCATATCCGTATCGATTCCATTGTTCTTTATCGCTGGCAGCTCTTTCGCCAGTGCCAACATCTCACTGATTGGCATATCGGTTTCAACCGATGAATTGACCTCTTTGACGATTTCCGGCAGCTTCATAATGATCGAAGGCGTAATGAGTTTTGCCAGTACCGCCTTCATGAATTTTTGCTGACGGCCGATTCTGCCGATATCTCCTTCTCCGTCACGGTAGCGAACATAATTGATCGCCTTTTTGCCATCCATATGCTGTTCACCAGGCTGAAAGTCAATCACGAGTCCGCCATCATCATCCCAAGGATCTTCATAATACATACGTTTTTCAACATCGATATCAATGCCGCCAATCAAATCAATCAATCGTTCAAAGGTATGGATATCAATCAAAACATAGTATTTCATTTCGGTTCCCAATAAATTTTCCACAGTGCTTTTGGTAAGCTTATGTCCACCATAAGCATAGGCTGCATTTATTTTATCGAAGCCATACCCATCGATTTTGACTCTGGTGTCTCGCGGCACCGACAAAAGCGAGGCCTTATCTGCAGCCTGATCGATCGTCGCAACCATCAGTGTATCACTGCGTCCGACATCATCTGCTCTGCGATCAACGCCCATGATCATGACGTTCATTTTGTTTTTCACAGCAAACATGCCAGACTGACCAGGGCTAACCTGATCATGAGCAACTATGTACTTTGCCGCTGCAACTACCGAAAAAACGGCCAATAGGATGACCGTTAAAATAATCAATCTTTTATAGCTTCGCCGTTTCCGGCGTTCTTTACGCATTCCCCGCAATTAAATATCTCCTTCATTCAACAAAATCCACTTTTCAGAACCTTAACAGTATAGCAAAAAAGCCAGCGTTTTTCAACAGCCTGATCGCTTCATTCGCCCTACTAAAGTCCTTAAAATATAATTGCGCTTAAATGTCCCTCTTTTTATGTTATAATTAGGTTATTTAGTAATCTATACCTCCCCTTTGACCGTTTTATCCAACATAAAAATCTTATCAAGCAGGAGTATACATATGATACATCTATCATCAAAGAAATTACGTCCCGGAATGATCACCGGACAAGGTATCTACAATTCAAAAGGATCTTTCCTTCTGAGTCGCGGCACTCGTTTAAGCGAACAATATATTAAGCGTCTGCAAAAGCTGCAAATTTCTTCTTTAATGGTCACCTCATGGAACGAAAACTTAAGTCTCCTGCCACCAGAAGACATTCTCCAGGAAAAGACACGCATAAAAGCAATTTCTGATGTTTGCCAAGTCTTTGAGGAATTGTATACTTCAGATCATCTCAATATCGATTTGCTTCACAATACTGCGGAATCAATTATTTTTGACCTCATTTCCAATCGCAATAATCTTTCGCAAATAACAGATGTACGCTTGCACGACAGCTACACTTTTTCACATTCCGTCAATGTCGCTGTGCTCACGGCAATGATTGGTTCTTTTTGCCATTATTCTAAACAGAATCTGATCGACCTCACCCTTGGTGCATTGATGCACGACATCGGTAAGATTTCGGTGCCTGAACACATTTTACAAAAGCCTTATCCTTTAAATAAAGAAGAAAACCTTATCATTCGCAAACACCCCGAGGCAGGCTTTGATAAGCTAAAACATGCTAAAAACTTTTCCGAAAACGTCCTTTCCATTGTTTCGCAGCATCATGAACGCTGTGACGGCAGTGGTTACCCTGAACACTTATTCGGAAAAGACATCCATCGTTTTGCTCGCATCGTCGCAATCGCCGACGTGTATGATGCCCTTACAAGCAATCGACCTTATAAAAGAGCTTACCGCCCGGATGTTGCCTATAAAATCATGACAAAGTGCTCTCCCGGTGAATTCGATCCGGAACTACTCTCACTCTTTTTTGCTAATGTAGCTGTTTACCCTATTGGCACAATTTTAAAAACAACGTTAGGTTATGGCATTGTCAAAGAAGTTGAATTTGGCTACTCCCTCACACCGATTGTCAGCATCTTCACCGACACGCAAAACAATCCAGTGGGGAAACCAACTATCGTCGACTTAAAAGAATTCCACGAAAATCCAATAGAATTCGTTCTTGATGATCGCGAAATCCTCAACTTCATCACCCTGCGCGGCATCGACCCTGCCATATATCTTACCGATGACCAGACGAACGCAGTGCCACCAGCGATATTGAGTCCTTCTGAAAAAACGAACTAGTCAAAAATAAAGCAAGGAGCCTGGAAATAAAACCAGCCGCCTTGCTTTTTCTATATTCAAGTGCCTAAAAAATGCAGTATAATAACATGGTATAAAACCCCATCAAAAAAATCACATAACACAGGAGATGACCTTTCATGTCTTATTGGTTAGACTTACATATGCATTCAAGTTTTAGCAACGATGGTGAAATAACGCCCAGCGAACTCATGCAAAAATGTGCACAAGCGAACTTAAAAACCGTAGCGCTCTCAGATCACAACTCTATTGAAGGAATTGAGGAAGCCCGCCTAGCAGCGCAAAGCCTCAATCTTCAATTCATCCCGGCAATAGAGCTTGACTGCCAGTTCAACGGCAAAAACCTGCATATATTAGGCTATGGAATCAATGACAAAGACCCCATCTTTAAGGAAATCCAGAAAAAAGTGAGCCAGGACTACCTAAACGTTTCCAAACAGCGTATTGAAAATATACGCCAACTCGGCTTCATCGTCAACGACGATAAACTCTATTCTCTGACAAAAACAGGCATCATCATGTCTTCGATGCTGGCTGAAGCCATACTCACCGATCCCGCAAATGATGATAACCCCTTACTCATCCCCTACCGTCCCGGACAAAACCGCAGTGACAATCCCTTCGTAAATTTCGCTTGGGATTTTTGTGTCCAAGGGAAAAAAGCCTATGCTCCAATCAAATTCATGCCAATAAACGAAGCTATCGAAACCATCCACCAAACAGGCGGCTGCGCCGTATGGGCCCATCCAGGGGCGAACATCGGCTGCGATGCCGTTTTAGCTGATGCCATCTGCCAAAGCGGCATCGATGGCGTTGAAGTCTACAGCAATTATCACAAGGAAGACGCACGCCGCTTCTACCTAGAAAAGACCGCAAAATTCAACCTAATCCCCACAATCGGCAGCGACTTCCACGGCAAAACAAAACCCGCGATTCACCTAGGAGAAATATGCGCGGATAATGAAGAAGAGATGCTTGAAGCCTTAAACCATATTCATGAAAAATTATAGTGTGTATTTTTACCTCTTCCTGCCTGTATCAGTTGTCCATTTTTCATCATTTTCTTTAACAGACGGCCACTAGTTGTCGGTCCGATACCTAACAGTTTTTCAACATCCTGCCGTGTAACCATCCCTTGTTTTTTCGCAAACTGGATTACACGCTCCTCGCGGCTGTCCCTTTCATCGTTTAGCGGTTTCGTCTTCATATGAGCATTGAGATTGGGCAAGATTATCTTAAAAGCGTTGTCTGATGTTTCAATTTTCGGATTCTTCCCGCTCCCTTCATAAGCATTTATAATCTTCCGCATACCAGTTCCATAGGCCTCAATCAGTTCCAGACGATAAAACACATTTGCCAGCTTTATGTTACGACAAACAGAAATCCCCATCAGCACATCATTTAATGTTACTCCGGCAACAAGTCCGCCAATCGATGTGAATTCCATTTTATCATTATAGATACTGATGAGCGTACTGGCTCTAAACGAGTATTCCCGGTGTACAAGAGAATTCAGCAAGGCCTCCCTAACAGCCACTTCCGGGTAATCCCTGGTGTCAATACGCCGCAATTTATCAAAGGTAGAGCGCGTCTGATTGTGAAAATCAATATAATCATAGGCCGCTCCCAGCTGCTTAAACAGAGCACCAGAAAACTCTTTTCGATCTTTGAATATACTCTGATCCTCCCCCTCAAAAACAGCGGCTTTAATAGTATGCACACATTGTTCGGACAAGAGCAGTCCCAGATTGGTAAATATGCCATCTTGGCTCATAACGCCCAATGTTTTCATCTGAATTGGCCCAAAAAGAATATTTCTTTCTGAAAATTCTTTTTGGGTTGCCTCAAATGTCAAATCCTGATCTAGCGAACGCATTTCCTCAAAGCTGTCTCCATCGGTTTCTTTAATCATTAGGCGGATTACCGTATCTGTTGCTGGCACAGAAGAATAGCCCTGTCGAACGTAAACTCCTTCCGGACGCAATCCTTTTTGGGCAATATAATAGGGCCGCTCTGTTCCGCGCTGAATATCCACAGAAATTATACTTTTCCCCTCTACCTGTAAGGTTTCATAGTGAAGAAACATGGTCAAATCTGGCTTAATCGCATCACGAACCATATTACTGATTTGTAAAGCAGCTCCATCCGGATCGTCCATGCCAATAACCTCGCCATGATCGTCGACACCTATATACAACTTTCCACCTTGGCAATTTGCAAAGGCTACAATCTCTTTTTTTATATCATCTACAATGATTGTTTTCAACTCTACGGTTTCACTTTCCTGAAAAATCATCTTCACACCTCCCCTAAAATCTCTTATTTTCGTTCTAACCATTCTAACCATTCTAACCATTCTTGTCAATCCAAATGGTTAGAACGGTTAGAATGGTTAGAATAAGATTACGGAAAATATATTCATACACAGCAATAAAGAAACCTATGCTCGATTGAAAGAGTTCATTTATGATCTTCCTTTGTTTTCTACCGGTTAAACGGCAGGCACCGGACATGGATACTCTCACCTTTCTTCTCATCAACAAAATCAATTTCCAAGGTATTCGTCATGCCTACTTTTATTGGCTCAAACGCATTTGTCTGGCTACAGTCCAAATCTTGCCCACCAGTCTAATCACCAAGCATACAAGAAATCTGCCGCTAAAAGACGCCGCCGTTAGTTGATATTCATCTTCTGGATATCAACTAACGGCTGTTCTTTTTATATACACTATTTTATTATGAGCTTACATTATCCTCACATGAAATCGACTAATTTTTCAACACAACAAAAAAGAGCTTTGGAATAATAAATATTCACAAAGCCCTAATCATTTCAAAACTGGCGGAGTGGAATATCACTAATATTTTAATCCCCCCAAAAAAGAGATTGTCCCGCATTTTGTGTAGATAGGGCTAAAACTCTTTATCATGTTTTTCAATAATGCCATATCTGATCCTTAAGATATGTTTCCTTAGAATCATTCTAGTACCGTCCTCAAAGATAATACTCCCCATTATGCAAAAGAAAATAGTTTAGTGTAACTTCTATTTATACTCC
>RCMY010003119.1_pt1 | contig 15255 bp, 11 predicted proteins | sample 2041341 | NCBI WGS metagenome assembly RCMY01 (sample SAMN09708234, study PRJNA481090) | Marine sediment metagenome, whole genome shotgun sequencing project.
GCCTCCTTTAACAGACGCCCAACAAAAGAGCACAGACAGCCATTGCTTTACCCCTCAGTGAAAGGGCAGAAAGCTGAAAAAAGCCCGGCGGCAAAAGAGCCGGGCTGAATCGTCAGGTTTATTTCAAAACTGCAGCACATTTTAAATACCGCCAGTACCATTAAAAATGCAACAACTCTCGTTGCGTTTTTTCATTGGTCACTACGATATCTCCCATATCTTCCTTGTTTAAATTCTCTCTCCCTGTACCTCTAGTCGTTGTCATCTTGGGATTTTTTTCGACCTAAAAAAACTACAAAAACGTTACTAAAAATCATTAAATATTTCGCAAATGTATGGAAAAATTGCCTTGGCTTGTGGCTGCTCGTTGCGGGCTTATGTCTAAACTATTGGAATGACGCGATTATTGTAAATATGTTGGCCATGGCATTTCTTTTGCTTGATAGAGGAAAAGTTGGAATAAATACAATCGTTTTTAATCAACACAATCTGTCAGCCACTACCCACTACCAGGAGGGACGTGTTGCGTCACGCCAAAACTACTTCGCAAAAGACATCAAGCGGTGGGGGTCGGAGGTCGTCTTACATTTACGGCCGGTATACCGAAGAACATCATTTTCATGATGGCAGCGTGCGTTTGCTTGTGCAAGCTGTCTGGTAGGAGAATCGAATAATGAAATTTGTAACTGCAATAATTAAACCCCATAAGATGATCAATGTCCGTGAGGCCCTCACTGTCATTGGGGTCAGTGGGTTAACTGTGACCGAAGTTAAAGGATTCGGACGCCAGAAAGGTCATACTGAGATCTATCGAGGTGCTGAATATATCGTTGATTTTGTGCCGAAGGTAAAACTTGAAGCTGCCGTTACAGATGATCAGTTAGCTCAAGTTATCCAAACAATAAAGAAGGCTGCTTACACCGGTCAGATCGGTGACGGCAAGATTTTCGTTTATGATCTTGAGCAAGTAATGCGTATACGGACCGGGGAAACCGGTTTTGATGCAATCTGAAACTTCTGAGGAAAAATGCTTCCATGAAAAATTCTATTAAATATCTCGCAACCATTTTCTTTGTCGTCTTCGCCGTTCATCTTGCTGGTGATGCTTTTGCTCTTGATGCTCCCGTTCCCAATAAAGGCGACACCGCCTGGATGATAGTTGCTACGCTTCTGGTAGCACTTATGACCATTCCAGGCCTGGCTCTTTTTTATGGCGGCCTGGTTCGGACAAAAAACATGCTTTCCGTGTTGATGCAGGTCTTCACTGTTTTTTGTCTCTGTATTGTCCTCTGGGTTATCTACGGTTACAGTCTTGCTTTTACTGAAGGGAACGCCTTCTTCGGTGGGTTTACCAAAATTTTCCTCAAGGGTGTAACGGTGGATTCGGTCGCCGCAACTTTTAGTAAAGGCGTCGTTATACCTGAATTCGTTTATATATTTTTTCAAGCCACCTTCGCTACTATAACTCCGGCGCTGATTCTCGGAGCTTTTGCTGAACGAATGAAATTTTCTGCAGTCCTCGCCTTTATTACCTTGTGGTTTACCTTTGCTTATCTGCCTATGGCACATATGGTCTGGTTCTGGGCAGGTCCAGATGCCTATACCGACGCGGATGCCGCGGCTCGGGTAGGTGCGACTGCAGGTTTTCTTTTTCAAAAAGGGGCAATAGATTTTGCTGGTGGTACCGTTGTTCATATCAACGCGGCCATTGCCGGTCTTATCGGTGCATTTATGGTTGGTAAACGGGTAGGTTACGGGAAAGAATCCATGGCGCCGCACAGTCTGACCATGACCATGATCGGAGCGTGTCTTCTTTGGGTTGGCTGGTTTGGTTTTAATGCCGGATCCAATCTTGAGGCTACAGGTCTTGCCGCCCTTGCCTTTGGCAATACCATGACTGCGACCGCCGCAGCTGCACTTTCATGGCTTTTCACAGAATGGATAGTCAAAGGTAAACCGTCAATGCTCGGTGCGGTATCCGGTGCGGTTGCCGGGCTTGTGGCGATCACCCCGGCATGTGGCTGGGTGGGGATCGGTGGAGCGCTGGTTATTGGTCTGGCTGCCGGTGTTGTCTGTCTCTGGGGGGTGAATGGCCTCAAACGTATGCTCGGTGCTGACGATGCTCTGGATGTCTTCGGAGTGCATGGAGTTGGCGGTATACTTGGTGCCCTGTTGACTGGAATATTTGCCAATCCTTCGCTTGGCGGCATGGGCGTGTATGATTATGTCGCCAATAAGGTGGCCGATTATTCAACCATTGATCAGATGATCAGCCAGGTCTGGGGCGTTGGGGTGACCATAGTTTGGTCCGGTGTCGTTTCCATAGTGGCTTACAAACTGGTGGATATGGTAATTGGCCTGCGAGTCTCGGAAGATGAAGAACGTCAGGGGCTGGACACCACCAGCCATGGAGAATCCGCCTATAAATTTTAGTCGTCAGGGCTTTTTAGAAAAAATCCCCCTCATCCCGTTGAGTGACAAAGATGAGGGGTGATTTCTCGTACCTAAGCCCGAATTTCTCATCAGTTCAGACGGTGTCTGTCTCATTTTTGTAGTAAGACTCTTCCGTTTTTATGAAAGTGAAATGATGCAGAGGACTCGTTCTGTCAGCTAAATATATCAGCATCTATATGTAGTTCGCGCATTTTCCGATAGAGGGTTGATCTATCAATATGTAAAATACGCGACGCTTTTGCCTTGTTGCCTCCAGCTTTTTTCAATGCTGTCAGTATTTTTTCGGTGGTTTGTTGCTCCTCTTTTGTGAGAGTAAAAGGGCGAAGGTGATCTCTCGCGTTTTCTTCGGTTCGGGGAGTTTCAGGGATAATTGGGGATTGGACCATCTTGTTGCTGCCTGTCAGTTCATTTGACAGATCATTCGAAGAGATGGTTGTACCCTGGCAGAGAATGCAGGCCCGCTCAATGACGTGCTCGAGTTGGCGAACATTTCCCGGCCATTCGTATCGGCAGAGATACATGAGGGCCTGTTCGGAGATGCCGGTAATTTTTTTATGCAATTTTTTGGCAAAACGACCAATAAAATGTTCAGTAAGCAGGGGGATGTCGCCTTCACGTTCGCGTAGCAGAGGAAGGTGGATATCAATAATCAACAATCGAAAATATAAATCTTCTCGAAAGCTGCCGGCCTTCACTTTTTCTTTAAGGTCGACGTTAGTGGCGGCGATGACGCGCACGTCGATGTGCATTTCTTTATCACTGCCCACCGGATAAAAGGTTTTCTCCTGTAGAAAGCGGAGCAGACGCAGTTGCATGGTCATGGAGATATCACCGATTTCATCAAGAAATAAGGTGCCACCATCTGCCTGAAGAATTCTTCCCATCCGGTTTTCATCGGCCCCGGTGAAGGCCCCTTTTTTATGGCCGAACAATTCACTTTCAAGCAGGGTGTCCGCCATTGTCGTACAATCAACCATGACCAGTGGTCGATCGCGTCGAGGGCTTTCCTGGTGCAGGGCGTGCACAGCAAGCTCTTTGCCGGTGCCACTGCCGCCGGTTATCAGTACGGACGTATCTACCCGGCCAATATTTTCAAGCATCAGATAGACACTTTGCATGGCCGGGCTGGCACCGAGCATTTTGTGGAAACGGTTTCTTTTCTGTATCTGATTTTGTTTTTTTGGGGTCATGTCTCTGAGCACCAGTACCGCACCGGCTGGCTCTCCCTTGCCGTTATCCAAAGGAGAAATACAGATGCTGAGTACCTTGCATATTCCTCCCAAGAACAATTCAACCCGGTGATCACTTAACTCAACGCCGGTTTGCAGCACCCTGGCAACATTGTCCGTCAGCTGTATCAGCTCTTCTTTTTTATTGATATTGTGGAGATTTTCACCCTCACGGAGATCAGGTTTTCGGGAAAAAAGGACATTTGCGGCATGGTTCATCTTCAGGATTCGCATGTCATGATCAACGGAAATAATACTGTCGGAAACACTCTTGAACAAGGTTTCCAGAAAGAGGCGATAGCGTTCCCGTGCCAGTTCTGCCTCTCTTTTTCCCTGCTCCAGCCGGTACTGGTGAATGGCCAGTCTCGTTGTTTTGAGAAGGGTCTCTTTTTCAACAGGTTTTGGCAGATAATCAAATGCTCCCAGTCGGACTGCTTCCGAGGCTGTTTCCACCTCGGGGTAGCCGGTTATAATGACCACCGGACAGGTGACGCCCAAGTTCCTGAATCGTTTGAAGAGCTCAATGCCGGAATGACTTTCCAGGACAATATCGCAAATAATGAGATCAAACATTCGAGATGATACTGCCTTGACTGCCTCCTCGAACGAACCGACTGCAATAACGGTGGAGTAGCCTGCCCGTTTTAGGAAAATACTAAAGGTATTTCTTAAGCTGATTTCATCATCGACGATGAGAATTGCTGCTTCTGTTGTTGCTGTGTCAGTCATTGGTTATTCCTGGCTGGAGTTGCCTTGATGCTCATTTATAGGTGTTCATATCCCGAAAAACCACAACTGCCCCGGTGAGCATGCCGTGGTCCCGGATGGGGGTACTGACATATTCCACAGGGAAGCTTGTGCCATTTTTGCACCAGAAAACATCTCCGGTCTTATAGTGGACCTGGCCATCCCGGTAGGCCATGTAGATAGGGCACATTTCCACAGGATGAGTGGTGCCGTCCGGAAGAGTATGATGGATACGTTCATGATGGGTATTGCCAATGAGTTCTTCCGGCTTCCAGCCGAGCATTAACGATGCGGCATTATTCATGAAAACTACTTTACCCTGATTGTCAAGACCAAGAATACCTTCACCGGCAGAATCCAGGATCAGGCGCAACTGTTTCTGCAAACCACTAACCTCTTCTTCTGCCTGGATTCGCTCAGCGATTTCCCTGTTTAATGCACCATTAACCCTTTGCAGTTCAAAGGTTCGTTTCTCGATGGCTTCATCAAATTTTGCCTGGATGCTACGATATTCACGCTTTTCGGCGTCCAGTTCTTTTGTCAGATTAGCGGTGATGTTTATTTGCTGTTTTGCAACATGTCGTATGGTGAGGAGTACTGATAGCAAAAGAGCTGGAGTGAAAAGACCTACTATTATCAACAGATTTGTCATGCTGGCAGTATGGTCTAGAAAAACCAGGAGGGCGACCAGCCCGGCGAAGACTATAAATTCACCTGTTAGCGGCATCCATGGTGGGAGTAGTTTTTTCATGATGTTCCTTTCTGAGCGTGTATCGGCAGATCTATTATAAACCGGGTCCATTCACCCACCTTGCTCTGAACTCTGATATAGCCACCATGATCTCTTATCAGGCCATGACTGATGCTGAGGCCAAGGCCGGTCCCTTCTCCTTTTGGCTTGGTGGAGAAAAATGGGTCGAACAGTCTGTCAAGAACTTCGGGTTTTATGCCGACACCGTAATCGGTGAAGGTCAGTCTGATTGACGTGATTGTATTTTGTTTGTGCAATTTTCCTTTTATTTCAAGCCGTTTTTCAGGGCAAGGTTGCGGGTATTTTTTGTTGAGAGCATAGCGAGCATTGCTTATCATATTGAGAACAACCTGTTGCAGTTGCTGCTCATTGCACATGAGTGGTGGCAGTGAGTCGGCGAGATCTACTGAACAGGTGATTCCTTCCTTTTTTAAGAGATGGTTAACCAGCTGCAGGCTGTTAGCGATTATATTTTTGATTGCAGACGGCGCAAGAATTTCTTCTCGGCGGCGAGCAAAGTCCAGTAATTTCGAAATAATACAGGCGATTCGTTTTCCTTCACTGATGATATTATGGAGGTGTTCATTTGCTTCGGGATCCCCTGGGGCATCGAGAATAATTTGCGCGTAGTTGATAATGCCGTTGATGGGGTTATTGATTTCATGGGCAACGCCGGAGGCGAGTTCGCCGATTTCCGCCAGTTGCGCCGCTCGAATCGCCTCTGCTTTCAGAACCTCTTCAGCAGTAAGGTTGCGGGCAACCAGCAGTGTGGCGTTGATTTCACCGTTTTCTTCGACAAGTGGACTGACTGTCAGCATATATGTGCCATGCAGGCCATGCAGATCCGTTTCCGATATTCGTGTCTGCTGGTGGCCGATCAACTGCTCTACCGGGCATTGGTTGCCGCTGCTGTGTCCGCCGTGGAGGATTTTGCAGATATTTTTGCCTATCACATCAGTTCGGTGTTTTTTCGCAGCAGCACAGGTGGCCGGATTTGCTTCAAGTATTTTGTAATCATTGGAGACTACCAGGGCGGGATCTTGAATAGCAATGAAGATTTTTTCCCATCTTGCGGTAAACATATTCAATTGCTGGTCTGCGGCGAGGCTTTTTGTTTCATCGATGCCGAGCATGATCAGGCCAATCCTACCCTGGTCAATATTATGTCGAATAGAACCGTGCCAGCTTATGAAGCGTTCGGTGCCGTCTTTGGTGAGGAGTGGCGCAGTAAAATTGATATTCGCCTGTGCCCCTTTCAGCGTTTCTGAGAAAAATTGTTGGAATTCACGTCTCTTGTGAGGGGAAATCATCACGTCAACCCAGTATTTTTGGAGTATTTCGTGTTCTTTATATCCGGTAATATGTTCGGCTCTCTTGTTAAAAGAGAGAATTGTGCCGCAGGGGCTGATGCTCACCATAAGTGCTTGGATAGAGTCGATAATTTCCTTGCTGAAATCCCGCTCGGCCTTGAGTTTCAGTGTCGTGTCCTGGGAAAAAAGTGCCAGTGCAATGTCGTCGATGACATGGCGGATAAAATCATTCTGGATCCCACATCTATTCATTTGTTCGCGGCAGTACATTACTACGAAACCATAGGTCCGATGCTGGTAACAAACCGGCCAGACCATGCAATGCAGGCCACAATCCTTGGGCTGAGGAGATTCGATTTCATCTAACTGCAGCAACAATGGTGTGGTAAAAGAGTCGAGATCGCCCTTAAAGTTCTTAACCAGAAGGTGGGCAAGACTGTTTCTTGTTGAAGAGTTTATTGGAGGAGCGGGTGGAGAGGTAGCAAACAAATTAAGGTTGCCTTTTTCTTTGTCAATATCTCCGGCCCAAACACCATTGCAGTGAAAGGCGTCGGTGAGAATGTCGCAACATCGCTGGAAAATGTAGGAATAACTTTGTGCTGCAGGGTCAAGGAGACTGTGCTCTCGGATACTGGTCAGCAATCTATTGCGATGCTGAAACAGTTTGAGGGCTTCGGCATCTCTTTCCGTCAAGGGTCTTGTCATTCGGTACCTTTTGCAAGATGGTGTGGGTGCATTCTAACCCGGACTGGTCCTTTGGAGCGTTACTTTGCATCGAATGGCAGCGGTGTTGTCTGAGTACTGTCTGATAAGCCTCATACGACCATAAAGTGACTCCTTTAGTCAAGAGCACTTATGCTTTCTGATATGGTATTTTTGAGAAGAAGATGGTTAGCCGCCACCTGAATGTTATTGCCGAAGTATTGCAGGAGCATGGTCCCGGCGCCGAAAAAGGCGCTGAGCGCTACCCCGGCGAGAATAACAGCTTCCGGGGCAACTGTTATAGGGCATGATCAGAAAAACACGCCCTTGCTGTACCGCCTTGAGCCGATGGTAAAATTTCGGGTTTCTTCAGTAATCGTCAGCGACTTTTTCCAGGCCGCCGGCATCGATGAAAATGTTGGCCGGGTTCCAGGCCAGGAGCTGTTCCGGATCGATGAAGAAATGGCTGGCGCGGCCGATTTCATCGACGATATTGCGGCCACCGGCCCAGGCAAGAGGGACGAAGAACGACTCGGTGCTGGTAATCGGTAACTGACACCTTTACCGGTTGGCAGAAAGCAATAAAGAGTATCTGCACAGGAGTTAGAGAGTATGAACGATGACAGAGCGATTTTCGGCAATATTCTTGGCCTCGTCAGCGATCTGACGATGATGGGTAAAAAGGAGAACCTGGTTTCTGGCTGCCAGCCTGGCCAGGGCTTTGAGTGTGGCTCGTGAGCGCTCATCGTCGAAGTTGATGAGTATATCGTCGACGATGAAAGGCATCGGCTCGTGCGATTCCAGGCGATATTCCAGGGTCGCGAGGCGCAAAGCCAGATAGAGCTGGTCTCTTGTGCCGGTGCTCATGCCTTCGACCGTTACCCGTCTGTCCTCTGGACGTATGCCGATGAGAATTGGCGCCCCTTTATCATCGATGTCGGTGCGCAAACCGGTAAAAGAACCAAGGGTCATGTCCCGAAAATACCTCGAGCCGATAATCAGGACCGGGTCCTGATGCTCCTCGCGGTAGCGTTCGATTTCCAGCTGTAATATTTTCGAGGCCAGCTTTACCAGGGTGTATCGCTCGGCCAGGCGCCGCATCCTGGCCAGCTCCTGCTCCATTTCCTGGGTGAGCTCGGCGGCCCTGGCGCTGCCATCCATTGCCGCGAGTTTGTTGGTCTGCTCGCCGATTATCTGGGATATTCTATTAATCTCCGGGTGAATCCTGTCTGTTATGTCTCGTCGCTGTGCCTCGATCAGAGCTGGCAATTCGTCTGTACTGATCTCTGCTGCCTGCCTGGCGATTTCTTCGATGCCAACTCCGGCACCAATCTTGGCCAGGTTGGCCTGGATGTCGGAAATTTTTTCACTCAGTTTTCTGTATTCGTCGAATTTTCTCATCGCTGCCGTGAGCTCTTCCTGCGAGTCACTCTTGGCTAGCCGCAGGATTTCCGCCATTTGTGCCGAGGCGCTCTGCAATGTTTTCCGGGCACCGGCAACTTCCGTTTGCAGGGAATCAATCTCTTCGGAAAGTTTGTCATGGAGCGTACAATCCTTTTGCGATTGACTGAGTAACGTCCGCAATTGTAAAATGGCCTGATCGAGCGGCAGGTTGAGTTGGTCGGGGGCAACTTTTTTGAGTAGGGTCTGCAGATCATTTTTCAGATTCAGCGCGTCGCGATCAATGCCTTCAATACGTTTTTTCAGGTCCCCGGCTTCTTTCACCCGGTCGAAGCAGGCTTGCACGATATCGATCAGCTCATTGGCCTCAGAAGTTGCAATCTCGCCGGACAGTCCAAGGCCGGCAATAGCTGTGTTCCACTGCTCCTGCCATCTCCCCAGAGATTGCTGGGCGGTGGTCAGTTCCTCTAGGGCCTGCTTGACATTTTTCTGCGCAGCTGCCAGTCTCTCTGTCGCTCTTTCTCTCTCCGCCTGCCGGCTGGCAAGAGTGTCGAATAGATTCTCTGCAAAGACGAGCATCGGACCGAGTGTGTCATGTGCAGGCGTTGCCAGCTGGCTGCTGGCCTCTATCTCTTGTTGCACCGCCTGGTAAAGAGCCTCACGTCTTTCTGCCGCTCGCTCAATTTCCAGCTCTTTTTTCAGGATATCAGCCGTTTTATAGCGGAGCTTGTCTATCGCGGCCAGCCAACCATTCATTTCCTTTGGTGAGAGTGGAGTGATGCCAACAGGTTGCCAAATAGCTTTCCAGGCGGTAGCAAGTTCCTGCTGCCGCTGTTCAAGCAATGCCTTGCTTTGCGCTATATCAGCCAGCTCGTATTGGAGTGTTTCTGCCTGAGCTCGAAGGGCTGCTGCCCCGGCAACCCTTTCAGCCTCCCGGCGGAGACGGTCGGAGAGAACATCAGCCTCTCGTACATATCCCTCATAGGCTTCAGCAAGTGGTTGGTTCGGGGCATAAGCCAGACTCTCTTGAGTCATATCCTGGGCATCAAGCCACTGTCGACGTAAAAGCTGCCAGCCTCGTTCACGTTTATCACGGATCTGGAAGAGCACTTCCTCTGACGGAATTTCACCTGTATAGGTACCTTTCTTGATTTCGGCCCGGGTTTTTTGCAGTTCCTGTGCGTTGCTCTTCTGCTCTTTCTCCAGGATACGTCTCTCATCATCGATATCACTGTATCGTGTATCTGCCTGTTGTACCGTTTCTGCCAGAGGCAGGGAGAGTTCGATAAGTGATGGTAAATCTCCAGACCAGTGGCCGAGTCGTTTGAGTTCTGTCAGACACTCTCTTTTAGACTGCTCGATTTCATGCCTGCTCTTTTCCAGCATGGCGTCGATATTACCCTCTTTCCGGGCCATCTTTACAACCTGGAGAAGTCTCCCCTTGTTGTGTATGCCGGTCCCGGCTGGCATCGCTGTCAGAGACTGCATTGCCTCCTGATGCTCCTGTTCTGCAATCCTGTATCGTTTTTGGGCGAGCAGCAGCTGTTGGTTGATTGCCGCATATTCCTCGCTTAATCGCTGTACACCCTTTTTTTTCACCAGCACTGTGCGCAGCGGCTCTAGTTCAGCCAGACTCAGATCCGGTCGTACCTGTTGCAGCAGGTTTGCCGCTTCTCTGCGGAGGCTGATGCGCATGCCCTCTCTTTCCGGTTTGTCTTTAAGACCTTTGCGGTATTCACCAAGACGCTGGTGCAGATCATCCACTTTTTCTGCCTGCTCAAGAAGGCTCCTGTTAAAGGAGAGTGCCTGGCGCTTTGCCTGCAGTTTCGCAAGACGTTCGGTGTCCTTTTGCAGTTGCAGCTCCGCCTCACGAATTGCCTGGACGACCTGCCTGTGGTTCTCTGTAAAATTTGGCGGAAGAAGCGTAACATCACCTAAGGCCAGGAGCTGTGCACGATAGGATTGCAGAGAGGCAAGCTCAGGGATTGCCTGGGCCAGGCGTTCGAGGCGACGCAATTCTTTGTTATTATGATTCCGTTCGTTTTCCAGTACGGTTCGTTCTTTCTCGGCAATTTTCAGGGCGCTCTGGAGATCTTTCCAGTCTTTGCAGGAGAGGGCGACAGTTTTTGCTTCTTTCTGCAGTTCCCGGAATCTTTTTATGGCCTTGTTGATGTGGGGCAGTTGGCCGGTTGATTTGAACAGCTCTGCCGCCTCGTGCTCGAGTTGCTCCGTTACCTGACGAAGAGAGGAAATTCCAGCGCCTGCGGCAAACAGGGCCTGTCCCACTTCACCTTTTTGGGCAAGAATTTCCTCACCACCGCGAACCAGAGTCGCGTGATCGATGCCGTAGAGGGAAGCAAAGATTTCCGGGTCCACCCCGTGCAGGAATTGGCTTAAGATATTGGCGGGCAGAGGGGTGCCGGCCTCGTCAATGACATCGCCGATACGTTTTTTTCGACGCCAGAAGGTAAGTTCTTCACCGCCACTGTTGACAAGACAGCCACCGACCAGCAGTTGATCGTAGTTATGCAGAAAATTATCCGGTGTCTGTTGCGGAAATCCATAGAGCAAAGCCTTCAACGCTCGCAGAGAACTGCTTTTTCCCGCTTCGTTGGGGCCGTAAATTATATGCAGGCCTGGTTCATTCGAATCAAATTCCAGAATTCGGTCGGTGAAAGGGCCGACAGCCTTCAGGTGAAGACGCGTTATTCTCATCGAGCCTTGCCGTATTGGAGAAGTTGCGCGATCAGCAGATCCTGTACCTGTCCGCGCAGCTCGGTAATTGTTTCCGGCGATGGATGGAGAAAGGATTCTTCGCCGATGTGGATTTCAGGCGGTAGCTTGCTTTGCAAACCGGCAAGTTCCGGTACGAGTGCAGTAAGGGTGTCCCCATCAAATTGCAGTTCCTGGATGGCTTGCAGCAGCCCGGTAAGGGCCATGTCGGTCTCGATGGTCTCCTCGGGGCGCACCACCTGTCTGGTCTGGAATTTGACCTTTTCTAGCCATACATTACCGAGCCCGGCACCAACGCCCCGGAACTGCTCAGTCCAATGCGCAGTGCGCTCAAGAAGCAGGGTGTGGACCGGGCATTGGCCGGTCAAAATCAGGCGCACGGCAAGAGGCTTGCCGTTTGCCAGGGCAAGCTCCACTTCAAAAGCTTGTTGTACCGCCTCATAAACACTGCTGGTTGTTTCGCATGACGACAGATCGACCGGGCAGGTGACCCAGCGCAGGACATCGAGATCATGGTGCTGAACATCGGTGATATGGCCGTCTGCAACAGTGACCAGCGTGGCGCCTTTAGCACCGGTTTCCCGAATATGCCTCCCCTGGATATTGCCGGGAAAGACGATCCATGGGTCATCTGCGACAATTTCGCGCTTATGGATGTGACCCAAAGCCCAATATTCATACCCTTTTGATTTTAATTGATCCAGAGTACAGGGGGCATACGCTTCGTGTCCTTCCCGGCCGGTGAGAGCAGTGTGGAGCAAACCGATATTGAAAAAACCGGGTTCGCGTTGTGGATAGTGCAGTGCGAGATTCTCGGTGACTGCCCGGGAGCTATAGCTCTGGCCGTGGATAATCACTCCTAGGCTGTCGAGCCGTATCGAGTGCGGTTGCTTTGCTGAAAAAAGCGTCACATTCTCGGGCAAGGGCATGGTTTTGGTTATCTGATTCACTGCATCATGGTTGCCGGCAACGATGAAAACAGGAATTCCCGCCTTGTTCAGCATACCCATGCGGCTGGCAAAGAACAGGCCGGTGTTATAATCTTTCCAGTCAACGTCGTAGAGATCACCGACAATCAGCAGAAAATCAACCGCTTCCTCGATGGCCAGCTCAATACAATTATCGAATGCCCGCCTGGTTGCGCCCCGAATCTGCTCAATTGGGGCATCTTCATGGGTTTCTAGACCTCTCAGGGGGCTGTCCAGATGTATATCGGCTGTGTGAAGAAAGCGGAGCATAAGCCTTGCTGGAAAAGAGGTGGCAGATTTGGGGGTGCTGGGCAATAAGTCAATAACTTCGATTAATTGATGAACACCGAGTTCTCTGATAATTTTTACAAAACAGCAGGTTGGAAGTCAACAGCTATATGCTTGTCCGCGCAAAGGTTCACGTGTATTTCAATTTCATGGTGAGCCCCAGCCGCAACCGTAAGTTCGGCTGGGGCTGGGTGTTTTTTTATCAATAAAATGGATTGGCAGCGAAGTGCTTGCCGTCAAAGCTGGTGAAAAATACCTGGGGTGGTTTGGGTAAGCCAGCAATCTTCCAGGCTTTCATCGGGTCGATAAATTGTTCGGTTACACAGGAACGGGATTCGGCGTGAACGTTTTTACAGACATAACCGAGGATCGGAAAAGAGGAATGCTTCTGATAGTATTCTCTTAAAAATAATACAATATCCAGTTTCGACTGGTCAAGTTCGTCAATGCCTTCATGTTTGGCGAGAGCCTTGGCGACTTCGGTATTCCATTGTTCTGGTTGTGTTAAAAATCCTTCTTCATCGATGTCAATTTGGGTATTTGCAACAGATAGTTGAGCCATGATGCGCCTCCTTTGAAACCGGTGCATAGTATCGATGGCGAGAAGCGATCGAGAACCCGATTTCCTCTATTACAAAGTAGTGATAAGGACTCACTTGTCAATCGCTTAAACGCAAACGATTCGTTGCTGCCGCTGTTAAGAGGCTTGGCCATTTCTAGCAAAATTTGATAAAGAAACGGGAACAGTATAGGGTGAGCTGCAGAAGAAGCAGGATTGACAGGTGCAAAACCACAGTGACAGGAGAAACAAGAATGGACAGGATTGTTGCTAAATTCGGCGGTTCCAGCGTGGCCGACAGCAGGCAGATCGGCAAAGTCAAAGCAATACTGGCCGCCGATCCCAGACGCAAAATTATCGTGGTTTCGGCCCCTGGTAAGCGGCAGGCAGCGGAAAAGAAAATTACCGATTTGCTGTATCTTTGCCATGACATGGTGGCTATGTCTACCGACATATGTGAACCTTTCGGTCTTATCCGGGACAGGTTTACAGAGATAGCGAGAGCCTTGCAACTGAGTACTGCGGTCCCGGATGCGATAGATCAATTTGGCAAGAAACTTGTGGATGGCTGCAGTCGGGATTATGCCGCATCGCGTGGGGAATATTTCTCTGCCAGGCTTATTGCCGAATATCTGCATGCTGAGTTTATCGATCCAGCCGACTATCTGCTTATTCGGGCCAATAACACGATTGACCCTGAAAGTTACCGGAAATTGGGCGATCGTTTGTCGGATCCTGGCTCACTCTATGTGATGGCCGGATTTTATGGCCATGACGGTAGTGGTCAGGTAAAAACGTTTTCCCGTGGCGGGTCGGATATCTCCGGTGCTATTGCGGCAAGGGCTGCAGGTGCTCTGCTGTATGAGAATTGGACCGATACTTCGGGCATTCTTATGGCCGATCCACGTATTGTAGATAATCCGAAAACCATTGAAGAGATTTCCTTTCGCGAGATCCGTGAGATGTCTTATATGGGGGCTTCGGTCTTCCACGATGAAGCCATTCTGCCGGTGCAAGAGGCAGGTATTCCCATTTGCATCAAAAATACCAACAGGCCTGGTGATTCAGGAACACGTATCACTCCCTGGCTGAGCGAAAGAACCATCGCTACAACTGAGATTGCCGGTATTGCCGGTCGGCGAAACTTTTCGATGATCTGTCTTGAAAAAACGATGATGAACAAGGAAGTCGGGTTTGCCCATCGTCTGCTTGGAATTTTTAGCGCGAAAGGTGTTAATTTTGAACAATGTCCGTCGAGTATCGATGCGATCAGTGTCATTGTCGATGACGCCAGCCTGCAGGGACTGGAAGAAATTATCGTTGAAGAGATTCGTCAGCAACTGCTTCCGGATAAGTTGTACGTCGAAAAAAATCTGGCCCTGATCGCCGTGGTCGGCGAAGGGATGGTCAGGACGGTTGGCATTGCGGCCAAAACATTTGCCGCCCTGAAGAATGGTGGCATCAATGTCCGGGTTATCAATCAGGGGGCTTCGGAAATGAATATAATCATCGGCGTGAGTGGCGATGATTATGAAAAGGCTGTTCGGGCATTGTACGCGGCTTTTGTTGTGGCATGAGGGTTGCCTGGTCAGCAATGCTGTTGCCCGGGGTCAGAGTGAAAAAGAGTTGGCCTGGGCAACCTCGATTGCCAGTTGGGCCCGGGCATTGGCGTCTTTGGCTCGGTTCTTTTTCTTGCACCATTCAGGAAAGGTTTCGGGATCGATAAATACCTTGATAACCTGATCACCGCCTGCCTCGACTTCTGCCTTCTTTTCCTCTGCACGAGCAAGCCAGTGCTGGTAGGTCGGGGGCAGCAGTTCTCCATCGTCAAAGAGTTTGAGAAGCTCTGCGTAATGCTCTTCTTTATACCAGACCAGGGCTTGAAGAATCGGTTGTCTGGCTGGTTCCTTCTTCTTCGCGGCCTTTTCTTTCAGTTTTGCTATGGTCTTTCCCGATCCACTCTGTTCTTTTTTCTTAACCATCAATATCACCTGGTATGTGGAGTTAGTGACTTAGAAATAATTTGCTTGTGCTTTTTACAAGCAAATTATTTCGTGAAGGAACTTATCCCGCAAAGCTTTTGGGCGGGATTAACAGCTTGCAATTAATCATG
>RCMY010002946.1_pt1 | contig 15246 bp, 13 predicted proteins | sample 2041341 | NCBI WGS metagenome assembly RCMY01 (sample SAMN09708234, study PRJNA481090) | Marine sediment metagenome, whole genome shotgun sequencing project.
AAGCTGAGCGAGTCGTTGTCGGTGATCGCCTGCACCGATCGGCCTAGCATGTTGGTCATCAGCTTCTGTGAGTTCTCGGGTAGCAACTCATAGGACTGGAAGCTCGCCACTGCGTAGATCATGCAGTGAGCCAGGGACAGCCGGTACTGGTGTTCGAACTCCTCGCGATCTCGGTCGACGCCCGCATCCTTCAACGCCTCGAGGTAGGCATCGATCAGTTCGGCGTCTCGACCCGAGCGGACCTCGGGTGCGATCGACTGGCCTGCGAAGTAGCCGAGGTCGTAGGCGCCCGAACCCTGACCGGTGATCTGGAAGTCGACGACGGCCATGTCTTGGTTCTCGTCGGTCGGAGAGTCGGAGAGGTAGAACAGGTTGTCGGCCCGCCAGTCCCCATGGAGGATGGTGGCGGGCTGCATGAACGACGACAGCAAGAACGGCACCAGTTCGCCATAGCGATCACCGAACGTCTTGATCTCGGGCGTGATGTGCTCGGCTCCGAACTTCTGGGCGTTCTCCCAACCGGCGGCGAACACGCCAGGGAGCGCAGCGAGATACACCGGGTTCTCGATCGGCGTGTAGACCTCGGCGAGCTCGGGAAGGCGCTCGTGCTCGTGGAACGCGCCGTGGAGCTTGGCCAGGTTGCGTGCGGTGCGGAGGGCATCTTCCCATGGCACGCCGATCTGCTGGTCGGAGGTTCGCAGATTGGAGAGGTCTTCCATCACGAGGACGAAGTCGCTGGTCTCGGGGTCTTGGATGGCAGCGAAGGCTCGGGGCACACGAATGGGCATGTCGGCCGCGAGGTGGGTGTAGAAGTGCAGCTCCTTCGTGTAGAAGCCCAAGGCCTCGGCAAGGCCTCGCTGCGCGGGATCGGAGATGGCGAACTTGGTGATGACCGAGGTGGGTGCATCGCCCGCGGCCCCGTCGTAGGAGATCGTCGTGCGATGGAGCTCGGAGAGCAGGCCGACGCCTTCGGCGAAGCGCTTGTGCTCTGCGGTGGCGACCGAGACGTCGGCACCGATGTCGCCGGTGACCCGAAGCGCAGCAGTGAGCCACTCGGCGGTGACCCCATCGATTCCTGACGGCATCCTGATCTCGCTTCCTGCAACCGCGTTCATGTGTGCTCCTCGTGGATCTCGTCGTGTTTCGCTGCTGACCGACCAGCGCACCAACCCGCTGGGCTGGGTGTGACCGAAGTCTCAACAGTAGGATCGCCAGGTCTCACGCGCCAGCCGTTCCACCAGTCGGCGTTCATGACGACCAGCACGACACACGACGAGAACGAGGTGCCAGATGCCAGAGGTGACGACAACCGGCGGGGTGGCCACCGGCGTGGATCTCGGAGCGGTGAGTCGTTTCGCCGGCATCCGCTATGCCGATGCGCCGACAGGGGATCTCCGATTTCGGCCACCGGTCGCCCACCGAAGTGGTGGGGCTGTCGATGCGACATCGTTCGGCCCAACCGCGTGGCAACCGGCCTCGGCCCTCGAGGTCATGCTCGGCGGCAAACAGGAAGCACGTGACGAAGACTGCCTGCGGCTGAACGTCTGGACGCCTGGCACGACCGGCGCAGGTCGGCCGGTCATGGTGTGGATTCATGGCGGCGGTTTCATGACCGGGTCGGGTTCGTCGCCCATCTACGACGGTGCGTCGCTCGCAGCGCGAGGCGATGTGGTCGTGGTGTCGATCAACTATCGACTCGGCCCCCTTGGCTTCTTGCATCTCGGTCATCTCGACTCGAGCTTCGCCGGCGCCGGCAACCTCGGGCTGCTCGATCAGATCGCAGCGCTGGAGTGGGTGCAGGAGAACATCGGCGCGTTCGGTGGCGATGCGGGCAACGTCACGATCTTCGGCGAGTCGGCCGGGGCGATGAGCGTGGCCACCCTGCTGGCGGCGGCCGGAGACCGTGGACTCTTCCATCGTGTGATCGCACAGAGTGGTGCGGTGCACAACGCCACGCCGGCGTCGGTGGCCGAGCAGACGACAGCCAAGGTGATGGACGCGGCCGGAGTCGAAGACATCGCTGGACTCGTCGCTCTCGACCCTGTAGCGCTCATCGCTGCAGGCGAGAAGGTGCGGGGAGCCGGAGGCAATGTCCTCGACCGCATCGACGGAGCGCACGAGCTCGGACCCAATCTCATGGCCTTCCAGCCGATCATCGACGGTTCGCTCATCTCCGCCGCACCCCTCGATTCGATCCGATCTGGGGTCGGTCGGTCGGTCGCGCTCCTCACGGGAACCAACGCCGACGAATGGCGGCTGTTCGATCCATCGCGCAAGCCACTGCCCGCTGCTCGGTTCACGACTCGGTTGGAGCGCCTTGCTGCAGCCGCTCCGTCGCCGGAGCACACCTCAGCGGCGTTGGCCGCGGCCTACGAGGCCGAGGTCGACGCCGAGGAGATGGTGTCGAGGTCGAGTCAGTCGGCACTCATGACCGACGCCGCGTTCCGCATGCCGGCGGTACGAATGCTCGAGGCTCGAGCCGAGTCGGGTGCGCCGGGCTACCACTACCACTTCTCTTGGGCGTCACCCGTCGCCGGCGGCATCCTCGGGAGCTGTCACGCATTGGAGCTGCCGTTCGTGTTCGGCACGATCGGTGCCAGCGGGATGAACTCGTTCGTCGGTGATGAGCCACCGGTCGGGCTCTCCGAACGGATGCAAGACACCTGGCTGCACTTCGCTCGGCACGGTGTCCCCTCATCCGACGAGTCGTCGTTCCCGAGCTACGACACGGTGAACCGGGCGGTCTACGACTTCGGAACGAACGACGAGTTGGCCGAGCATCCATACCGAGATCGAACCGACGCCTGGAGCGACATCATCTGACCGGTCGGTCGGTCAGCGACCTTGCGACATGCCGTCGCCGTTCAGTGACAGGCGCGGCCCGTACTTGGGAGCCGAGCCCGTCGACTTCACCATGCGGATGACTCGCCAGCGGTGCCCGGCGTAGGGCTCGAGCAGCTCCAGCATGCGGGCGTCGTCGGCTCGAGGCTCCTTCGCCAGCACCCAGGCCACGTTGTTCGGGATGTGGTAGTCGCCGGTCGGTACGGCATCGGCATCGCCCATCGCCACGGCGGTGACGAGGTTGGCCGTCCAGGGCCCGATGCCGCGGATCCGTTGGAGGCGAAGCTTGTATTCCTCGGGTGTCCGATCGCCGATCTCACCGAAGCGCCGCATCTCCCGGGCGCTCCGCACGATGATCTCGGCACGCTTGCGTTCGACGCCCGTCTGGTGGAAGTCGGAGTAGCTCATCGAGCTGACGGTCTCGATGGACGGCAGGATCCAACTTTCGCGAGGCCCTGGTGCTGGTTCGCCGAATCGGCGAGCGATCGCTCGGCGGCTGGCTCGGGCCTTCGTGGCCTGGACCTTCTGTCCGAGAATGCCGGCGACCACGGCGTCCCACGGACGGTCGGTTCGTGCCAGGCGGAACGGATGGCGCCGCCAGAGGTCTCGGATCGGGCCGGTCGGATCGAACTCGTCGATGTCGTCGGACAACCCGAGCAGCCGGGGCGCTTGATCGAGGAGCCACTCGGCTCCTGGTCCCCACGCCTCTGCCGCAACGGTGGCCGGTGTGGTGCGTTGCAGGGCGAGCGATCCGGGGCCGTCGGGCGTACGGGTCGACCACCACGCTTCGGACGGCCCGATCATCAGCGGCTGCTTGGCCCCGAGGACAGTGCGCTTCAGATCGAGCGACTCGGGCACGGTGATCGCTCGAGTGCTCATCGTCTGATCGTACGTCGAGGACGCTTCGGATGGATCAGTAGGGCTTGTCTCCAGCGATGGTGACACGGTCCATGACTCGCCGCTGCGGGTAGTAGTCGTTGACGGCGTAGTGGGCGACCGCCCGGTTGTCCCACATGACCACCGTGCCCGGCTCCCAGGAGATGCGGCACTGGACTTCGAGGGTGTTGATGAGCGTGTCGAAGTGCTGGGTCCACGACTGCGACATCGGCCGGGTGAGGCCGCTCAGCCCGAGCACGAACGGTGCGCTGTAGAAGAGGTGCTTGTTCTCGGTTTCGGGGTGAGTACGGACGAGCGGATGGGTCACCCGCGGGAGGTCTGCCCGGAACTGGGCGAGTGACTCGGGCGGCATCTGTCCACCGAACACGTTGAGCCAGTCGTTGCTCGTCTGCAGTCCACCGAGAAACTGCTGGGTGCCTTGGTCGAACGATGCGTGAACCGCAGCCAGGTTGCAGAACGCGGTGTCGCCTCCTCCGCCGGTCGGCAGCTCGACGGCTCGCAGGATCGAACCCATCGGCGGCTCGGCCCGCCAGGTCATGTCGATGTGCCACTGGTTCTCGTAGCCGGGGTTCTTGTCGTCGTGCTCGAGACGAACCAGACCCTCGATACCCGATGGGTGAGCGGCGAAGTGGCGGTTGCCGGTGGTGAACGGATAGGTGTCGATGTCGCCGAACCGTCGGGCGAACGCGAGATGAGCCTCGGGGTCGAGGTCTTGATCGCGAAAGGCGAGCACCTGATGATCGAGCAGTGCTCGGTGCACCAGAGCGAACGTGTCGTCGTCGAGGGTGTTGAGATCGAGGCCGCTCACGTTGGCACCGATCGTTGGCGTGATGGCGTCGATCTGCATGGGCGTCATCGTGACAGGCATCACAACAGCTCGGCAACCGACTACTCCCAGAGCGAGTGGAGCAGGGTGTCGACTTCGTCGGCGACGCCGACCGAATCGAGGTCGAGGATCTCGTCGGCTGGGTGATTGCCGGTGCTGCACAGTTCGAAGTGTTCGCGGACCGGTTCGAAGAAGCGCGACATCTGGGCATAGAGGTGGCGGTCGTCGTTGGCGTAGCGGTGTACGTGATAGCGAAGTGGGAACGTGGCGGTGAGTTCGTCTTTGGCCCGAGTGAGGGCGACGTACATGAGCCGCAGCTCTTCGGCGAGGCCGTCGTTGTCGCCGATCGCCATGTCGGACGGCATGTTGCCGTCGGCGGTGTGGATGACGTGGACCGATCGCCACTCCATGCCCTTGGCCGAGTGGATGGTGGAGAGCGTCAGCCAGTCGTCGTCGAGGTGTGGTGGCCCGGCCCGGTCGCCGGTGCGCTCGGGCGGATCGAGTGTGAGCTCGGTGAGGAACCGGCTGCGCTGGTCGTAGGCGGAGGCGGTCGAAGCCAGTTGGTCGATGTCGGCCAGGCGGGCAGCGGCATTCTCGTAGTTCGCAGCGAACGAGAGCTCGCAGAAGGCCTTGAGCCGATCGATCTGCTCGGCGGGTGGGAGGGTGTCGGTGGAGCAATCGGCCAGGGCCGAACGCAGTATCTCGAACTGCTCGGACGCCGCTGCTGGAACCTGGAGGTCGTCGTTGAGGAACCGCAGAAGGGCAGTGTCGTTCCCGGTGGGGCTGTCGTTCCCGACGGGGCTGTCGTTCCCGACGGGGCTGTCGTTCCCGGCGGTGCTGTTCCCGGTGGCAGCGGCCGGTGCAGACTCTGCGGCCGAGCGGGTCTTCTTGGACTCGATCGGATCGAGGCCGATGGCGTCGGCGAGCTTGCGCAGCGTTGCCGGTCCGACACCTTCGATGGAGGACAGCACCCGACGCCAGGCGAGTTGGTCGGCCGGGTTGTCGAGGATGCGGAGCAGTGCCAACAGGTCTTTGACATGAGCGGCCTCGAGATATTTCAGGCCCCCGTACTTGATGTAAGGAATGTCTCGCCGGGTGAGCTCGAGTTCGAGATGGTCGGAGTGGTGGCCCGCTCGAAACAGCACCGCCTGTTGGCGAAGATCGATGCCGCGCTCTCGGGCGTCGAGAATGGCCTCGGCGACATAGGCCGACTGGTCGGCTTCGTCGTGGCAGGTGACGAGTTTCGGCTTGATCCCACCGGTGCGGCTGGACCACAGACGCTTGTCGAAATGCTGGGCCGCTCCGTCTTCGCCTCCGTGATCTGACGACGACATCACGGCGTTGGCGAGATCGAGGATCGGAGTGGTGGACCGGTAGTTCTGTTCGAGGGTGACGACCCGGGCTCCGGGGAAGTGCTCGGGGAAGGCCCACATGTTGGCGACGGTGGCCGACCGGAACCCGTAGATCGCCTGGGCATCGTCGCCGACGGCGCAGACCTGGGTGCGACCCGAGCACATGCCTCGGATGATGTCGGCCTGGATCGGATTGGTGTCTTGATACTCGTCGATCAGGATGTGGTCGAAGAGACCGCGCATGGTGTCGCCGATCTTCGATGCCAACAGACCTCGCCAGAACAGCAGCATGTCGTCGTAGTCGAGGACCTGATGGCGACGCTTTCTGGCGGTGTAGGCGGTGAAGATGGTCTTGAGTTCGTCGGCGTGATCGATGCTCCACGGGAAGTCGGTGTCGAGGACGTCGGCCAACTTGGCCTGTGAGTTGACCATCCGTGAGTAGATGTTGGCGATGGTCTCCTTGCGGGGGAATCGCTTGCCCCGCTCACCGAATCCTTCGTCGGCGCGGACCATGCCGAACAGATCGGTGCTGTCGCCCTGGTCGAGCACGGTGAACCCGGCAGCGAGCCCGGCAGCCTGCCCGTAGTTGCGGAGGAGACGGTTGGCGGTGGCGTGGAAGGTGCCACCCCAGACCTGTGAGGCCGCTCGGTTGGTCGAGGTGGCGGCCACGCGAGCCAGCATCTCGGATGAGGCGCGCCGGGTGAACGTGAGGAGGAGGATGCGGTTCGGATCCGCCCCTTCGTCGATCAGCCGGATGACTCGGCTGACGAGGGTCTTGGTCTTGCCGGTGCCGGCACCGGCAACGATGAGCAGCGGGCCATCGTCGTGGGTCGCTGCGTCTCGCTGTCGGTCGTTGAGGTCGTCGAGAACAGGGCTTGCGAACATGCGTTCGTCAGCCTAGCCCGCCGGACGAAGCGCCCGCAGCGCGACGCTCGCCGGAGGCTCAGCCGGCAAAGACGATGTCGTTGAAGACGATGCCGTTCTCGAGGGTGCGGTGGACCGGGCAGCGACGGGCGATGTCTTCGAGGCGTCGTCGGGTGGCCTCGTCGAAGTCGCCGTCGATGAAGATTCGTGAGGTGACGTGGTCGACCATGCCGGTCTGGTCGTCGTCGCACTGCACACAATCGGCGGCGTGGACCTTCGAGTAGCTGTATTCGGCCGAGAGGGAGGAGATGACGATGCCCTTGCGCTGGGCGTAGCTCGACAGCGTGATCACGGTGCACGCTGCGACGGCGCCGAGGAGAAGGTCGTACGGATTCGGCCCGAGGTCGGTGCCGCCGTCGTCGATCGGTTCGTCGGCGGTCCAGGTGTGGGTGCCGTTGGAGATGTCGACGTGGAAGCCCTCGATGAGCTCAGCGGTGATGGTCATACCCCAGTCAACCACAATCACCGGGGTCCGCATTCCCCTTGGTCGTCGGCCGGGAGTGGTACTCGGGGTCAGGATCGATGCATCAGCCGACCGGCGGCAGGGAGACCCATTCGCCAGGGTGGATGAGGTTGGGATCGCCCGAACGGAGGGTTGCGGCGTTGGCGGTGATGACCTGTCGCCAGTAGCGAGCGATGGCAGCATTCGACGGGCTGGAATCGGGGGAGAGGAGCGACAGGTGTTGGGCTGCGATGCCCCACAGATGATCACCGGCGACCACCTGATGACTGGTGGCGAGGGGTGTGGTCGGTTCGACGGGCTCTGGAGCGGTCGGGTCGGGGGGAGTCTGGGTCTCGGTCGACGGTGGGGTCGTCGCTGGTGGTTCGGCTGTGAGCGGCAGGGTTGTCGGTGACTGGGTTGTCGGTGACTGGGTTGTCGGTGACTGGGTTGTCGGTGACTGGGTTGTCGGTGGTTGGGTGGCAGGGGCTCGGGTTGTCGGTGGGGTCGTCATCGTGGTGGCCGGCCTCGCCGTGGTCGCTGTGGTGCTGTCGGCTTCGCCGAGGTACACGAGGCTGGGCTGTGACTCGGCGGGTGAGCAGGCGGGCAGCGTGACGAGGGCACACGCTGCGATGCCCATGGCGAGACGCCGACAACCGGGCAGGGCGAATCGATCGGCGAGTCGACTGACCCTGGGTGTCGTGCCTGCCTGGCGGTCGCTCAGCGCCACGGTCCACAGGACGAAACCGGCGACCCACCACAGTGCGACGGCCAGCAGGGCCCAACGGGCAATCGTGAAGGCGAGCGATTCGATGATCATGAGTCATGAGTAAACAAGAGGAAACAAACGCTGTCAAGAGCATAGTGATGGTCAACCGCTTGTTGGCGGGTGATGGTGTGCTCAACCAGTCGAGGTGCCGTGCCGACCATGAGGGGGATGGATGAGCACGAGCGGGAGGTGCGTCGACTCCGAATCGAGGCGCGCGAACGCCTGGTCGAGATCGAAGAGACCGAGGGTGAGCTCGCGCTCGCCACCTCGTCGATCGTCGACTTCTTTCTCGATCAAGCCGCCCTCGGTTGTGAGGTGCGACTGGACCTCGCAGACCGGGCTCGGCTCGGTCGGATCGTCCATGTGGGAGTCGACGTCGTGACGTTGCTCGATGACGAAGGTCGGCGGCCTGTCGTTGCCCTCGCCCATCTCGAGGGCGTGCAGGCGGACATGGTGGCTCGCGAGGCCGACCAGTCGTGGACGCGCGGCCACCCCGGAACGATGCTGGCGCATGTGCGGTCGCTGATCGATCAGCCCGGGCGCGTCGTGATCGAGCGTCGCTCGACGCCACCGGTCAGCGGTCGGGTCCTCGGGGTTGCCGAGGATCACGTGTTGTTCGAGACGACGGCGGGAAGCGCAACGCTCATTCCGCTGGCCGCAATCGTTTCGGTCTGCGGCCTCTAGCGACTCGAGCTCGGGCTCTTGGTGGCGGTCAGGAGTTGCTGGGTGCGCTCTCGGGGATGACCCGATTGCGTTTCAACGTGTCGATGATGTCTTCGAGCACGAAGTGATACTTCCGGGAGCCTTCCAACCTGCTGGCTGGAATTCTGCCGTCTCCCGCCATGGTGAGGACGGTGCGAGTGTTCAGGTCGAGGAGTTCGGCCACCTGAGCGGTGGTGAGGATCGGTGGATATGCGGTTCGAAGTGCATCGAAACCATCTGGAAAATCAGGCACGGCGCCAGTCTAGCGTTCGTTTACGCTTACCTTCCATGGGTGATGGTCAAGGGGTCGATTGGGTCGATGATGTCGTTCCCCCGTTTCAACGGTCGCCGTTCGTCTGGTCGATGGGCGTTCGGCCGCTCGAACTCGACCACTGGCTCATCCTCGACGACGATCTCGACGCCGATCGAATGCTGAAGTCGACCCTTCTGCGGGATCGCCACGACGACGTCGTCGCAGTGATGCCGCGGTCGGAACCCGCAGCTCAGGAAGTGCTCGACCTCATCACTGCCCACCTGGCCGCTCGTGGCATCGAGGTTCCGCCGTTCTCCGACGACAGCCATCCCATCGAACGTGCTGCTCGGCTCGTGCAGGAGGACCTCGTGCTCCTCGAACGAGACGCCGACGACTGGCGGATGACCGCAGCGTGCGTGTGCTTCCCGACTCGATGGGACCTCGCGTCCAAGCGCGGCCGTTCGATGGCCGAGATCCATTCGCCGGTGCCTCGCTACGACATCGACCTCTCGGCGAAAGCCGACACCTTCTTCGACCGGCTGCATGTCGACCGGCCGGTGTGGCGGACGAACTGGACCATCGACGCCGACCACGGGCTGCGACTCGAACCGGGCGAGCCCGAGTCGCTTGATCGAACGATCACCGCCGAGAATGTCGCCGAACGGCTCTGTCTCCGGCTCGAGTACCAGACCCTTCGTCGGCTCCCGGAGTTCGACTCGATTCTCTTCACGATTCGTATCGTTCGGCGCCCACTCCAGTGGGTGGTCGCCCATGGTGAAGTGAGTCGGCTGCTCGAAGCCCTCGACGCGATGCCCGACGATGTCGCCGGTTACAAGTCGGGATCGGTCCGCTATCGGCCCCAGATCGTCGACTGGCTGACTCGATCGAAGCTCAGTTGACTCGACCGACGCTCAGTTGAGGCTGTCCAGCAAGCGCGTGCTGAGGGTGTCGTAGTCGTCACACGCCGGAAACTGTGGGAATTCGGCGATCACGTTGTCGGGAGCGTTGAACAGGAAACCGGCATCGGCCTGGCCGAGCATCGTGGTGTCGTTGTAGCTGTCCCCGGCAGCCGCAACCCGATAGTTCAAGGACTGGAAGGAGGCGACGGCCTTGCGCTTCTGGTCCGGCATGCGCAGCTGGTAGCCGGTGATGGCGTCGTCGGTGATCTCGAGTCGGTGGCACAACACCGTCGGCCAGTCGAGTTGGGCCATCAGCGGACGAGCGAACTCCTCGAAGGTGTCCGACAGCAGGACGACCTGCGTGGTTGATCGCAGTTCCGTCAGGAACTCATGAGCGCCCTCGAGTGGTGACAGCGTGCCGATGACCTTCTGGATCATGCGGAGACCGATGCCGTGCTCGGCAAGGCAGGCCAGGCGGCCGGCCATCAACACGTCGTAGTCGGGCTCGTCCCGAGTGGTTCGCGTCAGGAATTCGATGCCGGTTTCCTCGGCGACGGCGATCCAGATCTCTGGGATGAGCACCCCCTCGACATCGAGGGTGACCATGGACTGGAGGGGCCTGCTCAGGCAACCGTTGGTGCTCACGGCGCTCCATTGTGGCTTGCCCGTCAGCGCTTGACACGCACGGTGTCGATTCCAGGTCCATGCCTCACATTCGTGGAGCTGTCAAGGGGGCGCCGAGTCCATTTCGTGATCTCGGGTCGTTTCGTACGGTCACTCTCATCACCCCCGAGAGAAGCCGGAGCCAGCCATGGCAAGGACGACAAGCGACAGACGGCCATCGCGGCTGACCATTGCGCACTTCGCCATGATCACGGCCGGGTTGGCAACGTTCGTCACGGTCGGCTCGGTGCTGCGAGACAGGCAGGCGACCGTGGAAGTGATGGTCCTCTCGGCCGACGCTGCTGTCGGTACCTCGACCGGTTCCCTCGACGTGCTGCCGGTGTCGATCCCCGCCGATGCTCGCTTTCTCGAGCTGATGCTCCGCCCGGGACAGCTCCCCGTGGACCAGGCGCTCGGCCGATCGGTTCGCTCTGGCGAGCCACTGCTTCGGTCCGATCTCGTCGCGGAGGGTGCACCCAGCCTCACTCGGACGGCGACGGTGCCGGTCGAGCCGGCGCTGATCACCGGTCTCGGACTGGTCGTCGGTGATCGAGTCGACGTGATCGCGAGCAGCGATGACACAGCCCGGTTCGTGCTGGTCGACGTTCGAGTGAGTCGGCTTCCCCAGAGCGCAGGACCGGATGGTCTGCTCTCGGGCCCGTCGTCGTCGTTCGTCACCCTCGAAGTCGACGATGCCCAGGCGCTTCGGCTCATCGAGGCGCAGGGGCAGGGAGCGATCGAGCTGATCCGTTCCACTGGTGCGCCATCCATCGATCCCGAGTCGTGGCATTCGATCGAACAGCTGGTCGTCCAAGAGCCGCCCACCGAACAGACAACCCCCGAACAGACAAGCACCGAACAGGCAGCAGCAGAGGAAGGGACATCATGACCGGAGAACGACTGGTGATCGGCGTCGCACTGAGTGCTCGCTCGTGGCGAGGTGACCTGCAACGTCACTGTCGGGATCATGAATCCGACCTCGCCGTCGTGCTGCTCCACCAGGGGGCCGAGGCCCTCGCTGGTGAGCTCGACGTGCTCGTCGTCGATGACGACACCAGCTGGGTGTCGGTGCCGTTCGTGAAGGCCGCTCGTGAGACCGGCGTTGCGATGATCGGCATGTTCGACCCGTCTGAGTCCGACGGGTTCGGTCGCCGGCAGCTCGAGCACTTCGGCATCGACTCCGTGCTCGATTGCTCGGTCGACAGTGACACGCTGGTGGAGACGATCCGAAGCCTCCGCCGAGATCCCGACCTCGATGGCCGGTTCGCCGGCCTGCTGGCCGATGCCGGGCTCATCGTGGACGAGCCCTCGGTTCGCCGAATCGTTGCCGTCGGTGGGCCTGCTGGGGCGGGAGCGACCGAGGTTGCCATCGCACTGGCCGCCGGCTGGCGCTCCGATCGGCCGTTGATCATCGACGTCGACGAGACTCACCCGACTCTCGCTCGCCGTCTCGGTCTCGGCCTCCACCCGCACCTGCTCACCGCGGTCGATGCTCATCGACACGAGCCGATCAGTCTCGAGGATGCGGAGCGGCGAGAGCTACGAGACTGTGTTGCCAGTGTGCTCGGCGATCGTTCGTGCGCCCTCCCCTTCGATGTCTTCGCCGGGCTGGTGACACGCGACGACTGGGCGTTGGTGCGCCCCGACGATGTCGTCGACCTCATCGAGACGTGCGCCGACGAGTGGCCGGCAGTCATCGTTCGGCTCGGACCGACGCTGGAGGATTTGCAGCGTCACGTCGGCCGGTACGAACTGTCACGCCGCTCGGCGTCGACTGCCGATCATCTCGTCGGCGTCTGCGATGCGTCGGCGTCAGGGATCCTGCGGTTTGTCGACTGGCTCGTCGATGCCCTTGGGCTGATCGGCGACCAGCCGGTCGATGTCGTGTGCAACCGTGCCCCTCGTTCGGCGGCGCAACGAGCCGAACTCGTGGACCAACTCCGCTCGGTCGCCGGTGATCGCATCGGCACCATCGTCTGTGCTCCCACTGATCGGCGAGTGTCACGAGCAAGTTGGGACGGGACGCTCCCGCCGCACGGTCCGTTCCGGCGAGCAGTCGACCGTCTCGGTGTGTTCGGCGAGACGCAGGAATCTCGGTCGTGGCGACGGGCCGTGCGTCTTGGTGGTCGCAATTCGAGACCGCTTGTCCCACCAGGTTCGGATTCCACCGAACCGGAGAGCTCGAAGGACCTCGGCCTGGCTCACGATCTGGAGGCGCAGCGATGAGCGACACTCGTCGGTCGAGCACCTATGAACGACTCCGCAACGCCACGCTCGAGCAGATGACCGTGCGGGCCCTCGACGTGTCGGATCGTGTCGAGGTGCTCGCCCTGATCCGTTCGGTGGTCGACCGCTACGAGTCGACTGCATCCGGCCAACACGATCGGCCGCTCGGCGATCCCAACGCGATGATCGAGCGGCTTGCCCGATCGGTCTTCGACTACGGACCGCTGACACCGTTCTTCGACGGATCGATTCGTTACGAGGAGCTGATCATCCACGGCGAAGAGGTCTCCTACATCGACGACCGTGGCCGGCTGGTCGCCCACTCCGAGCCCGTCGGCGAGGAAGAGGTCGAGCACGTCGTGACCAAACTCCTGGCCTCGGTCGGAGCGTCGGTCGACGAGGCGCACCCTGTCGTGCAGACCCAGATCCTCGATGGAGCAGCACGACTCGGTGTGGTGCTTCCGCCGATCGCCGAGCGCATCGACGTCACGATCCGCCGCTATCTCACCAAACGCGAAACGCTCGCCGAGTTGGTCGAGTGGCAGTCGCTCTCGGAGCCGGCAGCATCCCTTCTCGCCCTCCTCGTTTCGGTCCCGACCGGTGTCGTGGTCACCGGCCAGCCCGGCAGCGGGAAGACGACGCTGCTGAATGCCATGCTTCGCTCCGCCCCGTCGACCCGCCGGGTGATCGTCTGCGAAGACACGCCAGAGCTCTCGACCGACCATCTGCACGCCGCTCGTTGGCGAACCCGACCGGCGGGACCAGATGGTTTCGGCGAGGTCGCCCTTCGTGACCTCGTGCGAATGTCGCTGGGCATGCGACCCGATCTGCTGGTCGTCGGAGAGACCCGTGGGGCTGAAGCTTTTGAGCTCACTCGTGCCGGCAACGCCGGCTGCGGCATGCTTTCGACCATCCACGCCAATGGTGCCCGACAGGGGCTCATGGCCTTGATCTCGACGGCGACCATGTCGGGAAGCAACGTGTCGGCCGATCAGATGCGACACGTCTTCAGCTCGATCGTCGATGTGGTCGTCCATACCGGACGGGCGCCCGACGGTCGACGGATCATCAGCGAGATCGTCGCTGTCCCCGCCATGCAGGCGACCGAGCGTGACATCACGGTCGAGCCGATCTTCACTCGCACCTCGCCGACCGGGGCCCTCACCTGGACCGGTGCTCCGCTTCCGGATGAACTGGCCATGCGGATCCAGGGCGGTCTGGGCGGCGGTTCGTTCGACGTCGGGGACGTGCTCGAGGGGCGAGTGAGTCTGTTGTGAGGCTGCTTGCTGCATCCTCGGCGGCGGTGCTTGCCTATCTCGTCGTCGGCGCCTTGGTCGGTATTCGACCGACACGGCGCGCCGAGCGACGGCCCGTGCGATCCAGTCGACGTCGCCTCGGCGAGTGGCTGGCCAGTTCGGGTACCGACGTGGCACCGGAGGCATTCGTCGGCGTGGCCGCCGGTTCGTCCTTGACCGCCGTCGCCGTCGTTGCACTCGTCACCGGCGTGCCCATCCTGGCTGCCCTGGCCGGAGTCCTCGGAGCCGTGACGCCGATCGCGTTGGTGGACCGCCGCCGAGCCGCACTTTCGACTGCCCGGCGTGCCGCCTGGCCCGACGCCCTTCGTGATGTCGCCACCCGCCTTCGCTCGGGAGCCAGCGTGCACGCCGCGTTGATCGACCTCGGCCGGCTCGGACCACCACCACTGCGATCGACCTTCGTCCGCTACGACGTTCTCGCCGGTGCACTCGACCATCGAGTTGCGCTCGAGACCATTCGTGGCGAGCTGGCGGATCCACTTGCCGACCGGGTGATCGAGGTGCTGCTCGTCGCCTTCGACCAGGGGACGCGAGTCGTGATCGACATCCTCGACGACCTGGCCGATGCCGCGGTCGCCGACATCCAACTCTCCGCCGATATCGAGACCGCCCAACTCGAGAACACACTCGAAGCCCGCGGCGCTGCGCTCCTCCCGTTCGTGGTGCTCGGCCTTCTGTGTCTCGGCTCGGACGGGTACCGGCAGTTCTACGCCGGGTCAGCCGGGACTCTCGTGGCGATCATCGGCCTCGTGATGTCGGTCGTCGGGCTGGGTTTGATCGCTCGCCTGGGACGCGTCGAGGCCGAGCCCCGCACGCTGGTGGAAGGCGGTCGACCATGAGCTCGTCAGCCGACCACGGCCAACTCCTGGCCGCCTTCTGCGCTGCATGGTTCGCCGTGCTCGTCGCCCGTTCCATTGTTCCGCCTCGCCGATCTCTTGCATCTCGTGTCGAGCCGTACGCGGCCTATGGCCGGTCGCGTCTCGGAACGGGAGCAGGCTCCAGCTCGCTTCGCCGGCTTTTTGTTGCCCGTGGCCCCTCCGGGCCCCAAGGGGGGGTTGGGGCGGGGTCATCAACACCGCGTCAGCCCATGGCCTGCCCGGGAGCCCCTATAAATCGGCCTATGTTGCGGCCAAGCACGG
>RCMY010002947.1_pt1 | contig 15245 bp, 15 predicted proteins | sample 2041341 | NCBI WGS metagenome assembly RCMY01 (sample SAMN09708234, study PRJNA481090) | Marine sediment metagenome, whole genome shotgun sequencing project.
GTTCGCCGGCATCACCGAGACAGAGGCCATCGCTCGCCTCCTCGAAAACGATCTGGTGGGTCAGATGGTCGACCTCGATTCATCCGGCGATGCGCCGATGGCCAAGCTCCGCTCGTAGGGATGTCGGACGTCGAGAACGATGCAGGGTCAGCGAGGGGTGAAGGTGAGATCGAACCGGGTGACGGCCCTGGCAAAGATGTTTGGTTCGACATCGGGCTCGGTCACCACCCGCAGGTCGGTCACTCGCTGCACCAGCGCCTCGAATAGCAGGCGGAGTTCGACCCGGGCCAGGTTGGCGCCCAGACAGAAGTGGGTGCCGTGCCCGAACGACGGGTGAGGGTTTGGATTTCGGGTGACGTCGAAGCGGTTGGGCTGCTCGAACACGCTCTCATCGCGATTGGCCGCCGGATAGACGAGAACGATCCGTTCTCCGGCGGCGATTGGGGTGCCGGCGACCTCGGTATCGACCGTTGCGATACGGAACATGTTGTTCAGTGGCGTCACCCACCGGATCAATTCCTCGACGGCAAGAGCCACTCGAGAGGGATCCTCGGCCAGATACTCCCACTGCTCGCCATGGTCGGCCAGGGCTCGTAACCCGTGAGCGATGACGGTGCGAGTTGTCTCGGCGCCGCCTGCGATCATCAGCCCGGTTTCTTGCACCATGGTCATCGGGGCCATGCCTGCGGCCAGCCAGTCGGCACGGACCTGATCGAAGTACAAATCAGTCCTCTTCCGATGCTTGGTGTACCCTGGCGCCTGTGGCCATTGTCTCAATTCTCAGCGGGCAGCCCGATGACGCCATTGCGTTGATCGAGGGCGACCAGCAAACAACGTACGGCGAACTGAGGGAGCTGCGCGACAAGACGCAGGCCGGGTTGGCGGTTTCGGGGCTCGAGCCCGGTGATCGAGTCGGCGTTCTCTGCGGGAACACGCGCTCTTCGGTGGTGTCGTTGCTCGCCGTTGCCAACGCCGGGATGGTCTCGGCAGTTGTCAATCCATCGAGTCCGGCTCAGGAACTCGAGCGGCAACTCGACGCCGTCGGCTCCAAGTTGCTTCTCGTCGGCAGCGAGCCACCAACGGGTCTCTCGATCGATATGGCAACGCCGGCAGGAACGATCGTTCCCGGGGTCGATCCGCTGGCCGAGGGGCCCGCCGTCGCGCCGGTCGACATTTCCCCCGACGACGTTGCGGTGACACTGTTCACCAGCGGCACCGCCGGCCCGCCGAAGGCAGCGATGCTCAGCCACCGCAACCTTTCGTTCGTCCAGCAAAGCCTCATGGCCCATCCTGACTCCAAGGTCAACCCCGACACGGTGAACCTCCTGGCGCTCCCGATGTCACACGTCTATGGACTGAACGTATGTGTTCTGACCACGCTGCGTGCCGGTGGCACGGTCGTCCTGCTCAACCGCTTCGATCCGGTGACGGCCGCCGACTTGGTGGTCCAGCACAACGTCACGCTGTTCCCCGGCGTACCGCCGATGTGGCGAGCGCTGGTGAACAACAAAGAGGTCGATGACACCAGCTTCATGAACATCCATCGCATGACGAGTGGCGCATCGGCCCTACCGAAGGCATTGTTCGACGACTTCAAGAACCGGTTCGGCGTCGAGTTGCGTGAGGGCTACGGACTGACCGAAACCGCGTCGCTGGCCACCGCTTCGATCGGTGGGCCTGTTCGCCGGGGCTCGGTCGGCATGGCATTCCCCGGCGTCGAAGTGATCGTTGTCGACTACGACGACAAGCCGGCGCCAATCGACGACTCCGGTGCGGTCAAGGTCCGCGGCCCGAACGTCTTCCTCGGCTACTGGGACGACGAGGAGGCAACCAAGTCCGTTCTCGACGACGATGGCTGGCTCCGCACCGGCGATATCGGTGTGATGTCCGATGACGGCTACCTCTATCTGGTCGATCGAGCCAAAGATCTGATCATCGTTTCGGGATTCAACGTCTACCCGTTCGAGGTCGAAGAAGTTGTGGCTCAGCATCCGGCGATCGATCAGTGCGTGGTCATCGGTCGCGACGACGATCGGCGCGGTGAGCGGATTGTCGCCTACGTGACGCTGGCCAAGGGCGCCACCGCGCCAACGCTCGACGATGTTGTCGACTTCTGTCGCATGGAGATCGCCAGATACAAGTGTCCGAGCGAACTCCATATCGTCGACAGCCTTCCGATCGCTCCGAGCGGCAAGCCAATTCGACGAGAGCTGATCTGACATGGGTTATCACGGGGGCACACATCAAGAGGGAACACCGACATGAGCTTCGAAACTGGCTGGCTGCAAGCACCTTTCAAGCGAGTGATGCAGCCGTTGGCTCGTCGCTTGTGGGACCTCGACATCGAGGGAATGGAGAACATCCCCACCAGCGGACCCGCTCTCATCACGCCGAATCACGTCGCATTCATCGATTCGGTGTTCATCAGCATCATCATGCCTCGACGAACCCTTGCGGTCGGCAAAGGTGAGTACATGGACAGCTGGAAGACCAAGTACATCCTCCCGGCAACGGGCATGATCCCCATCGATCGCTCCGGTGGCTCGGCCAGCCAGGGTGCTCTCGATGCCGCTGCGGTGTCTCTCGAACGCGGCGACCTCTTCCTCATCTACCCCGAGGGCACCCGAACCCGAACCGGCTACCTCCACAAGGGACGCACCGGAGCGGCGCGGCTCGCCCTGCGAACCGGTGCCCCGATCGTTCCCGTTGGTATTCGCGGGACGGATCGGATCCAACCCGTCGACCAGACCAAGCCGGTCACCGGTGTCCCGTGTGAAGTCAGAATCGGCAAGCCGATCGATGTCAGCCGGTATCGGGATCGCCAAGACGATCGCCGGGTCCTGCGCCAGATCACCGACGAGGTGATGTACGAAGTTGCCGAGTTGTCGGGGCAGACCTACGTCGACGTCTACGCAACCGACCCGTTGCCTGATTCGATCGCACCAACGGCGCCGCCCGTCGAGCTCGGCCAGTCATCGCGCACCTCGGAGCAATCTCGTCCCCTGGCAAACTCTGCCTAGAAGAAGGCCCATTGGGCCAGCCGTGCTACCGCTGCGGCGGCGGTGATGGCGCAATCAGGCATACTCGACGCATCCGCCACCTCGATCGATCCGACTACGAAGACAGTCTCGACGCCAACGCCGACTTGACGCGCCGAGTCGCCCTCGAGCCAAGCGAAAGTGACGCACCTGGCGGGCCGCTCGAGGAGGTCCCGCTCGAAAGAACGATGGTCGTGCTCGGGGTGTCATGGCGCTCGACCGACCCTCAGCTCCGTCTCCGCCGAGCACGCGATGAGCAGTCTCAGCTCGAGCCGCTGATCGGCCAGAAGTTGCAGTACCGGACCACCGGCAAGCGGGTCTGTCTCGGGCATTCGCCGTTCCGGAACCCGAAGATCGACTACCTCGATTGCCTCCGCCCACCCGTTGGCGGTGGCAGGCGCTGTAATCGTTGCGCCGCGGCCGAGGCCACATTCGCTGCGAGCCTGCACCACGCCCACACCCGTGAGCTGTCGATGATCGACTCGGCGGTCCGCGACCACCTCCAACAAACGAACCTGCTGTACCTCGCCGGGTTTCGGGATGGCTCGATCAAGGTCGGAACGACCACCGAGTCGAGGACCCAGCAGCGGCTGGCCGAGCAGGGCGCGTGGCGAGCCGAGGTAGCGGCCGTTGCGTCGGATGGTGTCGCGGTCCGCCAGCTCGAAGATCTGGTGACCGAACTCCTCGAGATTCCCCAATCGGTGTCGATCGGTCGAAAGCTGCACGGCTTGGCCGTCACGAGTGCGGCGGAGGCCGCCGAGCGAGACGAGTCGCTTGCGACTCGACTGGGGATTGCTGCTTCCAAGGTTCGCCAGATCGTCGATCATGCCGGTGACCCGCGCCTCGAGACGGCATCGATCGGCTGGATCGCACCGTCACACGACCACGCCGTATGGCACAACGTGTTTCGTTATCCGCTCGCACTCGACGATGGCGCGCACCATCTCGAGGTGGTCGATGCCGTGGGGCGCGCCATTGCGTTTCGCCGTGCCGGTGCTCGAGCAGGTGGCGATGACGACACGTTCGTTGCCGACATCGGAACGCTGTTCGGTCGAGTGCTCGAACTTGGCGAGTTCGATCCGACCGAGATCGCCGTCCAGGACTCGCTTTTCTGACCGGGCTCTACTCGGAGAGGGGCCGTCAGCGGACGAAGACGGGGTTGTCGGTCGTCGAACGGTCGGCGTCGTGGCGGTAGCCCATTCCGGTGAATTTCTGCAGCGCCCGGACCGATTTCACTCGCTCGGTGATGATCCAGCCTGCCATCGTGCCGCGTGCCCGTTTCGCGAAGAAGCCGACGGTTCTCAGCTCGCCTTGTTCACTGGTGTCCAGGAAGGTGGGCGTGATCACTTTGGCGTCGAGTGCCTCGGTATCGACGGCGGCGAAGTACTCGTTGGATGCCAGGTTGATGAGGGCATCTGCCCCCGGACTCGCGGCGAGATCACTTCGCAACTGGTTGGTGATCGTCGCCCGCCAGAAGGCGTACAGGTCGGGGCCGGCGGGGTTCGATACCTTCGATCCCATCTCGAGCCGGTAGGGCTGGATGAGATCGAGTGGTCGGAGGACGCCGTAGAGACCAGACAGGATGCGGAGGGTCTTCTGGGCGTGGGTGAAATCTCGTTCACCGAACGAGGCAGGGGCGTCGAGTCCGATGTAGGTGTCCCCGTTGAAGGCCAGGATCGCGGGACGAGCGTTCTTTGGGGTGAATGGGGGCTGCCAGTCCTGGAACCGCTCGAAGTTGAGCTCGGCGAGGGGCTGCGAGATCGACATGAGTTGTTGAAGGTCGTCGACCGACTTGCCTCGCATGACGTCGACCAGCACGGCGGCTTCGTCAAGCATCGTTGGCTCGGTTCGCTTCCGAGTGGCGAGCGGCGACTCGAAGTCGAGCGACTTGGCAGGGGAGACAACGACAAGCACGGCATTCCTTCGCGATGGGGCGGGTGGGTTGGATGGGAGCGTTGGGTCGAAGCGTTTGGTGGAGCGCCTGATCAACACGACAAAACACCCAACAACGCACTCACCGTAGCCACCGTATTTTGACAGCGGCCAGCTTTGCTTCAAGCATGTGTCCACGGCCACCGACGGCCAGAGTTCGAATACGAGGAGAACGTTGTGCCTGAGGCCCTGATCATCGACGCCTGCCGTACCCCGCGAGGGATTGGCAAACAGGGGAAGGGCTCGCTCGCCCACCTGCATCCCCAGCACGTTGCCTCCACCGTCTTGAAAGCGTTGGCCGACCGGAACAGTCTCGACACCGCCGAGGTCGATGACATCGTGTGGGGAACCAGTGCACAGGTGGCCGAACAAGGTGGCGACCTCGGACGCATGGCGGCACTCGACGCCGGCTATGACACCAGAGCCAGCGGTGTCACTCTCGACCGGTTCTGCGGGTCGGGTATCACCAGCGTGAACTTCGCGGCAGGCATGGTCATGAGTGGCATGGAAGATCTCGTGATCGCAGGCGGCACCGAACTCATGTCGCTGCCGAAGACCGGAGCGATGGGCATTGGTGCCAACAACCTCCATCTCCGAGCCATCCATCCCCAGCCCCATCAGGGCGTCGCCGCCGACGCCATCGCAACGCTCGAGGGGATTTCTCGCGAGGCGCTCGACGCCCATGCCGCCGAGTCGCAGGCTCGTGCTGCGAAGGCGATCGCCGAAGGGCGCTTCGACAAGAGTCTCATCCCGGTCTACAACCGCGATGGCTCGCTCGCCCTCGATCACGACGAGTTCCCACGCCCGGGTACCACTGCCGAGAAGCTCGCGCAGTTGCCTGCGGTGTTCGGCGCGATCGCCGACCATCCAATGGGCGAGGAGGGCATCACCTTCCGCCAATTGGTCGCCCAGAAGTACCCCGACCTCGTGATCGAGCACGTGCACCATGCCGGCAACTCGTCGGGCGTCGTCGATGGAGCGGCGGCCCTGCTCATCGCCAGCCCCGACTACGCCAAGAAGCACGGTATGACCGCACGAGCGCGCATCGTAGCGATGGCCAACATGGGTGACGATCCAACGCTGATGCTCAATGCACCGGTGCCGGCTGCTCGCAAGGTGCTCGAGAAGGCCGGGCTCACCGTCGACGACATCGATCTGTTCGAGATCAACGAGGCGTTTGCTGTCGTTTCCGAGAAGTTCATGCGCGATCTTGAGCTTGACCGCGACAAGGTGAACGTCAACGGCGGTGCGATGGCCCTTGGTCACCCGATCGGCGCCACCGGCTCGATACTGATCGGCACCGTCCTCGACGAGCTCGAGCGACGCGATCAGCGCTACGGCCTCATCACCATGTGCGCCGCCGGTGGTATGGCACCGGCGGTCATCATCGAGCGGGTATAGCGCTCAAGTTCCTGGCCTGTCGAGGTGGTCGAGGAGCCGGTCGACAAAGTCGACCTGGCTCTTCACCAGGAGCTGTTTTGCCTCGACCGGATCGACCCAGGCCGCCTTGTCGACTTCGGGAAACGAGGCAAGGCGGCCTGATCTCGGCGGCCATTCCATCTCGAAATGGTTGCTCTCGATCGTCTCGGCGTCGAAATCGGCGTTGCGAGCGAAGACCATGATGGTCTTGCCGCTCGCTCGTTTCGATCCAAGTGGCACCGTTGGTCCGGGAGGTGCCGGGGAACCCATTTCTTCGGCGAACTCGCGCTCGGCGACCTCGAGGCCATCGGTCTCACCGGGCTCGTGGAGACCCTTCGGGACGGTCCATGCGTGATCATGTTTCTTGGCCCAGTATGGGCCGCCCATATGGGCGATCAAGAGCTGAACGTCGTTCCGGTTCTTGGCGCCTCCCGCAGTGCCACGGTCGAGCCGATAGAGCAACAGACCTGAGCTGTTGATCGACGCCGTCACGAGCTCGGGATCAGCTGTGCAGTTGGCTGTGGTGAGCGTCCATGTTGTGGAGGCGTACGGCGAGCTTCTTGGCGATTGCCTTGGCCAGCGCTGGGTTGTCGTCGAGGATCTGATCGAAGCGGTTGTAGGGGATCACCAGCACTTCGACATCGGTGGTTGCTCGAACCGTTGCCGATGCCGGCGTGTTGGCGAACAACCCGATTTCACCGAAGACTTCAGTTGCTTCGATGTCGGCGACATGCTGGCCGTCGACCTCGACGGCCACCGTTCCCTCAACCAGGATGTAGCCCTCGGTGTGATGCGTGTCTTGCTTGATGATGACCGTGCCCGCAGTGACCGCTACTTCATCGGCCGCCCGAGCGAGGTTCTCGATCGCTTGCCTGTCGGCATCCTTGAACAGATCGATGGAGCTGAGTCTTTTGGCCTTTGCATCGTTGCTGCGCAGCATGGCGGTCACGTCCTTTTCTCGGTGTCGGCCCGAACATAGCCGGTCGCCGACGCACTTGTGAGCCTGCCAGCGGTGGCTGTTGGCACTACGGTTTCGTGATGGTCATGCCCGTCATCGTTGTTGCCGGTTCCGGCTACCTGGCCGAAGTCGCGGCAATCGTCGCCAATCCCGCTGTTGGTACCACCGAGTCCACGATCGTTGGCATCGTTGCCAACGGTTCGATCGAACTCATGACCGACCTCGCAGAGCGTCTCGGCGTGCCAGTCGCCACGAGCTTGGACCTGATCGAGCTGCCATCCGATGTCGAAGACGCGGGACTGGTCGTCGCGGGAGGGTCGATCGCCGATCGATCAGCCATGCTTGACACCGGTCGCCGCCGCCCCGTGCTGGTGCACCGGGATACCACGATCGGTTCATGGGTCGAGATCGGCGACGGGACCATCGTGTCGCCGGGAGTTCGTATCACCGCCAACGTGGTGATTGGCGAGGGCTGTTTGATCAACACCGGCGCAGTGCTGAGTCATGACGACCACCTCGGGAACCTGGTCACGATCAGTCCATCGGCAACCTTGTGCGGTGGTGTCATTGTCGGTGATCGCTCCAGCATCTTCGCCGGGGCAACGGTGATGCCGGGCGTGCGGATCGGGAGCGATGCGACGATCGGCGCCGGGGCGCTGGTCCACCGAGACGTTCCCGACGGTGCCACCGTTGCCGGCGTGCCTGCGAAGGTGCTGTAGTCGGCAACGTCGACTTCGGCTCGTTCTCGTCCCCTGAACGGCCAGATTCCCTGAGCGTGCGGTCCGAAGGATGGGGATGTCCCCTTGGTGACGGCGAGGAGAACGTGTCACAGTGACGTTGCGTCTCGATGGAGCGCAGCGTGCGCCGCGTCACCAGCGGACCTCGCTTTCAGTGTGTTCGGAGGGAACCACCATGGCTGAAGACGAGACGACCGCGGCTACCGAGGCGAGGGTCACGGCCAACGAGTCCGACGCCAGTCGCACCGTCAACGTCGCCATCGATGGCGAGGTGCACGGAGATCATGAGATCCGTGATGACTCGGTCGACGTCACCGCATCCGGTGATGGCGCCGCCGCAGCGGGCGGCGATCAGGTCGGTGTTGCCACCGGTGATGCCGCGGTTGCTGCCGGCGACGACATCTCCCACTCGAACATCGCAACCGGTGACGGGTCGGTTGCGTTCGACGGAGCAAACACCGGTGTCATCAACACCGGCGTCATCAGCACGTCCGTCGTCGAACCTGCGGCCATCGAGAAAGATGTCGTGGAGACACGAGTCGATCCCGACCCGGCGCCGGCACACCAGGCTGAGGCACCACCCGAGCCCGAGGTCGTCAGTTCTTCGACGGTCGATGGCGACCCCGGTGTTCTCGACGGAGCTCGTGAGGTCGTCGAAGGAGCGTTCGAGAAGCTGTTCGGCGATGAGAGCGAGGCGCTGCGCTATTCGCAGGATCCCGAGGGGTGGCTGGCGTTCGGCGACGTCGATCCCGAGGTTGCCGCCACCGTCGAGTTCGGTGAGCTGGTGCTCGAAGTTGCGAAGACGATGGTGCCAGACGTCGCCGCAAAGCCACCGGTATCGCCGTCCCGCGCCCCGGGATCACCGGCAACGCCCGGTCCCGAGGTTTCATCGCCTGTGCCCTCACCTGTCGCTCCATCCGGGTCAGCACCGTCAGGGTCGACCGCGCCCGCGGGTTCGACCGTTCCCCCATCGTCTGGGCCCGCTCCAACGGGTGTGGCACCAACGCCGCCTCCTCCGCCCCCGGAAGTGGTCGAACAGACGGTGAACCGTTACGTGACAACGGTGTACGAGTCCAACAGCGAGATCACGCAGAACATCATCGACAACTCTCGTCACATCGATGTCGACATCGACGGCGACGTGCACGGCGACCTCGAAATCACCGACGACACGACTAACGTCGTGTCGCAGGGAACGGGTTCGGCGGCCGCCGGCGGTGATCAGACCGGCGTTGCAACCGGGGACGGTGCCGTGGCCGCCGGCGATGACCTCGATGGATCGAATCTCGCAACCGGCGACGGATCGGTCGCCTTCGACGGTGCCAACGAAGGTGTCATCTCGACCGGGGACAACGAAGGAATCCTCGTCGACGGATCAGCTGACGGTGCGGTTGTCGGTGACGGCAACATCGTGAACAACATCGATGGTGCCGGCAACACCGTCGGTGATGGGAACGTCGACTCGGACATCGATGTCGATGGTGATGCCGTGATCGGCGACGGCAACCAGACCGTGCAGAACTCCGACGACGTCAACGCCGGCTTCGGCTCGGGTGACGTCGTCGACGCCGAGGATGCAAGTATCGGCAGCGGAGGTGCCAGTGGCAGTGGCAGTGGCAGTGGCGACACCCAGTTGGCATTCGGCGGTGGTTCCAACGCAAATCAGGACAACGACACGACGATCGACAACTCGATCGATGAATCGTTCAATGATGCCGGCGTCGAGCAGACCACGGTCGTCGACGAGTCGGTGAACGACTCGTTCGACGTCGACGACTCCGGCAATGTCGAAGCGGAGGTCGAGATCGACGACAGCTTCGACACCGAGACATCGCTCGACGACAGCTTCGACACCGAAGACTCCTTCAACGAAGACGTCGAGCAACACATCGACGCCGAGGACTCGTCGGTGACCGACATCGAGATCACCGACTGAGTTGGCGGTATTCCCGGATGGGGTATTCTCGGATGGCGGGAGTCAGCCGGGATTGGTGGCGAGGATCTGAACAACGGCGCCTTCGCCGGTGTGGCCCGGTCCTTCGACCACGTTTCGCACCATCTCGACCGCATGGTCGATCCTCAGACCCGTCAGTTCTTCCCGCAGGTCGGCGAGTGTCATGGTGAGTTCGGGCACCCGCGGACCGCCCGTGCCTCGACCAATCTGATCGGGGGTGTACGCCTCGAGAATCAAGCGGCCGCCGGGACGTAGCGCGGTGGCGAGCGCGCCATGCACACCGGCGCGGATTGGTGGCGGCATATGAGCGAAAATCGAGACGATGGTGTCCCAACGCTGGACGCCAAGGTCGAACGTGGCAAGGTCGGCGACGATGGTCTCGAGCGTTACGCCACGTTGCTCGGCAAGACGTGCCGCCTTTGCCATGCCCGATGCGGTGAGATCCACCGAGGTGACTCGATGACCGAGTCCGGCCAGATACACGCCGTTGCGACCTTCGCCATCGGCCAGGCACAGGACATCGCCGATGGGAAGTCCCGGTGCCGATGCGGCGAGGAAGTCATTCGGCTCGGTGCCGTACCGGTAGTCGTCGGTCGAGCCGTAGCGTTCTTCCCACATCGCGGCTGGATCTTGGGGCGTGGTCACGAGGACACCTCATAGCCTTCCGCCGACCAGGCCAACATGCCACCGTCGATGTCGACGACGTTGCTGAAGCCCATGTCGGCCATGATCGAGGCAGCTTGGTCGCTGCGGTTTCCGAACCGGCAGTACAGCACGTAAGGCGCGGTTGGATCGAGTTGGTCGGCGAAACCGTCTGGTGTGTCGGCCGCCGAGGAGCCTCGGGATTTGGGTTTGGACCGATGTTTCGGGAACGATGGGTTGCCATGGACTTCACCCATCCCGAGTATCTGGTCACCACCGAGTGGTTGGCCGAGCACCTCGACGACGACAATGTCGTCATTCTCGACGTCACGGCCAAGCTCACGTCGCGACTCGAAAACCGGGCGAAGGAAGAGAGTTTCGACGTCGGGCACATCCCAGGATCGCTTGCCTTCGATGTGGCGAGTGGCAAGGGCGTGCTGTCGGATCCCGACGCCCTGTTGCCCTGGATGTGGCCGAGCGCCGTGCAATTCATCGCAACCATGGCAGCATTCGGTATCGACAACGAGACCCGAGTCGTCCTCGTTGCCCGAACACCTCGGTCCGGTATCGACTCGGGAACCATGTGGTGCACGAGAGCCTGGTGGACGATGCACAACATGGGCGTAGATGTCGCCATTCTTCACGGAGGGATCGAGCGCTGGGAGCGAGAGGGACGCGAACTGTCGACAACACCGTCCTCCCCGCGCCAGGTCGACGGACCATTCCTCGTCGCACCGCATTGGGAACGGGCCCGGGCCACCAAGTCTGATGTGTTGGCAGCAACAGGATCTTCCGCAACAGGATCCTCGGTGTGCATCGTCGATGCGCTCACCGAAGACAGCTTCGATGGCAGCGGCACCTCCTACGGTCCCCGCAGCGGTCACATCACCGGAGCGATCAACGTTCCCTTCCGGTCGATGATCACCGAAGAGACCGCGGCGTTCGTCGAGCCCGAGGTCATGCACGGTCTGCTCGACGCTGCGGGGCTCTTCGACCAGGCATCGATCATCACCTACTGCGGCGGTGCGATCGCCGCCACGGTCGACGCTTTTTGTCTGTCCTTGTTCGGCAATGACAATGTTGCCGTCTACGACGGCAGTCTCATGGAATGGTCGGCCGATGCGTCGCTCCCGATGACCGATCCGTCAGCACTGCATCCTTGAGGGCAGCACTGCATCCTTGAGGGCAGTTGGACACGAATCGCTGTTTGGGTGGTGGCAGAGCGGGGCAAGCCGACGGAATGAGCGGTCGGCGACATGGTCGATCGCCTCAACTGCGAAAGGTCACTCATGGCACACACATCGGTTCCTGGACTCGACGCCGCCAAGGCGACGGAAGCCATCTCTCACCTCGACAACCGTCTGGTGAGCCTGCTCGACACTCAGATGACGCTGAAGCACATTCACTGGAATGTCACCGGACCCAACTTCATTGCCGTCCACGAAATGCTCGATGAGCACGTTGCCTCCGTTCGCGCGATGTCCGACGAGGTCGCTGAACGGATCGCCATCCTCGGCGGAACGCCGGTTGGCACACCCGGATCTGTCGTTGCCAAGCGCACCTGGGACGACTACGAACTGGGCCGTGACTCGGTCGTCGCCCATCTCGAAGCACTCGATGCGGTGTACGACGGCGTGATCGGCGACCATCGCTCAGCGATCGACGCGACGAGTTCGATCGATCCGGTCACCGAGGATCTCCTCATTGGTCAGACGGCGAAGCTGGAACTCTTCCAGTGGTTCGTCCGCTCGCACATCGAGGGTTCCGGTGGCCGTGAGCGAACGGCCGACCGAGACGCGACCGCAGCCCATGTCGCTGGGCGCGGACCGACCGAGAGCGAAGCGGCGGCCGCAGACCGCGCGGCCGAAGCACAACCCGATGTCGAAGAGGAGTATCGCGAGATGACTCGAATCGGGGCCGAAGCCAAGGGCGAGGGAAGACTTTGACACCGGCGGGATTCCCCACTCGACGACCGCGTGGCGAGCTCTTGGATGAGCTGCGGGCGGTCACAATGGCCGAGGGTCCACACCTGTCGGTGTACCTCGACCTCTCCGCCGAGGGGGCGCCCGCCCACAAACGCTTCCTCGCGGCGGTCGATCGCACCGTGGTGTCGGACAACGTCGTCGATCGAATCGACGCTTTGGTCCGCCAAGCTGAGGGAAGCGACGACGGGTTGTTTGCCTGTGTCGCCTCTTCTGAGGGCCCAATGGTGGCAACGACGTTTCCCGATCCTCCAACTCGCGACATCGTCGAGGTCGCCGCCACCCCTCGGCTGATCCCGTTCATCGAGTCCGAGCAATCGCTGCTTCACCATGTCATTGCCGTGATCGACCCGGCGGGCATCTCGATCATCGCCGCCCCTCGCCACGGCGATCCGATTGAAGAGCGTCTGATCGGCAACAATCCGGTCGGCGCCGCCGAGTTGATCGCTCAGGTCGCACATCTGACCGATACCTCGATGGTCTTGATCGTCGGTACGCCCGAGACGCTCGACGCCGTGCATCCCCTGGTGCTACGCGACGGCCGACTCTTCTGTCCCGTGGTTCGCATCGAGATCGACAACGCAGATGACACGATGGTTGATGACACGACAGCGAATGTCTCGCCAACCGACACGCTGGTCGACGAGCTGGTGCGCCAGGTCGCCGACCGTTCCGCCCGGCGAGTTGTCGAGGCGCTTCGGCTCTTCCGCTACTTCGAAAGCCACCAGTCGGCTGCCGACGGCACGATCGCAACGGTGCACGCGTTGCGATCGGGCAAGGCATCGATGCTGCTTCTTCACGGTGACCCCGACGACGAACGTCAAGGGTGGTTCGGCACCGATCCACACGACATCGGCTACGACATCACCGACGTCGGCGGGGATGCCAGAATCGCGATCAACGGTCGTCTGGTTGACATCGTCCTTCGGTCGGCTCTCGGCCAAAAGGTGCCGGTGATCATGGTGCCGAGAGTGCCCGATGATCGTCTCGCCGACGGCATGGGAGTGGTGTACCAGGTCGATGGTTTCGCCGACGCCGGGTTCACCGACCTGGTCGAGCGCTGAAGAGTCGAGCGCTGAAGATTCAACCAGACCGGTGGCCGCCCGGCCCGGGTTCGGGACGTCTCAGCGGCGCAGGTCTCAGCGACGCGGTACGGGCCGTCTCGGCGCCAATGTCTGATCCTCGACGGACGCCAGCACGAGCGCAACGTCGCCCGGTTCGTCGGTCCACACCTGTCTGACGGTGAACCCGGCATCGGCGACTTCGGCGGTGAGCTTCGGAATTCTGAACTTGGTCGAAATCTCGGTGCGGATCTCTTCACCCGATCGGATGTCGAGTGTCATGTTTGCCCCTGGAATCGACACCCGGTAGTCGGCATTGGCCCGAAGACGAAGGTCCATGCGCTCCTGGCTTGGATCCCAGAGCGCGACATGATCGAAGCCTTCTGGCTCGAAGTCGGCACCCAGACGCCGGTTCATCACACCGAGCAGATTGCGGGTGAACGCCGCGGTGACACCCTCGGCGTCGTCGTAGGCGGCGACGATTCGATCGACCGGTTTGACCAGGTCGACACCCAACAGCAGCCAGCCTCCAAGCGGCAGGTGTTCCGCCAACATCGACAGAAACGCCTGCCGTTCTTCGAGGTAGAAGTTCCCGATCGTTGAGCCGAGGAAGGCAACCATGGGGATGCCTGCCGTTGGCAGGTGAGACAGGTGAAGCGAGAAATCGCCAACGATGCCGTGCAGGCTGAGTCCGGGGTACTCCCCGGCGAGCGCGGCGGTGGCATCGCGTAACGTCTGCTCACTGACGTCGAAGGGGACGAACCGTTGCAGTTGGTCGGTCGCTCGGAACGCCCGGATGAGCGTGTGCGTCTTGTCGGACGTGCCAGAACCGAGCTCGACGATGGTGTCGGCACCGGTGATTGCGGCGATGTTCGCCGCCTCTCGGTCGAGGATGGATCGCTCGGCTTCGGTGGGGTAGTACTCCTCCAGCCGGGTGATCTGATCGAACAGCTCGCTCCCACGATCGTCATAGAGCCAACGAGGGGGGAGCCGGAGGGGGCGATGTCCCAGCCCCCGTCGAACGTCGTCGATGAAGGCCTGTTCCGCCCAATCTGGATCGAGGTGAACGTCGAAGGTCGGCGCTGAAACGCTGGGTGATGCTGAGGTCATGAGGTGACTCCTCGTGCGAGGCGTAGGCCGGTCAGTGGCCAACGGGCGGAAGGTGGAAAGAAGTTTCGGTAGGTTGATCGGGCATGGCCGTCGGGTGTCAGCGCCGAGCTGCCGCGTAGCACGAGCTGGCCCGACATGAACTTTGCGTTGTACTCACCAACTGCCCCCTCGGGTACGACGAAACCCGGGTACGGCGAGTAGGCACTCGAGGTCCACTGCCAGCACTCCCCGAACGCCTGGCCGAGTTCACCTGCATCGGGCGTAGCCGCCATTGGTTCGAGCTGATCGAGGTCGAAGGGCCTGCCGTCGGCGCCGAAGGTTCGGACGGCGTGCTCCCATTCGAACTCGGTCGGGAGCCGGGCCCCAGCCCAACGGGCGTAGGCATCGGCTTCATACGAGCTGAGGTGTGACA
>RCMY010002948.1_pt1 | contig 15244 bp, 10 predicted proteins | sample 2041341 | NCBI WGS metagenome assembly RCMY01 (sample SAMN09708234, study PRJNA481090) | Marine sediment metagenome, whole genome shotgun sequencing project.
GTTACAGGCTCTTTCCCCATATGGCCATAGGCTGCCGTTTCTAAGTAAATAGGATTTCTCAGTTTTAGACGTTTTTCAATAGCAAAGGGACGCATATCGAACAATTTGGCCACTTTTACGGCGATTTCTCCATCGTTCAATCCGACATGCGATGTGCCGTAAGTATCTACATAAATCGAAGTTGGTTCGACGACTCCAATCGCATAGCTTACTTGCACTAATATTTCTTCGGCTACGCCAGCGGCGACCAAATTCTTAGCGGCATGACGGACGGCATAGGCCGCACTTCTGTCGACCTTGCTGGGGTCTTTTCCGCTGAAGGCACCACCGCCATGGGCTCCTTTTCCGCCGTAGGTATCCACAATAATTTTTCGGCCCGTAAGTCCGGTGTCGCCATGGGGGCCTCCGATTACGAATTTCCCAGTGGGATTTATGTGGTACGTAATTTGGTCATCGAACAATTTTTGTATGGCAGCCGGCAATTGTGCCTTTACCCTGGGAATCAATTTGGATATGATATCCTCTTTTATCCGGGCAAGCATCTTTTCATCATCGGTGTCGAACTCATCGTGCTGGGTAGAGACCACGATGGTGTCAATACGCTGCGGGAGGTTATCGTTCGAATATTCTATGGTCACCTGCGCCTTGGCATCGGGACGGAGATAGTCGATTTCTTTCTTCTCCCTTCTTAAATCGGCCAGCCCCTGGAGTATTTTGTGGGAAATATCCAAGGCCAATGGCATGTAATTTTCCGTTTCTTTGGTGGCATAGCCGAACATCATCCCTTGATCTCCCGCACCTTGCATTTCCTTTGATTCCCGATCTACGCCTTGATTGATGTCCTTCGATTGTTCGTGAATCAGCGAAATCACCCCGCAAGAATCCCCGCTGAACTGATATTCGCCGTTCGTATAGCCGATTTTATTGATGACATCCCTGGCGATTTGCTGCACATCCAGATACGTGGTGCTCTTCACCTCACCGGCTAGCACGACTTGCCCGGTGGTGACCAAAGTTTCGCAGGCTACCTTACTTTCGGGATCGAAAGCCAAAAAATGATCTAACAACGCGTCGCTGATCTGATCGGCAATTTTATCGGGGTGGCCCTCACTGACGGATTCGGAAGTAAATAAATAAGACATAACTTTCGATTTTTATAACAGAAACGGATTTGAAAGTACTGCCCGAAGAAGATGATAAAATATACTTTATCAACTGCTTTAGCATTTTTTGAGAGGTTGCAATCAGTCAAATCCTTCCTCTTTTATATATTAGGCAAAAGTACATAAATGCTAAAGAAATAAAAATTATACGATCATTGGATTGAAAAAATATCGAGATCATTTTCATTTATAATTTCATTACATTTTTCATCTTCCCCAAGATACTTTGTATATTGTACTCCCCTATTGCAACTAACCATTAAACTGATTCTTTATGCATATTGCGGTCGCAGGAAATATTGGTGCCGGCAAAACTACGTTGACCCGTTTGTTAGCCAAACATTATAATTGGGAGGCGAATTTCGAGGATGTCGTGGACAACCCCTACCTCGATGATTTTTACAATCAAATGGAACGGTGGAGCTTCAATCTTCAAATCTACTTTCTCAACCAAAGGTATCGCCAAGTCCTAAAAATCAGGAAAAGTGGTAAGGACACTATTCAAGACCGTACAATTTACGAGGATGCCTATATTTTTGCCCCCAACCTTCATGCCATGGGCCTGATGACCAATCGTGATTTCACCAACTACAAAAGCCTGTTCGAATTGATGGAAAGTCTGGTGCAGCCACCCGATCTTTTGATTTATTTACGGAGTTCGATCCCCAATCTGGTCGGACAGATCCATAAACGCGGACGGGAATATGAAAACAGCATCTCCATCGACTACCTCAGCCGCCTCAACGAGCGCTACGAGGCTTGGATACATCATTATGAAAAGGGAAATCTTTTGATTATCGATGTAGATACTATTAATTTTGTGGACATTCCTGAGGATTTGGGTACGGTGATCAATAGGATCGATGCGGAAATAAATGGGCTTTTCTAGGGTAGATCTGCAAGGTGTTCCCGACCGTAGGGAGGGTTTACTTGTAGGTCTTTCCGGCCGGCAACACGTATCGAGTACGTCAATACGTCAACATCGAACAAGACCTACAAGGATCTCTCGTGCCTCGCTCATACCTTGCAGGTCAGATCCAACGAGGTCAGATAAACCCGTTTTCCCTGGCATGTTCAACGGCCTGCTCACTACTTTCTACCAAGAGCACGGGCGTTACCTTATATTTTTCGAACAGTCCTTTTACCCGCTCCATCTTCCGTTTATGGTTGACGCTTCTTAGATAGATGGCCAAGATGTTATCGGGATGCAATTCTGCAATTTCTTTATAGATATCGGCGTCATGTTCGCCGCTATCTCCGATCAGAATAAATTTGAGATCGGGGTAGGTTTTTAGGATGTTGATGATTTCCTGCTGCTTTTGCGGCTTTTCGTTCCCCGATCCGAGGCCACCCCATTTCGGGAAATTCCGAAGTAAAATGGGACCTTTGGGGAAATTGTTCTTGGTCAGGAAAAGTTCTAAATAGCGATATAGGTTCCATGGGCTGTGGCTCACATAAAAAATAGGGTTGGCGATCTTACCCGATTTTCCTCGATGTAGTTGTCCGTAAAACTGGGAGGCACCTTCAAGGGGAGTCCGCTGTCCCGGTTTTTTGAAGAAGGTATTGAACACTACTTTCCACTTTAGCGAAGAGACTACTCCGGTGTGGAGTATGGTGTCGTCGATATCGCTGATGACCCCGAAATCGGCTGATTTTGAGGGAATCAATAGTTCTCCTGGGAAACGGTTTTGGTGAAGGATTTCCCTTTTCAAGGCGGTATCCGAATATGAGATTTCGTAGTTCACCCATCCTTCCTCGTTGGCTAGCTCCCGAAGATTTTCCACCGCCGTATCCACGCGGTAGTAGCCACGATTATCGGTAGTTCCCGTGATAGTTCTGCCATCCTGAAATTGTACGGTAACGCCCGTATTCCGTATTTCGTCGGTCTCAAAGCGCTTAAAGGAGTTCCATAACAAATTAAAAAAACCTTTTTTTGAAAGGTCGATTTCCTCGTCTTCCAAGGTTCTGCCCCGGGCATAAAAATGCGCGTCGGTTCCGTAGCTCTGAAAAGTAATGATCTGAAGTTTATCTTTTTTACCGAACCACGCCATAGGGGTCAAATATAGGGAAAAGGTCGGGTGCCGGGTGCTCGATGTTTGTATTTGTGTTTGAATTTTGTATTTGTATTTAATCCACCGTTCACTCATTCAAAAGTCGTATTCACTCATTGGTCATTTTATAAATAGGATGATGTGCTTAGGTTTATATCATGTTTAACCATGTCTGCCGGTCGGCAGATCAAAAATTTAAAGATATGGAACCCAAGAAAAATCCTAAAAAAGACCTGAACCGAAAAAGCGGACTTTACTTCGCCATCGGATTGATGCTAGTTCTACTGATGTCATTTGTTGCGTTGGAGTGGAAAACCTATGACAATGGACACGAATACGATATCTCTATGAATGTCGAAGATATTTTAGATGAAGAGGTGCCAATTACATTGCAAGTTAAAACCCCGCCGCCAAAACAAGTTCAGGCCCCGCCGGTTATAGAAGTGGTGGAAGATGAGGAAGAAGTGATTGAAGATGTTATTGAGTCTACAGAGAGTAGCGAAGAGAAAGAAGTAGTTGAAGTGAAGGATGTCGAATACGAGGAGGTTGAAGAAAATGTAGATGTTGACTGGGTTTCGATTGAGGAAGTGCCTGTGTTTCCTGGTTGTGAAAATGAAGAGGATAAACGGGCGTGCTTCCAAAAAATGATGAATAAACACATAGCCAAAGTCTTTCAATATCCCGAAATTGCACAGGAAATGCGTATTGAGGGAAGAGTATTCACTCAATTTACCATTGAAAAAGATGGTAGTATTGGCAATATTCTGCTCAGAGGCCCGGACAAAAGTTTAGAGACAGAGGCCGAACGCATTATAAGCAAATTGCCAAAAATGAAACCTGGCAAACAAAGAGAACGAAACGTAAAGGTTGCATTCAGCATACCGATTACTTTTAAGTTGCAATAGCACCATTATCAAACATCGTGCATCGTGCAAATATTAAAAAAAGGAAGCCATCTTGTATCGATGGCTTCCTTTGTATTTATTATGTATTGATTTTCCCCTACTTCCGAATATCAATACTTTCGATAGTAATCTTGGTCTCGGAACCTTTTGATTCGACCGTGGTGTTCTCAAAAGCTTCCAATTGAGTTTTTACCTCGGCTTGTGTACCCGTGAAGGTCTTTTCCTCAGTGACTTTTTCGCCGTTAACAACAGAAGTGTAGGCAATGGTCGCTTCGGCAAAATCGCCGTTGTCGGACTTCATTTCCATCCTGATTTCTTTTGCGCTCTCGGTAGCTGCCACTCCGGTTTGGGTCATGGCGATACTTGGGGCGATTACTAGGGCTACAACGGACATCAATTTCAAAAGGATGTTCAACGAAGGGCCAGAAGTATCCTTGAAGGGATCTCCAACCGTATCCCCTACTACAGCAGCTTTGTGGGCATCGGTACCTTTACGGCCGTCGGATTCGATCATTTTCTTGGCGTTGTCCCATGCACCACCGGCGTTGGATTGGAAAATCGCCATCAAAACTCCGGCTGTCGTTACACCTGCGAGCAAACCGCCCAACATTTCGGCGCCACCGATAAAGCCGACGGCAACAGGTACGACAATTGCCATCAGACCTGGCAAGACCATTTCCTTTAGAGAGGCCGTTGTAGAGATTTCCACACATTTTTCATATTGGGCAACCCCATCGGCGGCATCGAAAATAGCACGGTCTTCTACCGTTGCTTTAGACATATCGGAATCATATTTCCGCATCACGGCCAAGGCGGCTTTCAATTCTGGAATATCACGAAACTGACGACGTACCTCTTCGATCATTGCCAAGGCAGCACGGCCTACGGCATTCATCGACAGGGCGGAAAACACAAAGGGAAGCATCCCCCCTACCAACAATCCGGCCATAATATCGGGTCGGGAAACATCGATTGCTTGCACGTTGGCTACCTTCATGAAGGCTGAAAACAAAGCCAAAGCGGTCAATGCCGCAGAAGCGATTGCAAAACCTTTTCCAATAGCTGCGGTAGTGTTTCCTACGGCATCCAACTTATCTGTCCGCTCACGGACTTCTCTTGGCAATTCGGCCATTTCGGCGATACCACCGGCGTTATCGGAAATCGGTCCGTAGGCATCAACGGCCAACTGAATACCCGTGTTCGCCAACATACCAACGGCTGCGATGGCGATACCGTACAATCCGGCAAAATAGTGGGAAATCATAATAGCGGCAGCGATCAAGATAATCGGAATCGCGGTAGACATCATCCCCACCCCAAGACCTGCGATAATATTGGTAGCAGCACCGGTTTCGGATTGTCTAACGATGTCGTTAACCGGCTTCATACCAGTACCCGTATAATATTCTGTGATCTTACCGACGCCAAGACCGGCAACGAGACCGGCAATCGTGGCCCAAAAAATCCCCATGGCACCACTCGGCAAACCCTCTAAGGATTCGGGAATCAAGGCGTGAATAATAAAATAGGAAGCTATGACCATAAGTCCAGCTGATAGAAATTCCCCTACGTTCAAAGCTGTTTGTGGGTTTCCGCCATCCTTAACCTTTACGAAAAAGGTTCCGATGATGGACATAATAATTCCGACCGCGGCAAGCACCAAGGGAAGATAGACCGCTCCCAATCCTCCGAAATCCGGAGTAATAATAAACGCTCCCAACACCATGGTACCGATGATAGAGCCTACATACGATTCAAAAAGGTCGGCACCCATACCGGCGACGTCACCTACGTTATCCCCTACGTTATCGGCAATAGTCGCAGGGTTCAAGGGGTGGTCTTCGGGAATACCCGCTTCGACCTTACCCACCAAGTCGGCCCCAACATCGGCGGCTTTGGTATAGATACCACCACCCACACGGGCAAAAAGGGCTATCGATGATGCTCCCAATGAAAATCCGGAAAGTACGTTCAGCACCAACTGCAAATTCTCGGCACCTGGCCACATGTTCTGATAGAGCATGAAGAGTCCGCTTAATCCCAAAACACCAAGGCCTACCACACCGAGGCCCATTACTGAACCACCGGCAAAGGCCACTTCCAAGGCCTTTCCTAAAGAGGTTCGGGCAGCTTGTGTCGTTCTAACGTTAGCTTTGGTAGCAACGCGCATCCCGATAAACCCGGCCAAAGCCGAACAAATGGCGCCTACGACAAAAGAGAGCGCTACCATACCGTGAGATCCCGCTTCCGCGCTTCCCTTAAAATAAAGGAGAATGGCTACGGCCAATACAAATATTGAAAGAATCTTGTATTCCGCTTTCAGGAACGACATCGCCCCATCGGAGATATTCTTGGCGATCCGAGCCATTTTTGCATCGCCGACCTCTTGCTTGGCGACCCATGAATTTTTGATAAAAACGAACAAAAGGGCCACAATTCCGAAGACCCATAGATAATTTACTAGTATTTCCATATTCAGTTAGGTATTTTTTTAACGGGGGCTAAAGTAGTGAAATGGGTAGAATAAAAAAAGCCATTCCTAATTATAAGGATGGCTTTTATTAATGCTTATTATTTATGGCGAATTTACCCTAGATCATAAAAGTCCGTCTATCTTTATGGTCGCTTTCCAAATATCTTTTTACACATTGGTGATATATCTCGACGGCTTCATCGACATTTCCCCAGCCACCGGTATCGACTTTTTTCTTTTCGAGATCTTTGTAGACCTTAAAAAAGTGCTCTATTTCCTTTAATCGATGTGGATTCAGGTCGCTGATATCGTTGTTATTGCTCCAAATCGGATCGGAGACGGGCACGCAGATTATTTTTTCATCAGGTCCTTTTTCATCGGTCATATGAAAGACACCGATAGGTCTAACTTGCATCACCACCATCGGATAGGTAGGTTCGGCACCCAATACCAGAACATCAAGCGGATCTTGGTCTAATGCCAAGGTTTCCGGAATAAAGCCATAGTCGCCGGGATACATCATCGAGGAAAATAGCATCCTATCAAAACGGATTTTATTCAGGGTAAAGTCATACTCATATTTGTTTCTGCTCCCTTTAGGGATTTCGATAAGTACGTCGAAAGTTATATCTGCTTTTTTGGTCATTTTATATATTTTAATAGCTGCTAAAATACTAAAAACAAGTATAGCAGACTAGACCTGTCAGGTTTCCTTTGTCAGAAAATCCAATTTTTATTAGAAATATCCCCTGCCAATTATACTTATACCTGACAGGTCTAATCAAACCCTGACAGGTCTAAATGGCTTAAACTAAAAATTAAATCCGAACGACCCCGTAACACTAAAAGGCCGTGCTTCGGGCGTATCCAGATAATTGCCCCTGAAGTTAAAGTCGATACGGAAAACCTTGAAAATGTTGCCTACGCCGACGGAGTATTCATAGTAGATTTTATCGTCAGGTGCCTGTAAGGGTATATTCGTAGGTGCGTTGAGCGCAATATTCTCATCCGACAGTTCGCCCCAAACCCCACGTAATCCGACAATTTCACGAAGGTCGAGCTTTCTCAGCAGGGGAATCCTCGAAAACAAACGACCGTTAAAATTATGTTCTAGATGTACGGACGCGTAAGTGTCGGTTACGAACTCGTAAAAATCGAGGTTGGGAAAGGTCTTGTAGAGCGAAAAGAGGGTCTGGTTCCCTGGGATAACGTTCAGCAGGCCGAGGGGGACTTCGCCAAAAGTCTTGCCGACTTCAACCGTGCTCAGCAGCCTTCCGAAACCGCCTAATACCCAAGGTTGGCTATAGGAAAACTGCAGTTTACTGTAATTGAAATCACTTTCTAGAAAACCTTCCAGACCTCTCGTATAGTTCAGTAATAGCGTACTGTAATCATCATTGATATCGCTGCGTTCGACTCCGAAACCGATCGTGCGCTTGCCGGGGGTATAGATCAGCGTGGTATTGACGTCGAACTGATGTATTTCCGAGGTTATTCCGGTCGGGGAATCGGCATCCACATAATCCAGACTAAAGGCTTCAGGCAAAGCCGAGCTCAGCGTACGGAACGAATTGCCGATACGAACCCTGAAATTGGTTAGCGGTTCCATCTCAACATTGAAAGTACTCAGGTTGATATTGGTCAACCGGTCGTTCGCCCCAACGGTAAGAATCGATGATGAGGCGATACTCCGGCCCAGAACATCGTTGGTCGCGGTCAGATTGAGGCCCAATTGCTCGATATCTCGACGGTTACCTCCAGAAATAATTAACCGTGTCTTTTTATCGACCAGCCACTTTCCCGAGGCACCATACTTCCCTTTTTTGTCCAAAAAGCCATAGGCCATATAGCCTTCCAACCGCCAAAGATCGTTCTGTCCGAAATAGGTGCGTGCACCTCCCCGTAAACGAATGCCCTCCGCAGCGTTATACCCGAAAACGCTGTAAACGTCACCGATATCGATGTTCCATTTATCTACCTCTATGTATCCGGAACCTAAAATACTGATAATATTATAGTACGATTTGAACTTAGGGACCGTCTTTAGGGTATCGAGAAGTGAATACACCCCTTTTTCGTCCTTATTCAGCGATTCCAGGCGATTATTGGTCCAAAAGGTGGAGTCGCGGGTCATTACTATCGGGTCGAACGGATTGCTCTTCGTTTTGTAAAAATCCTTTGGTCGCTGCCTATCAAACTCGTGGCGGTCGTACACCGTCGTCCGTTTTCCGTAGATACCGCGTGATTTTTCCTTTTTGCTATAACTGAAATCCGTCAGCATATAATCGCGTTTCAACAGAAAAACAGAATCGTTGAGCACATCGAAATCCTGCTCGATATACACATCCTTCACCCAGTTCAGATTGGCGCTCTTGGTCACCTGAAGGTTGATATTCTTGATGGCATAGGTGGAATCGTTCACCCAAAAATCACCTTTAAAAGTCAGTTCGTTCTTGCGCCTGGGATAGTATACTATGTTATAGCACCATTTGTTGTCAATAAAGGCACTGTCGCGTAGGGCATAGTTGTACACATCGATGCCGGTCTTGGAAAGGGGACTTGTAAAACTCTTGTCAAAAAATTTGATGTAATTGTTATATACGTTGTATTCGGCATACATATCCTGTATAAATGCCGTTATAGACTGGTTGTTCTCAAAACCCGAGTTTTTACTGCCCAGCACATCTTCCTTTTCCACGGGGATGATGTTATCGCCATAGACCTTCGAGAATTTCTCGTTGAGAAATATGGGAAGGTAGGTCTTGCCTGTTATTCGGGAGGTATCAAGGTCTTCGAACATAAATTCAAGCCCTTTGAAGACCCTGCTGTTTATTACTGAACTGTCGATGGTATTGAGGTCGAACTCGACCTTTTCATACTTGTCGTATTTGTACTGGTCGAACATCCGTAATCCGTTCTGGCGTTTCTTTTCCCAGATTTTTCTGAGGATGTCAATGGCGGGGTTGTTCTTTTTGGATTGTTTCCCGGCGATAAGCACCACTTCTTTCAGCTGCTCGCTAGCTTCGGGCAGGATGATCTCCATCTTATAGTTTACCTTTTGTTCCAACGAAATCTCTTGGGTCTCGTAGCCAATAAAGGATACGATCAATGTGACGTAGGTATTATCAGATTCCATATAAAACCGCCCGTCATCGTTGGTGATCGTACCTTCTTGCGAATCTTTAAAGAATACGTTGGCAAAGGGCACGGTCGAGCCCGATTCGTCGATCACGATACCGCCTACCTTGGTCTGTGCGTGGGCAAAGACCATAAACAATAGGATAAACGGTAAAAGTATTTTTTTCATTTAAATTATTTGGTTGACCACTGTAATGAAGCAAATAACATACCATGAACTCCTTTTAAGGATTTCAATAAAAAATGCTCCACCGACATATAAGTCAACGAAGCAAATGTACCCTTACAGTTTAGTATACCTTATTTATATAACACTTTCTTAACAGCCTTGATGACATCTTCATGGTTCGGGAGCCACTCGGCCAACAATACGGGCGAATACGGTGCTGGGGTATCGGCAGTGTTGATTTTTTCAATGGGCGCATCCAAGTAATCAAAAGCATGCGACTGCACGTGATAAGTGATTTCCGTTGCGACATTACCAAACGGCCATGCCTCTTCCAAGATGACCAATCGGTTGGTTTTCTTTACAGATTTTAGAATCGCTTCGTAATCCATAGGTTTTACGGTGCGCAGGTCGATAATCTCGCAGCTGATATCCTCTTTTTCGAGTTCTTCCGCAGCTTTATAAGCTTGCTTTATTATTTTTCCAAAGGATACAATGGTTACATCGGTCCCTTCCCTTCTAATCTCCGCAACGCCTATGGGGATGGTGTATTCCCCCTCTGGCACCTCGCCTTTATCGCCGTACATCTGTTCCGATTCCATAAAAATGACCGGATCGTCATCGCGGATGGCGGATTTTAGAAGTCCCTTCGCATCCGCAGGAGTGGAAGGTACAATCACTTTTAGACCGGGACAGTTGGCATACCAGCTCTCGAAAGCCTGGGAATGCGTAGCCCCCAATTGCCCAGCAGAGCCGGTCGGGCCACGAAACACGATGGGACAAGGAAATTGCCCCCCGGACATCTGACGAATTTTCGCCGCATTGTTGATGATCTGATCGATACCGACCAAGGCAAAGTTAAAGGTCATGAATTCAATGATCGGTCGGCAGCCCGTCATGGTAGAGCCTACTCCGATACCGGCAAAACCCAATTCGGAAATCGGGGTATCGATAACGCGCTTCGCGCCAAACTCGTCTAACATGCCTTTCGAAGCTTTATAAGCTCCATTGTATTCGGCCACCTCTTCGCCCATAAGATAGACGGACTCGTCATTTCGCATCTCTTCGGACATCGCCTCGACTAAGGCTTCCCTAAATTGTAGTGTTTTCATAAATTATGGAATAATCAATTCGCCTCGTTAAAACGCAAGCAAAAATAGGAAAATATATGTCAACTCATTTATCCACACCATCAAAAATGGGATAAAATTTATTATGCACGCATAGCTTTTTTCGGAATTTATAGCTATCTTCGTGAAGACAATTTTAAAAGAGTATCCAAACATGAAAATATTAGTTTGCATAAGTAACGTACCCGATACGACATCGAAAATCAATTTTACCGATGGCAACACGAAATTCGATACCAACGGGGTGCAGTTTGTCATCAATCCCAACGATGAATTCGGACTCACCCGTGCCATGTGGTTCAAAGAAAAACAGGGTGCCACCGTACATATTGCCACAGTCGGTGAAGCTTCCGTTGAACCTACTATGCGCAAGGCCTTGGCCATAGGCGCCGATGAAGGTATTCGCATAAACGCAGTACCTACCGACGGTTATTATGTAGCCGAGCAGCTGGCCGCAGTGGTGAAAAATGGCGAATACGATCTAGTGATTGCCGGACGGGAATCTATCGATTATAACGGCGGGATGGTGCCGGGGATTCTGGCTACCCTATTGGATATGAATTTTGTGAACACCTGCATCAGCCTCGAAATCGAAGGGGATAGCGCAACCGCAATTCGCGAAATCGACGGTGGAAAAGAAACCGTGGAAACCAAATTACCTTTGGTCATCGGCGGCCAAAAAGGTTTGGTAGAAGAAAGCGACCTGAAAATCCCCAACATGCGCGGTATCATGATGGCCAGAAAAAAAGCCCTCAACGTTGTTGAGCCGGTTGATGCCACCAAAGCCACCCAAGATGTCAGTTTCGATAAACCCGCTCCGAAAGGGCAGGTCAAATTGGTAGACTCGGTTGATGAGTTGGTTGATTTGTTGCATAATGAAGCGAAAGTCATATAGCGATTTGCAATCGCAAATTCCAAAAAATAAATTCCAAATTCCAAAAAAACAAATTCCCCTTGAAGCTTCGGGGCTAAAGAAAGAACCAAGACTGAAGAATGAATGGGAAATACCCAAACGCAATAAATAATAATCGCCTAACTCCAAACAATACACCACAAACATCGAACAATTTTGTTTTGGAATTTGGGATTTGGTGCTTGGAATTTGATTTTCGTCCGTTCCTAAGTTGATTTCAATAAAAATTTTAAACGAAAATTATCATGTCAGTATTAGTATACACAGAATCCGAAAACGGAAAATTCAAAAAGAGCGGCTTTGAAGTAGCCTCTTACGCTAAAGCAGTGGCCGACCAAATGGGGAGTTCAGTTACCGCGATTTCCTTTAATGCCTCCGAAAACGAAAATTTGGGAGCTTATGGGGTTTCCAAAGTTTTGAACGTGACCAACGATACTTTAAAAACTTTCAATGCTGAGGCGTATGCGAAAGCGATTGTCCAAGCGGCGGAAAAAGAAGGCACCAAGGTTGTAGTAGTCAGTTCTAGCGCGAATAGCAAATTTTTGGCACCTATCTTGGCAGCAAAACTGAAGGCTGGTTATGTGCCGAACGTGGTGGCAGCACCCGATAGCACCGAACCTTTTAAAGTGAAGCGCACCGCTTTCAGTAACAAAGGTTTCGCACATACCGAAATCAGCACCGACATCAAGATTGTCGGTGTCTCGAACAACGCATTCGGACTAAAAGAAAACCAGACCGATGCCAGCGTTGAAAGTTTTAGTCCCGAATTGGGCGATGGTGATTTCTCCGTCAAGTCCGTAGATATCGACAAGATGGCTGGCAAGGTGACCATCGCCGATGCCGAGATTGTAGTATCCGGAGGACGCGGATTGAAAGGCCCAGAAAACTGGGGAATGATCGAAGAATTGGCCAATGTGCTTGGGGCGGCGACTGCCTGTTCCAAACCCGTATCCGATATGGGATGGCGCCCGCACGGCGAACACGTAGGGCAGACCGGTAAACCAGTAGCGGCTAATCTATACATCGCTGTAGGCATTTCTGGAGCCATTCAGCATCTTGCAGGGGTAAGTGCCTCGAAGACCAAGGTGGTCATCAACAACGACCCCGAAGCGCCTTTTTTCAAGGCGGCCGACTACGGTATTGTAGGCGATGCTTTTGAAGTGGTTCCCAAACTGGTCGAAAAATTAAAGGAATTTAAAGCGCAGAACGCGTAATATTTGCTAATTTGCACGCCCAATGGGGCTGTTTGAATACAGGGGATACCCATATTTAAACAGCCTTTTCGTACTTTTATATCCTGCCATTATTTATGGGACATATTTTTGATTGAGGACGAGAGGACCTGCCTCGCCGGCAGGCAGACATAAGACACAAGACCAAAAAATTTCTTTATTGGAAATAATCATGTACAGGCAGAAGCAAGTTCTATGTCTTACGTCACCGAGTCTCACGTCAAAATTGACAGCATAATTTATGAGTTTAGTAAGGTTAAAAATAAAGGGGATTTCCTACAGTCAAACGCAAAACGGCGCCTATGCCCTCATTTTGAACGAGGTGGAAGGCGACCGCAAGCTTCCTATCGTTATCGGGGCCTTTGAGGCGCAATCCATTGCCATTGCGCTTGAAAAGGAAATCAAACCTCCCCGGCCTTTGACCCATGATCTGTTCAAGAATTTTGCCGACCGGTTTGAAATTGTTATCAAACAGGTCATCATACACAAATTGGTCGACGGGGTCTTTTACTCCAGCATTATTTGCGAGCGTGACAAAATCGAAGAAATCATAGATGCGCGCACCAGCGATGCCATTGCCTTGGCCCTTCGCTTCAACGCTCCTATTTTCACCTACAAGACGATTTTGGATAAAGCCGGTATCTTTCTCAAATTTTCTTCAAAGGATAGTAAAAAAGAAAGCAACGATGAAAGTATTGTCGTCGACGAAATTTTGCAAGAAGGAGATACCGTTGAAATAGAATCCGGTGCCTCCGACGGATACACCGAGCTTTCCATAGACGAGCTCAATAAGGAACTCGCCAAGGCCGTCGCCAACGAAGATTACGAAAAGGCCGCCAAACTTCGGGACGAGATTTCCAAACGCAATTAATTTAGTCAGCACTTCATGAAACGTACCCTATGGATTCTGCTGCTGGCCCTCTTCCTAGTTTTTCCGGCCGTAGCACAAGATTCATTACCTCTAGATGCGGTTGATGCGACCATACACGACGTTCTTTCCGAAAATCCCTCGGAAATCGTTTCCAATCAGGGTTTTACAACTAGCAGCTTTTTTCGCGGTCTATTGGGGATGTTCGTACTTATTCTAATTTCCTTTCTCTTCAGTTCAAACCGCAAAGCCATCAATTGGAAAACGGTCGGCATTGGTCTCGCCCTCCAGTTACTGATTGCCATCGGAGTCTTGAAAGTGGCATTTATCCAAATGGGGTTTGAGGCGGTCGGTGAGGTATTCATTAGTATTTTAGGGTATACCAGGGCAGGAAGTAAGTTTCTGTTCGAGGGCCTTGTGGTCGACACCAATACTTTCGGCTATATCTTCGCTTTTCAGGTATTGCCGACCATAATCTTCTTTTCCGCCCTGACTTCGTTGCTCTTTTATATGGGCATCATACAAAAAGTAGTGAAGGCCCTGGCTTGGCTACTGTCCAAAAGTCTCGGCATCTCCGGACCGGAAAGCCTTTCGGTAGCCGGAAACATATTCTTGGGCCAAACGGAAGCCCCCTTATTGATCAAGGCCTATCTGGAAAAAATGACCCGCTCAGAAATCCTACTGGTGATGATCGGCGGGATGGCCACCGTAGCAGGAGCCGTATTGGCCGCGTATATCGGATTTTTAGGAGGAGAGGACAAGGTTTTGCAGCTCGTCTTCGCCAAACACCTTTTAGCAGCTTCGGTGATGGCGGCTCCGGGTGCCATTGTCATCTCTAAAATCCTATACCCACAGACCGAACCCGTGAACACCGAGGTGGAAGTTTCCCATGCGAAAATTGGTTCCAACGCGCTCGACGCCATCGCCAACGGTACCACCGAAGGCCTAAAATTGGCCGTAAACGTCGGCGCCATGCTGTTGGTATTCGTCGCCCTTATCGCCATGATCAACGGTATTTTGGACTATGCCGGCGACCTCACCTCCCTCAACGGATGGATTGCCGCCAACACCTCGTACGACAAATTCTCTTTGGAAGCCATTCTCGGCACCCTCTTCGCCCCCCTTATGTGGTTGATTGGTGTAGCAAACGAAGACATCATGCTCATGGGCCAATTACTCGGTATCAAATTGGTCGCCAGCGAATT
>RCMY010005127.1_pt1 | contig 15244 bp, 5 predicted proteins | sample 2041341 | NCBI WGS metagenome assembly RCMY01 (sample SAMN09708234, study PRJNA481090) | Marine sediment metagenome, whole genome shotgun sequencing project.
GCTTCTAGTTTGCCGCTAACAGCGGTGTCTTCTGTCGCTGCAATGATAGAGTCTTTTGAGATCGGTAGATCATTGACTGAAGCCACAGTAATGTTGGCAGTCTTAGTAATGGTTTCCGTACCATCAGTGACCGTATAAGTGAAGCTGTCTTTGCCATTGAAGTTGGCATTCGGGGTATAGCTGTAGCTGCCATCTTTGCCGATGACTACTTTACCGTTGGCAGCACCAGTGGCGATGGCATACGTTAAGGTATCACCATCAACGTCAATTGCTTTAGTCAGCATGCCTTTAGCAACGGTATCTTCTGTTGCTGCAATCGTGCTGTTCTCTGATACTGGTGCATCATTGACTGCTGCCACATTAACCGTAGCGGTCTGGGTGATGACACCACCTTTGCCGTCATTGATGGTATAGGTGAAAGTGTCTTTACCATTGAAGTTGGCATTAGGCGTGTAGCTGTAGCTGCCGTCTTTACCGATGACTACTTTGCCATTAGCGGCATTAGTGGCGATGGCATAGGTTAAGCTGTCGCCATCAGCATCGGTGGCGGCTTCTAGTTTGCCGCTAACAGCGGTGTCTTCTGTCGCTGCAATGATAGAGTCTTTTGAGATTTATTAGCAGGTGTCTTTGGTGAGTCATCACTCGAACCACCACTTAGAGCCGCAATCCCTAATGCTGCCGCGCCAAGTGAGCCCAATAAAACACCATTGCTGATACCACCCACCATTGAAGCATCACTTAACATACCTGACACAAGTGTTGTATAGGAAGATTCAGAAGCTATTTGTGATGTTACCCCCGTCTCAGAACTCACATAATCAAACTCAACAAAACCTGAATCGCTAACTGTACCAAGCTGAATATCATTAGTAAGATAGTAATCCTCAATAGTCAGTAACGTTTCACCACTTTCATCTGCAATTAGTAAGTCATCGGCTACTTTTTTAGCTTTTAGCTTTTTAGCTGGTTGACCTGTTTTAGCTTCTACTAGGCTAATTTTCATGCCTTCTTCAGCAGCTATTTTAGTAGGTTGATTGCTATTTAATGCTTGATTAATCAAGTTGACATTATCTTTTTGCACGGCCAGTTGAATTATTTGTGACATTTGACATCCTTGTTAAGCTTTCTTACGGGAGAGGTTTTGTTTTATGTTGGTAACATTAACTAACAATAATGATGCTATAGTAATTCACATTAGTTTAATTTGATAGAGATATAAGTCTAAACCTCTTGCTTTTCTATTTAATTAATCTCTAAGATCATAGTGATTAACACTAGAAAAACTATTAAAGATAAAGTTAATAAACTCAACACTCGAAGAACGTTTTATGATGACCAAAAAAATGTAAAGCTACAGGAGCCAAGAGTAGAAGCAGTAGAAAACAACGTCAATATTAGTGCTATCGCTCGGTAGTTTGGAACAGCGATGTAAACCTTATTCAATTGGAAGAATAAAGCGAATAAAGACAAGTTTATCGGCATAGAACAATACGACCATAAACTTATAGCAGGTCTTGGAGAAATAAAGTAGCCTAAACGTTAGTTAAGAATAGATCACTACACTTTTATCGCTCACCAAAGCCTTCAGAGAACGTCTTAGTTAAAGGTTTGGTTAGGTACGACAATACCGAACGCTCTTGCGCTTTAATATCAACTGAAGCAGTCATACCAGGTTTGATAACAATCTCGTCACGGCGTTCAGCAAATTCAGCACCTGTGATTTTTATTTGTACGCGGTAATAAGGCTCCTCGCCTTTTGGCGTTTGCTCCATTAAAGTATCAGGGCTGATATAAACTACATTGCCATTCATCGCCCCAAAGATAGAATAGTCATACGCATCAAGCTTGACGCTAGCGACTTGATTCTCTTTAACATAAGCAATATCTGCTGGGCTGACTTTGGCCTCAACAATCAAGTCGCTACTGGTGGGCAATATCTCCATAATAATCTCACCTGGCTTAACTACCCCGCCGATAGTGGTTATAACGATGTTTTTTACGGTGCCCTGTGTTGGGGCGAATAAATTCTTTTCTTCTAGCACTTGTGAATGGTCACGCAGTTGCTCAAGCTCGGTATCGAGCTCCTCTTGCGCCTTAGTCATCTCTGACTGCGCCTCTTCAAAATATTTATTACGCTTGTTGGTAATCTGCGCCTGAATTTCAGCCACTTGCCGACGCAATTTGATGACATCTGCCTGGCTAACATCGCCATAAGCCAACAATGGCTCATTCATACTTAACTCTTGCTGCGCGAGTACCATCATCTGTTGCAAGGAGCTAACATCCTGATCAATCGCTTGCTTGCGACGATTATATAGCTGGGTTTGGTTTTGTATATACTCACTATAGTCTTGAATGTCATCTGGAAAGACCAAAGCCCGCTCAAAAATCTCCGCCTCCAAGCGTGCCAGCTTAGCTTTGAGCGCAGCTATCTTTGAAGCTGAATTAGACACCGCCGCTTGCGCGCGTTCCTCCTCTAGTTTAATTATTAACTGACCTTTATTGACATCATCGCCTTCTTTGACCAATATCTCAGTCAATACGCCACCTTCAACCGCTTGTATGTCTTGCGTGCGGGCGCTAGCAATAACCGTACCAGTTGCGCGAGTGACTTGATCAATTTGGGCAAAGTATGCCCACACAACCAACACGATAATACCGACCAATGCACCCCAAATAATAATACGGGTACGCCCAACTTTAGGATCATGAGTTTTATGCTGATAGTTATTCATGGTCTTGTCCTAAACTGTCGCGGTTGTCATCATTATTTGGTGAAGTGGTGGCATCTGATGAGGTAATGGTTTTATTACTGATCACTTTCACAGTAGGTTTGCTTATTTTGACTGAAGCTTGATTTGGTCTTTTTGAGTTTTCATTGCCTTGTAATTTATCAAGCACTTGCGCTTTGGGGCCATCCATAACGATTTTCTGATTATCCATAATGATAATACGATCTACCAGTTGCAATAATGGCATTTTATGAGTGGCGACAATCAACGTCTGGCCTTGCCCAAATTCCTTTTTGAGTACGTCAATACATTGCAGCTCTTGTCGATTGTCCATCGAGGCGGTCGGCTCATCCATGAGCAGTATTGAGGGCTTGGTCAATAATAAACGGGTAAAGGCCACCAATTGTTTTTGTCCACCTGATAGCCCCTTACCGCCTTCGCTAATCGGTAAGTCTAAACCACTAGAATGACTAGCAACCAGTTTAATTAGTCCTGTTTTAACCAGTGCATCTCGCATCACATCATCGCTAGGCGCTGGTAGCCCGATTAATAAATTCTCGCGCAGTGTCCCTTCAAACAAACGATGGTCTTGTTGCAGATAACCGACTTTTTCACTCAACGACTCACGGCTAATCTGCTGAATATCAAGTCCATCCAATAATATCCTCCCTTGGGTTGGCGCATATAATCCAGACAGTACCTTGAGTAAAGTAGACTTACCTGAGCCAATAGGCCCTAAAATTGCAATACGCTCGCCAGCGGTTATATTTAGACTGTTGATTACCAATGCCGGTTGGTCATTATCTTTATAATTAAAGGTAACTTTTTCTAAATTAAAACTGCCTGTAATTTGGCTGGGCGATAGCGGATGACTGACGCCGTGATTATCTTGCTCTAATGAAAACAACTGCTCGATATTCAGCTTAGCCGCCTTGGCATGTGAGTGCTGTACTAATAGATTAGGAATACCCATAATTGGTGCCAAAATACGGCCACCAAGGATAGAGCACGCAATCAAACCACCCATGGTCATATCGCCCGACATGACTACAAATGACCCAACAATCACGATACCGACATAGCTGGTCTGCTGAATCATCTGCGATGCATAGCTTAAGTTGTCATTGGCATGCTTCATATCCAAATCGTTTTTGGTAGTAATATTCATCACATCGAGCCAGCGTGATAAAAACTTCCAATTGCCAGACCCTGCCTTGATGGTCTCAACTCCTTCTACCGTTTCGACCAAAATACCAGTTTTCCGATAAGAGGCTTGTGCGCCAACGGCGGCGATACTATCAATCTTTTTGCGGGCGCCTATTCCCAATATAATAGCGATAATTGCCGCGACGATAGGCACTAGCGCGACCAAAGGATTACCAATGATGATAATCAAAGTCACAAAAATAACCGCCATCGGAATATCATCAACCAAACCAAACAAGGTACTGGCAGTATAAAACCCGCGCACTTGCTCATAACCGCGTAGCTGCGCGGCCATCGAACCAACCGACCCTGGCATTTGATCAATGCGCACATTTAATAGGCGCTGAAACACTTCACGTGATAAATACTGATCCAAATTGACCACCACTTTATCCATAATCTTGGAGCGCGCAAACTTCATAAAGGTTTCAAACATGATAACCAGTCCAACGCCACTTGCCAAAATAATCAGCGTGTACTCGCTACGGGTTGGAATCACGCGATCATAGACTTGCATGGAGAATAGTGATACCGCTAGCGCTAACATGTTAATTAAGAATGACGCTACTACCGCCTCAACCACAATACCACGGTAATTCTTCAAATCTTTTTTGAGTAATTGATCAAAGGTAAACTGTCTACGCTTGCTTGGTTCATCCCCCAACCGGATACGTAATAACTGTAAAAACGTATCACTTGGATAAGCGCTAATCTGTCCAGGCTGACTAAACTGCCAGAGTCCTTGTGGATTTTGTTGATTGATCACGCCCCAGCCCTGCGTAGGGTGCAAGGCCAACAGTGGTAAAAAAGCGGCGTCTGGTGTCGGCAGTGCTTCAGGTAGCTGATCGATGCCCAGCTGACCTAACACATTGATAATACTTGCTAGTGTCATTAACTCTTGCTGCTGATGGATAACGCCTTGCAGACGCACATTATCAATAGGATAACCCTGCTCGGTTAACAAGGTACGTAGCGCTGCCGCCAACTGTACGCCCTGCTTACTAAAGTGCTCATCTGGCTGCTCATTTGCGGCAGACGTTATTAATTGCGCAGTAGGATTTGCTATCAGCTCATTATCAGGGGTTTGATCATTTAAAGCTGGCTCCGGTGTACTCATGATAAATATATCCTACTGATTAACGGCTAATAAATAATCAAAAAAACAAACAAAAACGGCACTTTATAGTAAAAGACGCACTTTTATTTTGAACTAACGATAGGCTCAAGGGGCATCTGCTGGTAGCACAGTGTTCGCATAACGGGTATCGCTAATATCATAATTAACCGTATCATAAGCCTCATCAAGAGGATAAGTCGCCATATCTTCCTTTTTCATCACTACAGGTTGGATAATGACTGCGTCTGGCTTCTGCCGGGCGTCGTCTTGACGGGCAAACCATTTTTTGACCGGGTCTAACGGATGGTACAATGGCTGTGGCTGGCGGCTTTTATTAAACTGCTGCCATGACATCATGCCAAAATCAACTTGCAGCTTATAATAAGTACCAATAATAGAAGATCGGCTCTCAACCAACTGTGCCTGATATTGTGAATGCTCACGTACCGCGTTCAATACTTCCAGCCAAGATTTACGCCCAGCAATGAACTGCCGCCGATAAGAGCTGACCACGATCTGTGCGCCTGCAACTGCTGCTATCAATGAGCGCTCTTGGTCTTGCGCGCTGGCAAACTGTTGATACTGGGTTTGGATGGTTTCTAGCACCAGTCGCCTTGACGCTTCTTTTGACTGTACTAGGCTATTTACTCGCGCCTCAGACGCCTGAGCCAGCGCTAGATTTGACAGTCCTGCCCCTGGGTCATAGCTGAGCCCTACCGAGAATTCTCCATCATCATTATTATTGTTATTGTTTTTATCATCATGATAATAATCATATTCATACTGCGCATAAAAGGTTGGATAGCGCGATGACTGTAACGACTTAACCCCTTGTTTGGCAGCTTCAACACGGTAGTGCTCTTTTACCACGGTAGGATTATAAAAGCTGGCTTGATCAAATGCCATGCGCTCAAACGCTTGCGAATAGCCTTTAGCACGACTGACCAGCTCGCTTAAATTCGGTACGGGCAGCTCGGTCGCGGATAATCTGCGACCTGTAATTTGCTCTAAACGAGCAATGGCGATACGTTGCTGCTCTACCGCCCCTTGATAAGCGTTTTGCTCTTGCAGAATACGGTTAGTCACTAGGTCCATCTCGATACGAGCGGAGACGCCTTGGTTGACACGACGCTGCATCATCGCTTCAAACTCTGCTAGTAGTTGCAAACTATCATAATAGACGCGCTGTTTGGATACAGCGGTAATATAACTTTGCCATGCTTCAATGGTGGTTTTGGCGACTTGGTTTTGTTGCTCATAAACATATTCTGTCGCGGCTTTATCATCAAAGACCGCTTGATTGACATTGGCAGTCAGCTTGCCACCTGTCCACAACGACTGCCTAATCTGTAGCTGCGACACCATCCCATCATCACGATCATAGCCTGATGATAAGGTAGGAGCCGGCAGCATATTGAGCTTAGCTGCACGTATACTGACGTTAGTCGCTTGTTGTTCTGCGCGTGCTGAACCGACCAAAGGATGGGTCTGAATAGATTGGGTAATCAACATATCGACATAGCTGTCATTGTTTGCCATGACGAAACTCGATAGCGATATAGACAGCATACTAATGGCTAAGCGTCGCCCTTGACGCTTTAGTCTTGTCATTGATTTTGTCACTTTTGTCATAATACAGTGCCATCTTAGCGGTAAATCATACGGATAATTAGTCATTCGGTTATACTAGGTCAATCTAAAATAAATATATCGCATAAAGCTGACTGATGGATCATATTTATGGCTCAATTGCTACCGCCAAAACGATCAAACCGGCCAAAAAATAAAACTATAATGGCTATTATATTGGCCATATTGCTACACGTTTTGGTAGCTATTGTGCTGTATTTTACTATGTTTCAGAACACTTCAACTTCAGATACCTTAATTTCAGACACTTTGCCGTCGGATATCTTGCCATCTATTGATGAGCGGCCGCTGCCCGCCTCTATCATAACAGAAGGTGAACAAGTATCGTCTCATGATACAAAAATTGTGACTGCTAACATTGATGAGCCAATAACTGACATCTTGGCAGCTGATAGTGTCGATAAGCAAAGCGCTCAACTGACAGCAGATGCTAAAAGTGGCGCAGCAAAAGCCAATAACCACTCTACAAAAGAACCCATTCCCCTTGCTACTGCCAATAATAATACAGCAACGAACGTCAAGCCCTCTGGCGCTGAACCATCAGATCAGCCTGAATATAAACTTGAACAGACCAAAGAGACTCAGCAACTAGATGAGGATATCGATAAGGATAGCGAACAACTCTCTAAACTCATTGATGAGGTCAAAAAACGTAACCAACAGCAGATCAATCAGCATAGCTCAAACACATCAAGCCCACAGCCCAAATCTGCAACAGTACCCAATAATTCAACGATAAAGCAAGACTATCCTATCACGCCCATCACCCCTCTAATCGACCAACAAGAGGATAATTAGGAGAATAAAAAAGCCATAATTGATTATGGCTTTTTGCTGTTATATAAAAAATAAACATCAAAATAACGGGTTTTTGCTAATAGTGCTTATATCACCGTGGTGGTTATGTCGGTATCAATCATCACGTTATGAGTACCATTGCTATCACTAAAGCTGTAAACAGCATAAGTGTTGCCGTTTTGCGTGGTGGTGCTATTGGTGTTCGTCCAGTCATTACCAGACAGCTGCACACTATCAGCAGTATCTCCATCGACAAATAGCGTATCGTTACTATCAGTCATATTAATGACATCACTGGTAGTAAGGTTAGTCAATGACTGTGAACCATTACCTGTCATATCAATCACTTCCATGTTGTCAATCACACTACTATTAAAGCTACTAAAGTCGATACTGGTATCTACTACTAGGGTATCAAAACCTGTGCCGCCATCCATCACGATGTTGTCTGCTTGGAAGACCAGCGTGTCATCACCTGCGCCACCTCGTAGGGTATCTGCGCCAGCATTACCGCTTAAGAAGTCATTACCCGCACCGCCTTCTAGCACATCTTTACCACTACCACCGGTCAAGATATCATCACCTGCGCCGCCCGTATACTTCACAGCAATGGACTGGCCAGAAGCATCTAGGATGTCATCTTCAGCAGTCCCAGTAAATATCGGAGTAAAGGCGATATCGACCGTGACTGGTTTGGTAATAGTGGCTGACGTGTTACTCATATTACCTGCGGTATCTACAGTGCTTAAGGTAAAGTCAAGATTTCCATCAAGTGGTATCGATGACTGAATTTGCAAGTCATTAATCTGATCTTTGCTGATACCACTAAAAACAATCGGGTTGACGCTATCAGGCTGCAAGATAACACCTGCACCTGTCTTAAAGCGCAGCACAGCCCCTGTCAGATCCACTCCATTTATCGCAGCGCTATCAATCTGAATGGTGACCGTTTCGCTACCATCCACATCTTCTAGCACGGCGTTTAGGTTGAGCGCTGTCCATTTACCTTGTTTACCGATAGCCTCAGTTGGGTTAAAGGTGACGCCATCAGCATCAGGCGCGACTTCGAGCGTTACATCAAGCGGCTCACTGATTAGCCCACTATCGCTAATGACCTTCATCTGAATACCCGAGACAATTTCGCTCTTGTTCTCTGGTGGCTGGATATAAATACCGCTATTATTCACAACGCTTGAATCAACCTTGCTTGCATCGATAGTCCAAAGGTTGGTACCAGCGACATCTGATTCACCATTGTTATTGGCTAATGCAAATATTGGATCGCCACTACCATCGAAACCACTCACATAATAAACCAGATAACCATTAGGGACGTTGTCGATACTGATACCAGTCGCTATATCACCTTCATCGATATTGCTGATCTCGTATGGAATAGCAATCTTAGTATCTTCATCACCTGTAGCTATAACAGTCGTGTCTTCAGTATTAGGTTTGAAGATATTAAGCGGATCAGGTTGAGACTCAACTGTAACATCATAAGTATGCTCATAGACGACCTCATCGCCATCGTCAGCTACTGCGCTCACTTCTTTATGCTTGGCATAGACCTTGATTTCGGTGCTGCCGTCAGCATTAGCGGCTGGAGTATATTGCACCGTAATACTATCTGGTGGGTTGACACCAGCTATGACGCTATCTTGGTCGGTAACCGTTAGCTCATAATAATCTCCTTGTGGATTATTACCGAACTCCCCACCATTTAACTGCACAATAGGGATACTGTCGCCATTAGCATCTTTGAGTGTGCCAGCACCACCTGTCCCTGTCAGTAATGACGACTCATCGACTAGAATATAAAGCTTGCCATCAATAAGTTCAACATAATTACCATCAGGGCTATTGCTAAGATTGATATCGATATCGACCGTAATATCTTCATCAGTAGACACTCCTGTGGTATCACCATTTCTATCAAACGGGTCAGTGACAGGCTTGACGGTGATAGCCACTGGCACAGTCAATGACACATCTTCGCGCCCTTGGTTATCACGGGCGGTGAAGGTGGCATCAAAGCTAAACTCTTGATCTTGACCTACCTCGTTGGTGCTGAAGTTCTCTGGTAATTCTACAGTTATCGCAGCAAGCGCTTGTTCTGGAGTCAACGTACTGGCATCGTCCACACTAACAATCCATTGATCGCCAATTTTTACTGCACTCACTTGACTGGATAAAAGCGGATCTACAGCGAGATCTGTTCCCTCTAGTACGCCGCTAAGCGCAATACTATAAGCGCTCACGCTACTGGCATTGGTCGAGTTAAGCGTGGCATCGAGTACATCACCTAAATTAAAGCTACTATCCTCCTCTGGGGTGATAGGGTTAACGACTAACTCATTGACTAAGGTAGCAGGTAATGGATCTGTACCAGGACCTGTGCGTGTCAACTCTAAAGTAAAGTCTTGGCTCACACGCGCCTCATTACCATCAATACCTTGACCATCTAAGTCTTGGGTAATCCCTGTCACGGTAATCGGAATAAAGCCTTCAGGAATATCTTCTGTATTATCGCGCTCCAATATTAAATTGTAACTTGGATCAGTCCCTGTAACGATAGCCTGATCTGGCACATCTACATACCAGACACCATTGGATACCACCCCGCCTTGTACGATAATCCCATCTGGTACACCGCTGACTTCCAATCGAGTAAACAGCTCTGAGCTATCTCGGTCAGGTGATGATAGTGATACTGTGACAGACGCTTCTCTATCAGAGCCATTGTTGATGACGCCGTCGGTAACATTTAGTGTCATGCTTGGCGTATCTGTCACTGCTTGGAATTTCACCTCAACATTAGCACTACCAGATGTAGTTGTCGTAATGCTATTACCGTTACCGTCATTACTACTATTGTCATTAAGCGTTGCTTTATCGGTATAGGTATAGTCAAATGGGATACTGACATTATCGTCACTATGACGCTTGTCATCATCGTATCTAATCTTGACAGTTTGACCTGCATTGATAGTAATGGTTGCGTTTAAAGGGTCAGTTAAGTCTAGTATAGTACCAGCTACATCTATCTCTATATCTCTATCTATTAAGTTCTGCGCTGAGATTATAATCGTTTCAAGCGCTTCTTGTCCTTCAGATAAACCACCTTTATCTATACTCTCAAACGCTGCATTGAAGTTAATGGTTGCCCATAAATCCTCAGTAGCGCGAACTTGCGGATCATTTACTGTGCCATCAGCGGCATCAGGCTTGATCAAAACAGAGACCGTTTGCTTATCGTGCGTGACACTATTACCCGATACGCGCTCGGTGGTGGTGCCCATAATATCGAAGCTGATATCACCCGCAAAATGCTCTGGGGTAGTCAGTTGCGCTGTATCCAGCGCGTCAAGCGGAACTGACCAAGTACGCGCTTCACCTTCACCGCCTAAGAACACCACGCCCGCACCTGTGATATTAAAGCCGGCTGGCACACCAGTAATACTATAGCTGATGGCTTCATCATTATTAGAAATAGGATCAGATGAGCCGTCATCATAAGGGGCAATAGTACTAGGGGTATCAAAGAAATCTGATACTTTGATACTATTACTGGCATCTTCGGTAACGATTTTGGTATAGGTATAATCTATGCCATCAATGGTCTCAGTGGCTGACGATAATTTGTCATTTAAAATCAGATCGGCTTTGCCAGTGACTTTGATTGGTAGACTCAAGGTCGGGCTGGTTGCAGTAGTACCATCTTCTTTGCCCGTTGCTGTAACTTGTAGCGTCCATGGCCCACTAAAGTTCTCTGGTGGGACAAAGTAAAGATCATTCACTGTATTGGTATAGTCTGATATGGTGACTGAGCCGTTGCTGATACCTAATTCTGTAGACCCAGAGTATAGCTTCGATCCAGCTGGAATATTATCGATGGTGACATCAAAGGTTTCAGAGCCATCATCATCACGTGAGCTTGGACGGATATTGAGTGGGATACCATCAGTAGGATTGATGACCGCTGCTATTGAACCGTCACGGTTATTACCACCAGCAATAGCTTGATCCTCATCACCATAAGCAGGATCAACCGCTAAAGTAACTTTGTCCGCCACGCCTTTGACTTCAAAGGTTAAGAAGCTTTCGCCACTGGTGGCCTCACTTACGGTATTATCGCCAGGATCTTCATCAACATCGACCGTTTTTGCTTGGACTTTGATGGTTGTTTTTGCATTTGAGTCACCTGACAATGATGTCGCCGTATAGTCGCTATAGTCTTGCGGTGGGGTTACGGTGACGGTGTCTAGATACTCCATAGGAATCTCGACGCCGTTACCGTTGTCGGTTAACTTAATATCCTTTGTACCGTCATTGTACTTAAATACTGCCCCTTCAACCGATTGGAAACTACCTGCTGTTTTATAACCAAAAGTCATAAGGGCAAAAGTGTCTTCAGAGATGTCCTGATTTTTCCAGTCGTCTATCAAAGCAAAAGCATTGTTAGTAGTTAAATCAACGCCGCTACCGAGAGCAAATTCTGTATCTTCATTTGCGTTGGCAGTATAAGTGTAGTTTGGATTGATAGTTAGGTCATCAGTGCCATCGCCGTCAGTATCAGTACCAACGATTTCAGCAACGGGCGTTACGACTACCGTTTGCGTTAAATCTTGACTACCTGTTGCTGCTAGACCAATACCACCATCATCATCGGGATCTACCGTAGTTACTGTGAAGGTAAAGTCAGCATCTTTGGATGAGTGTGCTGGTGGGGTGATAGAATGATTTGCTAAAAATCCATCTAAGTCATTATTATTAGCTTCTGTAACAGCGATAGTAACTTTTCCATCCGTCCCTACTGAACCAGCGCCCGAATAAGTCCAGCCTTCAGGCAAAACAAATTCTATAGTTGTAATGGTTTCTGGCAATAGACCGCTATTATCTTGTTTGTCCTGCACAGTAAAGCCAAATCTATCAAGGGTGACAACTGTGTCTTCTTTGGTTTCAACACCTTTATTAACAAGCTCAACTTGACCAGCTACTGGGGTGACGGTTAGGTCTACTTTGACGGTACCGATAAGATCTACAGTGGCATCTCTTTGATTACCAGCTGTATTTGGATCAAGATCAGAGTCAGGGTCGTGGTCTTGGGTGTATAGCGATACCTCGATATCACTCATATCAAAGGAATTGTATTCTGAGGATTTAATTTTAATTTGTGGCTGAGAGCCACCATTAACTGCAATTGTAGTGCTGGTAGGGAAGTCACTACTATTAAGAGCTGGAACTCCGAGCAGTATAGTCCCGTTAGGACCAACAAGGTATTCAGTAGCCGTAGTACTACCCGCTGGAGTGAACTCAACGGTAGAGCCAGGAAGTAAATTCTTTATGACAAAGCCATAAGTTTCTCTAGCATTACCCGTACCTACCAAGTCGCCAAAAGTAGTGGCGGTCGGTAAGGTGATATAGTCACCCTCATTAGCACTGACTGTATAGGTGTTGCCGCTAACGCCTGTACCTGATTGATAGCCAAACTCGCTAAAGTCATCGCCACTTTGGTTATTACCACTGGTATCAGTAACCGCTTTTACATCAACAGTAACGGTGGTGTTAGCAGATTTTCCAGCAACTCCTGATAGTATAGTACCGCCACTATTTACTTCATATTCTGTCACCGACATTCTAACATTCATGTTGGTGGCATCATCTCTAGGTGGTGTCAGGGTCATTGACTCAAACTGAGCCTTAGTCATGGTGATAGTACTTGAGTTTTGACCAGGCGGATTATTAACCGTATCCACATCACTAAGTTTTACTCTAACTATCTGGCTGTTACTAGCAATAGTAATTGGATTTGCACCACCATAATCTAGTACTGTACCAGCACGGAAACCGCTTAGGCTCACTAATCCAATACGTTCAGGAGTGTCATTACTAGTACTAGAAGTATCACGGTCGGTATTATCCGTAATAGTAGGTGCTGATAGACCTCCTGTTAGACCTGCGGCTATACGCGCTTGTGAACCTAGCGCTACTGTAGTGTCTTCATTTGTAATAATGGTATTAGAAGCGATTAGGCCAGGCGCATCGGATACTGGTCTGACGGTGATATCAAGTATTTCTGTACCTTCTTGTGGCGTTGTAGCATTAGAGCCATTATTTACCGTAACGGTAATATCTGGCACTTCGCCACTGTAATGAAGAGCAGGTACAAAGGTGTAGCTGCCGTCACTATTGATAGTGATATTGCCAATGGAGTTTGTACCATCAACTAAAATATCACTATTTTCACCTGCATTTTTAGTGATGGTTGCACCATTAGCAAGATCAAAAGTATAACTCTCAACTATAAGCGCTTCACCATCATCAGCATCGGGAGTATCATTACCAAAGATATTGCCCGATATATCAGTGTCTTCTGGTGTAGACACTTTGTCATTGACCAGTTCAAACTCATTGTCTTTACCAGTTATGGTGACTTCTACATAGCGGATTTCACTATTGCTAAGCTCATTACCATTGCCTGCGCTATTGACCTCCGCATCATCTGAAACTTGTACGGCATAACGGATGGTGATGGTTTCGCCAGCAGGGATGAAGTCAAGCGCATTTTCTGGTGCGTCAAATGTCCAATTGGCGCTGTTACCTGCTGCATCGACATCATTGAGAGTGTCATCTACAGAAAACAAAGCCTTTATTTCGTCCTCTTGATCGGAGGTAAGTGTATAGCTATTACCACTTACTGTAACAGTGGTAGAAGCAATGACGTGTTCAAGTTTTACTTGATCATTAAGGTCAATATCCTCAAAGTCCACTGTTCCAGTCTTGGTAACTACTGTATCAGGATCTGGCTCAGGGAAACTTTCTGAAGCAATAACATCAGTCCCAGTGACAGCGTTAGTAATCTCAGGTCTGTCGTTAGTACCATTGATGGTGATAGTCAGGGTAGTCGTATCACTATCTCCATCAGCGTCGGTAATGGTGTATTCAAAGGTTTCGGTTAGCTCTTGACCTTTACTTAGGTACTGCACAGTATCATTATCAACTTTATAGCTGTAGCTGCCATCAGCGTTTAGGGTGAGTTCGCCATAATTACCTGTAGTGCTGCCATCAACTGTTCCATCTGTACCACCCACTACTTTTACTGCTGTTACCGTAGTTGCATCTGCTCCTAAATCATCTGCTTGATCTGTATTGGCAGCACCAGTAGCAGTAAGCACGTTACCTGATGCTGTAATTGCATCATCAAGCGAGACTTCAATATCTTCGATGATAGTATTTGTATCAGGGTTAGCAGTCGGTGCTGTATCGATAATTTGAATATCTAACGTCTCAGATATGCTGCTACCGGCTGTGTTGTTTAAGTTCACGGTAAATTGGTCAACTACGCTGTTATCACCTGCGCTATGGTCTTCTGCATTACCATTTTCCGTATAAGCATAAGTCAGCTCACCTGTTGCTGCATCGTAATTAGTAATTACAAGCTTGCCTGCACTACCAAAAATAGTCACTGGAGTACTTGGAGTAGCTACCGTTACATCTTGGCCACCAATAGTTAAATTGGTGACGCTTTGTGGATTAGTAATTGTAATAGTATCGGTAACTGTAGCGCCAGTTCCCTCGGTAACGCTGTTGTCAGCAGGTGTGAGAGTGCCATCTTTATCGTTAATTATAATAGTTGGAGCAATGTCATTATCCTCAATCACCCCGCTATCAGTCGCAGTCGTAATGCTGACGCCATTGGGGTTAACGGCATTCGAGATAATCAAGCCTAAGTTTTCAG
>RCMY010007677.1_pt1 | contig 15244 bp, 15 predicted proteins | sample 2041341 | NCBI WGS metagenome assembly RCMY01 (sample SAMN09708234, study PRJNA481090) | Marine sediment metagenome, whole genome shotgun sequencing project.
GCCCGGCCGGGGCGACGCCGCGCACCACATCGGCGACGACCGCCGGCGGTGTCGCGACGCGACGCTGGGCAGTGGCGGACCCGACGTGGCGGGGTACGGGCCGGGGAGCACTCGGAGCGTCGGAGGGATCGAACAGCGATGCCGGGTCCTCGCCAGGATCGGTCAGTCCACCGGCCGCGTCTCCGGAGAGCGGGACCTCCTGCTGACCATTGTCGTGCCAGCACTGACGCACCTCGGCCGGCGAGCCGTGTTCGCCCTTGCAATATGCGCACGAAATCGCCATGCCGCGACCTTAGCGATGAGACCTCTCGATCGCACACACGTTCGGTCCGGCGGTCCGGTGCCGCATCCGGCGAACCGCCAGGCCGCCGGTGCAAGACTCAGCGCATGACCTTCGTGCACGGCCGACCCGTCACCGACAATCGCCCGGAACTCGTCCTCCTCCGCCACGGTGAGACCGAATGGAGCAAGTCCGGGCAGCACACCGGCCGCACCGACCTGCCACTCACCGATGTCGGGCGCAGCGAAGCCCGAGCGATCGCGGCGACCGTGTCCGGTATCGACTTCGAACATTCCTTCTCCAGTCCGCTGCAGCGAGCCTGGGAAACCGCCGAACTCGTCGGTCTCACCCCTGAACGCGACGACGACCTCCTCGAATGGGACTACGGGGATGTCGAGGGCGTCACGACTGCAGAGAAACGCCAGACGGTCCCCGGGTGGTCGGTGTGGACCCACGACATCGTCGGCGGCGAATCCATCGAGGACGTAGGTCGGCGCGCTGACCGTGCCATCGAACGATTCGCGCGTCTCGACGGGTCAGTGGCCGTCGTCGCCCACGGCCACTTCCTGCGCATCTTCGCCGCACGCTGGATCGGCCTCGACCCGCGGGAGGGTCGGCGGTTCGTGCTGAACACGAGCACGCTGTCGCTGCTCGGCTGGGAGCGCGAGAACCGTGTGATCAGGCGGTGGAACGACCCGTGCGGCTGGTGAGTACCATCAGTCCATCATGAGGCGGGTCCGCGTCGCCGAACGTCAGGCCGCCACCGTTGCAGTGTTGTTCGGTATCGCCGCAGCGTTCATGCAGCCATCACCGACCGGAGGGCGAGTGACCGACGCACTCGTCGTCGTCGCCGCAGTGGCTGCAGTGGCCTGGCTCTCGGCGTCTGCTCCCTGGTGGGCCTTGGCCGTCGCTGGAGGTGTGGCGACACTCGCCGGCTTCGGACCGCTGCCGGTCGCACTCGGTGTCGCCGGTGCCGCCACGGCATTCGCGATCGGAACGGCGCGCTCGGACGTGAGTGTGGCTCGAACGGCTTCAGCGGGCTGCACGTTGCTCGCCCTCTCCAACCTGCACCTGGACGGCTTCTTCGGTGCCACGGCACTGATCGGCATGGCCTCCGCCGCGCTCATGGCCGGCACGGGGCTCCCCCGCCGGAGACAAAAGATTCAAACATGGGTCCGACGCACCGCGATCGTCCTCACCGTGGCAGCCGGCCTTGCCGTGGCCGGGGCAGGCCCGTCCATGGTCAGCGCTCGCAGCGACCTCGTCGAGGGTCAGAAGTTCTTCGAGATCGGCGTCGATCGCCTTCGTTCGGGTGACAGCGGCGCCGCTGCGGACTTCGCCCAGGCCGAACGGTCGTTCTCGAAGGCCGATCGCTCGATGAATCGCCCGTGGGCGCAGCCCGCCCGGCTCGTCCCGGTCGTCGGGAACCATCGTGCGGCGGCTGCCATCGCTGCTCGCTCGGGGAGCGCTGCGAGCGCGGACATCCGGGCGCTCGCCGACGTGGTCGACCTCGATGCGCTGCGCCCCGAATCCGGACGCTTCGACGTCGACGTGCTCGAACTCCTCGGTGAACCCTTCAGCACTGCCTACACGACACTGCTGGGCATCGGCGACGACATCGACGATGCGCAATCGTCCTGGCTGATCGGCTCGGTTCAAGATGAGCTCCGTGCCGTCGCCGACGAGTTCGACGACAACATCGACACGTTCGGCACCCTCGCATCCGCGGTCGAACGTGCTCCAGCGCTCCTCGGTGCTGACGGTCCCCGTCGGTACTTCGTCGCATTCACCACACCGGCCGAAGCGCGCGGAACCGGCGGGTTCATGGGCAACTTCGCCGTCCTCACCGCTGACAGCGGACTCGTCACGCTGAGCGATTTCGGCCGAACACTCGATCTCAATCGGGGTTTCGGTGAACGCACCGTCACTGCGCCCGACGACTGGCTGCGGCGCTGGGGCCGATACGGGTTCACCAACGGCGACGGCGGTACGGCCAGCGACGAGCCCTGGTCGAACATCACGATGTCGCCACAGTTTCCGTCGACAGCAACCGCCATTGCCTCGCTGTTCCCACAGAGCGGCGGCAGCGAGATCGACGGCGTGATCGCGATCGACCCGTACGTGCTCGCGGCATTCGTCGGCTTCACCGGACCGATCACGGTCGATCGACCAGGCACTGAGGCGACTCGGCTCACCGAGCACAACACCGCGCAGTTTCTGCTGTTCGATCAGTACGACATCGACAGCGACGAGCGCGTCGATGCGCTCGAGCAGGTGGCCACAGAGACCATGACCGAACTGCTCGACGGCGCCCTTCCCGACCCGGCGGTGCTGTCGGATCGCATCGGCCCGCTCGTCGAAGCGGAACGACTCGTTGCGTGGATGTCCAACGATGCCGACCAGACGCTGATCGAGTCGATCGGGATGTCGGGGCGCCTCCCGCAACTCCGCAGCGACGACGACGGGTTCTCCGTCGTGGTGAACAACGCCGGCGCCAACAAACTGGATGCGTTCCTGACGCGAAGCTTCAGATACGACGCCTCCTACAGCACTGCTTCCGGCGATGGGAACGGTGTGGGCGGGGCCGTGGTCGATGGGGAACTGTCGATCACGCTCAGCAGTGGCGCTCCGTCGTCGGGACTCTCGGACGGCGTCATCGGCAACTACGTCGGCGACCCGACGGGAACCAACCGCTCGTTGATCACCGTGTACACCGCTGCCTCCGTCGAATCCGTCACCGTCGATGGCGACGACGTGCCGATCGAGCGCGGTGTCGAGGCCGGCTGGACGCTCACGACCTTCGTCGTCACCACGACGGCGGGTGCCTCGACCGACATCGTCGTCCGAGTCATGGGTTCACTGCCCGACAGCGACGACGACAACGACAGGGCGCGCCCGGCTGAGCGGATCGACACGTCGAACCCCGGTCTCGTCGTCCGGACGCAGCCCCTCGTCGACACTCCGTCCTACAGGATCGCGACACGCACGATGGATGGCCGAGGCGTCGATTACGTCGGCCAGGTGCCCGGTACTCGTTGGTGGTTCCCAGCCTGACTCACGACGCAACGATCGCGTCATTTCGTTCACGGACGCGACAAATGCAGTCTTCGGTATAGGGACAGAACAACCCGTCGAAGACCTGGGCATGACGTCCGAGTTCTCGACCCGAAATGACGATGCGTTCGGTCTCGACGTACCCGACCGTCCGCACCAATCTCAGTCTGTCACGCAGCCATGAGCCACAAATCTGCGTGGCGACGCTGCTGCTTGGTCATCGCGGTCGCCGCAACCACATCGGTCGGCGTCCACACCGAAGCTGCTCCCCTCGCCGCACAAACGCATGACGCACCGTTCATGGCGCGAATCAGTTCCGCCCAGGTCCTGCGCCCCGCCAGTCGAATCCGAGGAGCAATCACCGCGCCCAACGCTCCGCCCCCTTCGACGTCGATCGCCCTCGAGAACACGGTGAGCTTCAACAGTTGCACTGCCAACATCGTGCGCGATGATCACGGCGCCGTCCTCGGCATCGTCGGCGCTGCACACTGCATCGGCTCATCGTTCAACGTGATGCGAGACGGCCACACATTCGGAACCGGCAACCGGCTCGTCCTCGACCGGTCTCAGATCACTCGCGACACGTCCACCGACATGTTCTACGTCGGACTCAACGGTCGCAGCGCCGCCGACGTTCGTGCTCAACTCGTCTCGAACTATCGACGGGTCGACATGGCGTCACAGACAGCCGACAGCGTGGCAGTGATGACGGGGTATCCGACGTTCAGCAACCCGAGTGGCGAGCCGGTCACCCTTTCGTTGAAGGTGGCCGGGATCGTGCACTGGCCGAGAGACCCGAACGACACCATCGCTGCGTTCGGCAACTGGAACTCCCGGAACCAGTCCTGTTCGCCCGGGGCCAGCGGGTCAGGGCTGTACCACTGGCTCGATGGCCAGGGATACGTGATCGTCGGCGTGCTCTCCAGCCGTGCCGAGTTCGACCGAGTTCAGACGATGCCGTACCCGCCCGCATACGGTCTCGAGCTCCGGCAGTACTTCGAGAGCCAGCTCGATCGGAAGATCGACGCCGAGTTCATGTGCGGCTTCGCACCTCCGACGGTGTAGCGCCGAGTCGGACAGCCCGTCACTGAGCGACGGTCGCGAGGGTCACGGTTGCCAGCAGTCGAGGAACCTGCACTCCCTGGCCTGCGACCCGGCGCAGTCGTTCGACCTGGACGATGAATCTCGGGTCGTCCTGAAACACTGCGAGATGTTCGCAGTTCAGGTAGTAGATCATCACCCCGCGGCGCGCCTCCACAACGAGGTGGTGCACTGCATCGGCGAAACGGATGACCGTCGACTCGTCGTACGGGTCATTCAAGAAGAAGATCGAGCCGTTGAACGGAAGGCCGGCGACGATGTCGCCGAATTCGATCGAGACCTGCTCGTGCTGTCGAAATCGACGAGAACTCGCTGCGGCCGAGTCCTCGTCGGCCTCTAGGCCCACGATCTTACAATCGAGCCCCATCTGCAGCCACTGGTCGATGACATCCCCGACACCGCAACCGACGTCGACGAGGACGTCACGCTCGTCGAGCAGGTCGTCGACGAAGATCTGTTCCAGGTCCGAGCGGTCGAAGCCGGGAGACTGCCGATGGCTGGTCACGGCATCACTCCACGTCGAACGGCGCCGATGCCGGGACCGACCGCACTGCACTTCTTCAGAAACTTCACCACGCAAGTATTCATCGTACGGAATTGTCAGCACCTATGCAACAACTCGGGCGTTCGTGGGCGGCTCGACTCGAGAAACACCGAACAATCTTCGCTTCAGAGACACGGTTCCCCGACGAAGACCCAGGCATGCCTCGCCTTCGCTGCTCGTCGAAACGTGTTCGACGTCGTCGATCGATCGTCGCCTGCTTCGTCGCCGCCGTCGTTCTGGCAGCGCTCCTGCTGCCCGAACCGGCGAATCAATCTGTCGAAGGCACCGGCTCGACGAAGACTGGAAACAGTTTTCACTCCAGCGACAACAATTCCTTCCGAATGGTTCTGCATGGAATGCTCCACGGGACGATTGGTACTCGAGCGGCAATCGCACCGCACACCATCGTCCGAGCGGTCGACATCCCATTCGCCCAGCTCATGATGCTGCCGAGCCTCGAACGACGAGTCCGACCAGACGCTGCCGATCGTGATCCGATGCTCTCGCCGGTCGAGCGGGCCGTTCCGTTTCTCTCCTTTCTTGCTGGTGCACTCGCCGCATTGCCGATCTTTGCGCTCGTCGTGTCGATGACGTCTCGACGATCACGGCGTGATCACAGCGCACCGCAAGTGACGACCGAATTCGAATCACTGACCGACTATGCGTGCGAGGGCGTCGTCTCCATCGACGAGACCGACGCGATCGTCGACTGGAATCGCGGCGCCACGATCATCTTCGGCACATCGCCGGTCAAGATGCTGCTGCGCCAGGCGCGCGAACTCGTCCCCGACAATGATCGTGTCGAGTTCGACCGGAGGCTCGAAGCATTCCGACACGACGACCGGAGTCACGACTGTGCACCCGCCGTCCGCTGCACCGGCCTCCGTCGCGACGGAACCGAGTTCCCGGCCGAGTTGACGCTCTCGAAATGGACGGAGGACGGTCGCGTCGTCGTCAGGGCCTTCGTCTGCGATGTCACCGAGCGAGCACCGATCACCCGAAAGAGTGTTGCGAAGTGACAAGCACCACCAGTCAGCAGAAACGCCAGATCACATGACCACAATCGAGCAGATGTCCACGAACCGCAACGAACTGACGGGTGTGCTTCCCGGTTCGGTCTTGCCCGGCCAGTCCGACGACCGCGACGTGGCCGCGGCGGTGTTGTCCTCCGACGGACGAATCGCTCGTCGGCAACGAAACCGGGAACGAGTGATCGACGCCTACGTCGAACTGCTCCGTGAAGGCGTCGCCAACCCGAGCGCAACCGACATCGGCGATCGCGCCGAGGTCACGGCGCGATCGGTCTACCGCTACATGCGTGAGGACTCGACCTTGAAGGCCGACGTTGCGCAGCGCATTCTCGCTCCGTTTCGCGCCATGTCGACCGTCGGACCCATCGGCCAGGTCTCGCTCTCGGATCGTGTCGAGGCGTTCGTGTCCTTCCGCCTCGACCTCTTCGTTCGCACTGCTCCCATCATGCGGACCCTCCTCGAAGGTCGATCTTCAGAAGACATCGCGGACGACGCCATCGACGAAGCTCACGGCATTCTCCGCCAACACCTGACGGACACGTTCGATCGTGAACTCTCACTCCTGCCCTCCGAACAACAGGACGCTGATCTGATCGTGATGCAGACGCTGTTGCTGTTCGACTCCCTCGAGTACCTGCACCGACACATCGATGCCGATGAAATTCCTGCGGTGCTCTGCCGCCACCTCACCGCCATCCTGGAACCCAGCAGCACCCCAGTCCGCTGACTCCGTCAGTCTGTCGGGGCGTCGTCACCCTCACCTTCACCACGGCCGACGAATTCAGCGCTCGTCGCGGTGCTTCCGTCGGTGACGCCCTTCCGGCTGAGGATCGCCAACGGCGTCCGGCACACGATCCTGAGATCCTGGCGCCACGACGCACGTTCGACGTAGTCGACATCGTGGGCCAACTTCGCAGACCAATCGACACCATTTCGACCGTTCACCTGCGCCCACCCCGTCAGCCCGGGCCGAGCATCCAGCCGACGAAGCTGCGTCTTCGAATACTGGTCGGTGTAGTGCAGGAGAAGCGGCCGCGGACCGATCAGGCTCATGTCGCCGCGCAGCACACACCACAGCTGGGGCAGTTCGTCGAGGCTGCTCGCCCGAAGCCGAGCCCCGAACGACGTCAGGCGCTCGCCGTCGCTCAACAGCACGCCAGCGTCGTCGACGGCACTGGTCATGGTGCGGAACTTGAGCAGCTCGAACGGAGCCCCGTGGAGGCCGGCGCGCTGCTGACGGAAGATGACCGGGGATCCGAGCCGGAGCCGCACGACGAGCGCCGTGGCCGCAACGACCGGCGATGACAGAGCGAGGAGGAGCAGGGCTGTTGCAATGTCGAAGCAGCGCTTCGGCTTCGACAGCAGCCAGGGTGACGCGGACATGCGCCGCACGTTACGCTCTGGCTAGCCTCTGCACGATGAGCCTCGGCAAGCACACCTCCACAGCAGGGGAAGTCGGCGACGCCGATCAGGCGGGGACCACATGACGCACGTCTCGGACACTGCGGCGGCGCAGCCCCCCAACGGCCTCCTCGCCATGATCGCAGACCGCTCGGCCCAGGTCGTCGTGGTCGGCCAAGGGTACGTGGGCCTCCCGGTGGCGATGCGGGCATCCGAGGTGGGCTTCCCGACGTGTGCGTTGGAGTCGTCGGCCCAACGGGTGAGTGCGCTCGCCGCTGGAACGAGCTACGTCGGCGACGTGTCCGATGCAGAGCTGCAGACTGCACTCGCTGCTGGGTACGTCGCGAGCGCAGATCCCGAAGTCCTGGAGGGGTTCGACATCGCCGTGATCAGCGTCCCGACGCCGCTGCGCGACGGCGCTCCCGATGTCACGTACATCGAGACGGCAGGGCGCGACCTCGCCCGGTACCTGCGGCCCGGCGCATGTGTCATCCTCGAGAGCACGACGTATCCGGGGACGACCGAGGAGCTGCTCGTTCCGCTGCTGTGTGCCGGATCCGGGCTGCAGCGCGACGAGTTCTTCGTCGGCTACTCCCCCGAGCGGATCGACCCCGGCAACCCGCAGCACGGTCTGGTCAACACGCCCAAGGTCGTCAGCGGCTCCGATGCTGCATCGACCGAGGTGGTCGATGCGTTCTTCTCCGCACTCGTGGAGCAGACCGTGGTGGTCGGCTCGTGCGCCGAAGCCGAACTCGTCAAGCTGCTGGAGAACACGTTCCGGCACGTCAACATCGCGTTGGTGAACGAGATCGCGATGTTCGCTCGCGACCTCGACGTCGACATCTGGCGGGCGATCGACGCTGCGGCCACCAAGCCGTTCGGGTACATGAAGTTCACGCCGGGGCCGGGCGTCGGTGGGCACTGCTTGCCGATCGACCCCAGCTACCTGGCGTGGCGGGTGCAGGATCACCTCGGCAAGTCGTTCCGCTTCGTCGAACTCGCGAACGACGTGAATCAGCACATGCCCGACTACGTCCACGACCGTGTCGCTGCGCTGCTGAACGATGAGCGCAAGGCCCTGAACGGCAGCAACATCCTGCTGCTCGGGCTGGCGTACAAGCGCAATACGAGCGACTGGCGCGAGAGCCCGTCCGTCGACGTCGCAGCACGACTCGCTGCGAGCGGCGCAACCGTGCGGTTCTGTGATCCGAACATCGCCGACACGAACGCCATGGCCGTTCCCCAGGAGATGGTCGACTTCTCGATCGAGGCGCTGCAGTCGGCCGACCTCGTCGTTGTTCTCGTCGACCACGACGAGTTCGATGCGGCGATCATCGCTGAACACGCCGGGCTCGTGTTCGATGCCAAGAACCACCTCGCCGGCCATCGGTTCCGTGGCGCAACGCTCTGAGGCCGACGCCGACCACCGTGTTCGGGTTCTCTATCTCCTGACTGCGGAAATCTCGAAGGTGCTCGTGCAAGGGCAGCTCGATGCGCTGCACACTGCCGGCTTCGACGTCACCGTCGGTGTCGGTCTCGACTCCGGAACGAGCGATGAGCAGGGTACGGGATGGGACGAATCCGCCGATGTGCGTCATGTGCCGTTCGAGCGCCAACCGTCGCCCCTCGCCGATCTCCGTGCGCTGCGAGCAACGACCCGACTGATTCGCGAGGTCGAGCCGACCATCGTGAATGCGTCGACCCCCAAGGCCGGCCTGCTCGGCATGCTCGCTGCACGCTGGTGCCGCATTCCCGTGCGGGTCTATCACCTGCGAGGGTTGCGGTTCGAGACCACCAGCGGCTGGCGGCGACGACTGCTCGTGCTCCTCGAACGAGGTGCTGCTGGTCTGGCCACGCACGTCGTCGTCAACAGCCCGAGCACCCAGCAGGCCGCCGTCGCTGCCCGCATCAGTCGGCGGTCCCCGCCGGTCCTGATCGCCGGCGGTTCCGGAAACGGCATCGACGTCGACCGCTACGCACCGGCCGTGCACGCAAGCCGCACAACCACCTCGCTCGAACTCGGCGTGCCGACCGACGCCTTCGTCCTCGGCTTCATCGGGCGATTGACGCGTGACAAAGGCATCGGCGACCTCCTCGACGTCTTCGAAAAGCTGTCGACCGAGCGAGACGACCTGCACCTTCTCATCGTCGGCGATGTCGAGCCAGGAGATCCCGTCGGTCCGGATGTCGAGCGACGAATCACCTCGCGCCCTGACGTCACCCATCTGCCATGGGTTCCCGAAACCGCCATCCTCTATCCCGCCATCGATCTGCTGGTGTTCCCATCCGCACGTGAGGGCTTGCCGAACATCCCGCTGCAAGCGCAGAGCGCAGCAGTTGCCGTCGTCGCCTATGGAGCAACGGGAACCGTCGATGCCGTCGGTGACGGAGTCAGCGGACTCCTCGTCGAACCCGGCAACGTCGCCGACCTCACCGCCGCAGTGCGGTCACTGATCGAGAATCCGAATCGCTGCACATCGTTGGGCTCGTGCGGACCCGACTGGGTCCGCGCTCGGTATGCACAGGACGTCTTCTGGGCTGCACTGATCTCGGCCTACGAAACTTGGATGGTCACCGATGAGTGACCCTGCACTGACTGACACCCGGCTCCCGCTCCGCAACCCGGAGACCCTGGTCGCCGGGTTCGACGACGCCTACGTGGTGTTCGATCCGCGCTGCGGCGAGGTCCACCTCCTCGGCGCGATGAGCGCCGTCGTCTTCGATGCCTGCGACGGCTCGCCCAGATCCGAACTGATCGAAGAACTCACCTCGGAGCTCGGTATCGACGAACTCGCGGCTGAGGCCGCAGTCGAGAAGCATCTCGCAGAGTTCGAACGCATGGGCCTGCTCATCGAAACCACCGCTGCAGAACGACCTCCATGACTCGGATCAACGCCCCGGCCCGTGCGGTCGGCCCCCACGAAACCACGTCGCTTCTGGCACCGAGGCGAGCGCCGCAGCTGGGCGTAGCGTTCGAGCGGGCTGACACCCCGTGACCACTCCTCGCTCCGCACCATCAGCGCCCCGCTCAGGTCGGGCGCCACCGCACCCTTGAACGAGCGACCCCGGCGACGTATCGGGCGCGATCGGCCACTCCCAACGCCAGCAACTCGCCGAGCGCATCTGACCGCCAGCCATCGCGCTGAGCACGCCGAGCCAATGCGAGCCCGCGCCGCTGCGCCCGACTCGACGCCACCGACCCTGCCCATGCGCGAACGTCGGAAGGAAGCTCGATGATCTTGTCGACCATCCGCAACGCGGCAGCGATCACCACGTCACCTTCGCCGGCCAACACCGCTGCTCGTTCGTGCGACGCCTTCGACACCAGCACCTGCTGAGCGACATCGCGCAGCAGGCGGAGGTTCCCACCACGCGACAGGACGAGGGCGTAGGCCGACGTCAACAACCGGCCCTCGGCAGAGAAGGCACACAGGTCGACGCCACCGAGTTCGAACCGCTCGGTGGCGCACATCATGGCGTCGTGCTCGAGGCGCACCCCGAAGTACCCCGGGCCGAGCGCTGCATGTAGATCGAGTTCGATGCCGGCTGGGGAAATGAGCTGTACGGCGCGTGCGAAACGCGCTTCCCACTGCGGTCCGAGCTTCGATGCGGAGCGAGACCAGCCTGCCGACTCGAGACAGGCTGCGGCTTCGGCGAGTTGCGATCGCGGCACCAGGAGGTCGACGTCGTAGAAGTTGCGCAGCCCCGGGTCGGGGTAGTCGAGATGCGCTGCTGCCACGCCCTTGAACACGACGGCGTCGATTCCGACGCCCCCGAGGGCATTGACCGCCCGGCACGTGTCGACCTCGACGCCGAGGACATGCCGCAACAGCGCGAGGTGGACGTCGTTGATTTCGTCGGGAACCGTCGTCCCCAGCGAGATCGTTGCCTCGTGCAGAAGGCCGACCAGTCGATGTTCCGCCGCCCACGGCAACAACTGGACCAGGTCCGCAACGACCACGCCGGTGGGGTCGGCCATCGACAGACCGTGCGACACCACGGACTGCTGAGCCACGCTGAGGGCGATCGGATCGCTGTCGAGGTCAGTCATGCTTCGACATCGCTCGTTCGACCAGAGCGACACCATCGGCAACCGAGTCATAGCGCATGACGATGGCGTCGACTCGGTTGACCATCGTCTCGAGCCGCCGGAAGGTCTGGCGCTCCAGACCCCATGTTCCAAGTGTCTGGTTCGACAAGCGGTGAAGCGTCGCCGCCGGACTGATCGGCTCGATTGTCGGCTCGGCACCCGGGTCGCGCTCGACGAATGCAATGACCTGCAGCGGTGCCGGACCACCCAGCCGGCCGATCGATGTGGCATCGAGTGGGAACGTGTGCTCGAACGGCCCCGCGGGAATGTCGATGCCCAAGATCCGGGCACCATCGGAGCGAAGACCGATCGGGCGATGAAACGGACTGACCGTCAGTTGATCGCCGCCGGATTCGGTGACGGCGGTGACGGCGGTGACTTCGTCTGCGATGTACCCGTGGCCCGCTTGTACGAGCGCAGCAGTCAATGTCGACTTGCCGGATCCGCTGTGTCCGACCATGGCAATGGCCCGACCGTCGATGTCGACGGCGCCGCCGTGCAGCCCGACTCGGCCGTTGGATGCAACGTGACGCGCTGCGGCATCGTTGAACGCGCCCAGTACGTCGTAGAACGCGACACCCTCGTCTGGCCCCCGATATCGCTGCTCATCGCGCCAGGACACCGACCAGTCACCATCGGCGAACCGCTCGACGGTGAGCAGCGGGGCGCGTCGCGTCGGGCGACAGGACAGCGTCGTGAGTGCGGCAGTCAACGGCGGAGCCAACGGCGCGGACGACCGCACGTTCACGACGCTGCCCAGGAGGTCAAACGACCCCAGTTGGATCACCTCCATCGCCTCGGTCGCATCGACGTGACGATACTCCGACGGGTTCGGCCGCTCTTTCGCCCAGGGGGCGATCGAGCGAGAAGAGGTTCGGTGCATGTCATTCGGCAGTGGGGTCGGGAAGTAGCGACACCCCATGGACGACATGTTTCAGATAGACGCCGACATGAGCCGCGATGACGTCGTCGTTCGTCCATCTCGACCCTCTCTCCAGCGCCGCTTCGCGCATCGATGTTCGAAGCCCATCGCTGGCTGCCAGCTCGGCAATGGCCCTGCCGAGTGCGATGTGATCGCCTGGCGCGACGACTCTCCCCGCCACGTCACCGATCAGCAGCTCCGCCTGGCCCACCGCCGTTGACACCACCGGTGTGCCGACTGCGAGAGCTTCAGCGATCACCATCGGCTGCCCCTCCCAATCGCTCGACACAACGAGCAGGTCCGCTTGGGCGATACGTCTGAGCACGTCAGTCGTCGGTGCCTCGAACGTCACGATGCCCTCGATACCGAGTTCGTTCGAGAGCCTGCGGTGCTCCTCGAGGTCGGGCCCCTCACCGATCGCCGACAGGCGAACGTCCACTCCGGCAGATCGAGCCTCGGCAACGGCTCGCAGCAGGTTCGGATAGTTCTTTGCGCGCCGGTGGCTCGCCACGCAGATGGCGAGAACCTCGACACCAGTGTTCCGCTCCAACAGACCGGAGACCGATGCTGCGTCATCGGCATCGACGCCATGAGGGATCACCGTGAACGGGCCGCCGATCGACTGGCCGACGGATTCCGACACGACGACGCGGGCAGCGTCGCGACGTGCTGTCAGTCGCCAGGCCACACGGCTCAAGACTCGCAACGCCTCGAGAGGGGTATGTGATGTCGTGACGATTGGCCGACCGCCAGGCACGAGCCGGCAAACCACTGCGGGGAGCGGCCCGTGGACGTGGATCACGTCGAAGCGTTCGCTGCGCATGAGTCGTGCGAGACCAGCGGCACCCTTCCACCCGATTCGATCGGTCCCTCCGAGTTCGTGAACGGTGATCTTCCCTGCGTGGAGCTCGGGCACCAGCTGACGGCGGTCGTCGTTGACCAGTGCAACTTCCACCTGATGGCCTCGCTCACTCAGACCGGTCGACAGCCCGACCACCATGCGTTCGATGCCGCCGATGTCGAGACCTTTCGTGACGAGCAGGACCCGGAGCGCTTCCTCGGACGGGTTGGTCACCGTGTTGCGCCGCGGTACTTCCAGCGTGCGAGTTGGTGCCGCAACTCTCCTTCGATGCGGGCACCGCCAGCAGCCTTCACACCGAATCGGTCGAGGTCATCGCTGCGTTGGATCGGCGTCCGCCAGAGCCGGTGGAGGTCGGTCGTGCCCGGCTGGTTGACGCGATTTCGTGCGAGCGACGCTGAGTCGAACCGGTCACGAACAGCGGCATCTGCGGCTGGTGAGCCCGGCACCGCCTTCGGGTAGGCAAAGTGCCGGGGAGCGGTTCCGATGTGTTCGCCGATCAGCTCGATCGACCGGTCGAGTTCCTCGGCGATGTCGACGTCGGGCACTCGGTCGAGCAGGGCGTGTGTGTGCGTGTGTGACTCGATCGAGATCAGCCCGGTGGAGGCTGCGTCGCTCAGCCCGGCCCAGCTCGCTGGTGGCGCACCCCACGGGAACGGTTGCTGGTCGTCGATGGCTTGGGTACACGCATAGAGCGTCGCCGGAAGTCCGGCCTCGACGAGCGCAGGGACCGTGTGCTCGACGAAGTCGGTGGTGCCGTCGTCGAACGTGATCACGACACCGTCGACCGGGTCAGCGTGCGATGCCAACTCGTCGACTGCGTCGGTGAGGGTGAGCACTCGGTGGTGTTCGGCAAGGTGTGCCAGTTGGTCGCGAAAATCGCCGAGGCTGACGTCGACCGCTCCCCCGTCGCCTGCACCGACCGTGTGATAGATCAGGACCGTGATCCCGGTCGGCTTCGGCAGCATCCGGTCGCCGACGTGAAGGGCACGCTTTGCTGGCGGAACGATTCTCACCGCGACAGTCTGCCCGGTGATCCTCGAGCAGCGATCACCCTCCGCTGCGGGATCACCCCCAGGTCCGGCTCCGCATCTCATTCGAGACACCACCGCCGGCCGTCGAGACCGTAGGATCACCGATCATGCGAGTGGCGGTGACCGGTGGCGCAGGATTCATCGAAGCGAATCTCACATCCACTCTGAACTCCACCGTGGAGTCGATGTTCCGTCGGCACCCCACCGCCGCCTGATCCCGATGCCTGCACTCCGTCGCAACACCGTCACCTTCGAAGACGACCGACGAATCGCGCTGGTTGCCGCTGGCTCGGCGATTGCTGCTGCGTTCTCGGGCGCAGCGCCCACGGGAGCAACGGCCATCGACATCGTCATCGTCGGACTGTTTGCCGTGTTCGTCACCTGGACCGGAGCGTCGGCGCCGTGGTGGGCATTGGCGGGCGCTGCGACGATCGCCACGTCAGGCGCCGTCACCGGCCCCGTACTCGTCACGGCAGCAAGCGCTGCGGCGCTCGCTGGCGCGTTACGGATCGGCGTCACCCGCGCGAACCAGCCGATCGTGCGCGCAGCAATCGCAGGCACGATCGTGCAGGTCGTCCTGCGACTCGAGTGGAATCCGTTCTTCCTGTCGTCGGCACTGCTTGCCGCAGCGGCCGCTGCGCTGATCGCCGGCAACGGTGTGCCGAGGCGCCGCCGCCATCTCCGAAAGCGTGTCGGGTGGGGATGTGCTGGGCTGGCCGTGCTCGTCTTCGTCGCGGTGGGCACGCTGGGCATCGCAGCGGCCAGCGCTCGCAGTGCCGCCACTGCCGGGTACACCGGAATGCTGGATGGTCTGGAGTTCGTGCAGGATGGTCGGATCCCCGAAGCGGCGGAGGCACTGCACGCGGCAGCAGCCGACCTGGAGCGCGCTGATGCTCGGCTCAGCGGCCCGCTCAGCCAGCTCGCTCGG
>RCMY010002949.1_pt1 | contig 15242 bp, 15 predicted proteins | sample 2041341 | NCBI WGS metagenome assembly RCMY01 (sample SAMN09708234, study PRJNA481090) | Marine sediment metagenome, whole genome shotgun sequencing project.
GATCGAGGAAATGCGCGAATTCATTCAGGCCGACAGCCTGGCATTCGTATCGATCGACGGCCTCTACCGCGCTGCGGGTGAAGAGACCCGCCATGACATCCAGCCGCAATATTGCGATGCCTGTTTCACCGGCGCCTATCCGACCGTTCTCACCGACCGCGATGGCGAGGAAGAAACTGACCAGTTGTCGATGCTCAACGAGCGTTCCGACTCATCGGGCACGGCTCGCGACCATGAACCATCCGGCGACCTGCCTCGCCTCAAACAATCAGCGAACTGACTATGAAATTTGAAGGTCAACTGGCGCTCGTTACGGGTGCAAGCCGCGGTATCGGTGCGGCGACCGCCTTGGCATTGGCCAAGGAAGGCGCCCATGTCGTGATCACCGCGCGCAGCGCCGACGATCTGGAAAAGATCGAAGAGCAAATCCATGATGCCGGCGGGAACGCGACCATCGCTCCGCTCGACCTGACCGACGGTGACAGTATCGGACGTTTGGCTACCGCGATTTCGAGTCGCTGGGAGGGGCTCGATATGCTCGTTCTCAACGCTGCCATGCTGGGATCGCTCGGACCGGTTCCGGCGATTGACGGCAAGGAATATAACAAGATCATCACCCTCAATCTGCTTGCTCAGCAAGCGTTGATCGCAGGCTTTGACCCGATGCTCCGCAAGAGCGTGAATGCGCGGCTGATCGCGATCACCAGCAGCGTCGGCCGTAACCCGCGCGCATTTTGGGGCGCTTATGGCTCGTCAAAGGCAGCGCTCGAAACACTTGTGCTCAGTTACGGCGAAGAAATGCGCAATTTGGGCAAGATTCGCACGGCAATTGTCGATCCAGGCAAGACCCGCACCGAAATGCGGGCCAGCGCCTATCCCGGCGAAGATCCTGAAAGCGTCAAATTACCAGCGGCCGTCGCCGACCGGCTGGTAGAGATACTCGCCAGTGACTTCGAAACCGGCGAACGGTTCGCAGTCGGCTAGCCAACATCATTTGGCGGGTGCCGCCTCGCTATCCACATAAGCCTGCACCGCGCGATAAAATGCATCGCGCCCGAGCTTCTTGTCGTCCGGAGTCGCGCGCGGCCAGTTGCCATTGCCCGCAATCACCAGCTTCCGCTTCGGATCGATGAAGATTCCCTGACCGAAAATGCCCTGCGCGGCATAGCTGCCGTCGTCATAGGTCCACCATTGATAGCCATAGCCGCGGCCTTCAACTCCGATGTCGGCCTGCTTCGTACCGGCTTTGTCATACCAGCCAACCGGCACGACTTGATTCTCGCCAATCTTCCCGCCGTTCATCGCAAACTGGCCGAAAAGCGCAAAATCGCGAGTGGTGGCAGAAATACAGCAACCGCCGATTTCCTTGCCGCCATCATTCAATATCCAGACCGCATCCTTGGCCATGCCATAGGGCTGCCAGACTTTTTCGGAGAGATATTCCGAGAGCGATTTACCGGTCGCCTTGGCAACCAGCACGCCGATGAGATTGGTTTCGCCGGTATTATATTGCCAGCGCGTGCCGGGCTTGGCTTCGTTGACCAGCGTTTTCATATAGAGAATGACCGGATCGACGCCGTCTTTCGACTTGGTGGTATTAAACCGCGCTACGTCGCTGTCTTTATCTTCATAATCCTCGTTCCATCTCACGCCCGAGGTCATCGTCAGCAGCTGCTCTACGGTCACGCCGTCATAGCCGCTGCCGGTCAGTTCCGGGATATAGTCGGTCAGCGGATCATCGAGCGACTTGATCGCGCCATCCTTGATCGCGGCACCGACCAGCGAAGATACCAAAGACTTGGCGACCGAAAAGCTGGTCCAGCGATCATCCGGGCCAAAATCCATGCGATATTCTTCGAGCCGGATTTTGCCGTCCTGCAACACAACCAGTCCAGCCAGGCGCTGATCGGCCATATATTGATCGATCGATAATCCGGGGCCCGAATCGCCCTCTGCCGCTGGCAGGGTCGCCGGGAACGCATCGCCCAATTTCAGGACATGAATTGTATCACCCGCTTCGATCGTCCGCGTGGTCGCCAACAGCTCCATCTGGCGAAACGCATTGTCGCGTTGGTCTTGGGTCCAGAACAGCACGTTTTCGTCAGTCGGCAAGCCGGCGACATCGGCCGCGACTTTCTGGACCTTCTCGCAGGCCGTCAGGCTGACGCAGGCCGTAGCCAGCATCGCCAGTTTCACCAAATTTCTCATCGTTACGCTCTCCCTGTTCAACGGACCCGCTGTGATAGATTCTTGTCATTGGTCTTTGATCAATGTCACTTGCGCGACACCAATCCCGCCACCGCGAAACCCGCCTTCACAATAAGCGAGATAAAAACGCCACAGGCGGACGAACCGCTCGTCGAAACCGGTCGGCAATGCCCCGCGTTCGATCGCCTCGTCAAATCGTTCGCCCCAGATTCTCAGCGTCTCCGCATAGTCGAGGGAAAAATTTTCCTGATCGCTCCACTGCAAACCGCGTGTTTCAGCCAGCGCACGGAAGCGGCTTTCCGAAAGCAACATGCCGCCGGGGAATATATAAGTCTGGATAAAGTCCGCGCTGGACGCATATTGTTCAAAAATATCGTCCGCGATGAAGATATATTGCAGCGCCGCTCGGCCGCCCGGTTTCAGATTGCGTTCGATGCAATCAAGAAAATCAGGCCAATATTGCTGACCAACCGCTTCGACCATTTCGACGCTGGCTATGGCATCATATTGGCCTTCGACATCTCGGTAATCCTGAATGAGATATTGGGCCTCCGGATGATGTTCCCGCGCCCATGAGGTCTGTTCGTCGGACAGTGAAATTCCGGTGACTTCCAGACCATGATCGCGTGCCAAGCTGCCCGAAAGCGTGCCCCAGCCACAGCCGATTTCCAGCACGCGGTCGCCCGGCTTGGTCAATAGCCTTTGCGCTATGGCCTCTATCTTGTTGCGCTGACCACTAGCTAAGTCATTGTCTTTATCTGTAAAAATTGCGCTAGAATAGCTCATGCCCTCATCGAGCCAGAGCCGGTAAAAATCATTGCCGAGATCATAATGATATTGGATATTCTGCCGGGCACGCCGTTTGTCGTTGCCGCGCTTCTTGTGTCGTCGCTTGACAATCCAGTTGAAGAAACCCGATGCACGGCCGGTGTTTTTCAGGCCCTCGCGGTTGCGGGTAAACAGATCGAACACCGACACCAGATCCGGGCTCTCCCACTCGCCCAATTCCCATGCCCGGTACCAGCCGACCGACCCGCCGTTGATCAACCGCAGCAATGCGTTCCAGCTGTGCAGCTCGATCGCTACCATCGGTCCGTCGCCGCGGCCTCCCAATATTCTGGTCGTACCATCGGGCAACTTTCCCTCAAAAGTACCATGGTCCATTCCGGCATCGATCCGGTCGAGAATATGGTGAAAACCTGGAGCGAACAGGCGCGTGAAAAAACCGCTGCCGGTAGCAAAGCGTTTGCGCGCATCAAGCAGATGCTGCCCGCGTTTGAGAGTTTCGACGTTCATGATGCAAATATGGACTAGCGCTAAGCGCTTGGCAACGTAGAACTATCCCTTAGCTCCAGCCTCCGGTTCAACTACCCGGCGCGGCGGCCGATCCGGCGAGAATGCCGCCGTCGATATTCAGTTCCGAACCGGTGATATAGCTAGCCTCATCCGACGCCAGCAGCACCGCAATCGCCGCCACTTCACTGGCTCTGCCAAAGCGCTGTAGCGGCGTGTCGCGGACGAGTGCCTTTTCGGATTCCTCGCGTACTGCACCCTCGCCGAGCATCGGCTCCCACATCGGCGTCATGATCGCTGCGGGATGAATCGAGTTGCAGCGGATCTGCCAGCCCTGCTGAGCGCAATAGAGCGCAACCGACTTGCTGTGATTGCGAATGGCCGCCTTGGACGATGCATAAGCCGCCGCACCTGGAATACCAACCAGACCGGACCGCGAGGAAATATTGATGATCGATCCCGTCGCTTTTTCCTTCATCGCGCGGATCGCATAGCGGCAGCCAAGAAAGGTCCCGTCAAGATTGACCCGGTGGACCGCGCGCCAGTCTTCGAGCGAGGCATTTTCCGGATCATGCGGACCGATGCCCTTCTCAAAGCCGGTCACACCTGCGTTGTTGACCACAACATCGGCCGCCGGATGCAAAATGGCCAGCCGTTCCCAGTCCGCTTCTTTCTCCACGTCCAGCACAAGCGTGTCGCAATGCAGCTCCTCGCCAGCGAGCATCAATGTTTCGGGATCGCAGTCGGTTAGAAGAACCGTCGCCCCTTCTTCGACAAAGGCCCTGGCAATTGCCTTCCCGATGCCGCTAGCAGCGCCGGTGATAACGCAAAATTTTTCTGATAATCTGTGCATAAAAGATCCTGAATATAGGTGTCAAAATATCCGGCCCGGAGGACTGGAAACAGTAATTTTGATTTTGCCTGACGGCGACCTAGCTATTCATCGACCTGATATCCTTGTGATCTGCACGCTAACATTACCGGCTTCCCGCCCGCATTTCAATCCCCGCGCCTATTTCACCTGTGCATAGGCGTCGAGAGCCCGCGCCCGTGCTTCCCTGTGCCCGATGATCTTGCCCGGATAGGGCTTGGGTTTGCAGCCATATTCCTCCGGATCATGGATATAAGGATCCTCGACATCCTGCAGTTCCGGAACCCATTGGCGGACATAGTCACCGGCGGAGAATTTTTCTGACTGGCTGAGCGGCGCCATGATCCGGACGAACATATTGCTGTCGACACCAGTGCCAGCGACCCATTGCCAGTTGACGCTGTTGGAAGCGTAATCGGCATCGACCAGCGTGTCCCAGAACCATTTCTCACCCTCTCTCCAGTCGATCAGCAGGTGTTTGATCAGGAAGCTCGCGGCGATCATCCGCACACGGTTGTGCATCCAGCCGGTCGCCCATAATTCCCGCATCCCGGCATCGACAATCGGATAACCGGTTTCGCCGTGACACCAGGCCTTGAAATCGGCTTTGACAGCAGCATCGTTCATATCGCGCCAAGGCAAGGCACGCATTTTTTCGCGATAACTCTCGCCCCCATATTGCGGGAACTGATCAATCACATTTTGCGCATAGTCGCGCCAGACCAGCTCCTTGAGATAGGTCTCGACCTTGCTCCCCTGTCCTTCCAGCCGGTTCCATATGGTTGCCGGGCTGATCTCGCCAAAATGGAGATGGGGCGACAGGCGGGATACCAATTCCTTCGATGGCAGATTGCGGCCTTCGTCATATCGGCTGGCCTTGTCAGCGAAATCCTCGAGATTGGTCTCGGCACCCTCAGTCCCAGGCTGCCAATGGTCACCGAAGGATGCGGCCCAATCGGGATTCGCGGGTAACAGGTCCCAGTCCTCCAGACTGTCGCTGTCAGGCCACTGATCCGGCGAAGCCAGCTTCTCGGGCGCAGCCACGGGATCCGCAGGTGGCATATGCTGGCGCAGCGCTTTCCAGAAGGGCGTGTAGATTTTATAGGGCGTGCCGGCACCGGTGGTCACTGTCCCGGGGGGCAGCAGATAATTACCGTCATGCAGGATAAGGCGCGCGTCATCGCCTAGAGACTTTTCCAACATCCGTTCCGCATTACGCCACCATGGTTCGTAATGATGCAGCGCATGAATCTCATCCGCACCTGTCGATTTGACAATTTCGGCCAAATGCTCTGCAGCCCGCCCCCGCCGCAGGATCAGACGCGATCCCAGACCCTGCAAACATGCTTCCAAGTCTTCCAGTGACCGGTGCAGCCACCAGCGCGAAGCCCCGCCCATGATGCGGTGTCTGGGCGTTTCGTCGTCGAGGATATAGACTGGAATGACCGGTCCGTTCGAAGCAGCCGCAGCGGCAACAGCGGCTTGGTCAGACAGGCGAAGGTCGCGGCGGAACCAGATGATTTTGGGTTTTGTCATATCCTTCCCATGACTCAGGGAACCGCTGGGTCCAACCTGTCTGTTCGGACATTGGCGCGAACGGTAAACCGGTCACCGACCAGCGGATCGAGGAAACGCTGGTCTTTGACGGTTACACGGGCACCAACCGCCGTGATTACCGGCATCCGTGACCAGAATAGAAAGGCCGCAGCATATTTGTCCGACCTTGCCAATTCCTGCGCGAGGAACCGGCTATTTCCCGGAATTCTATACGCCTCGCCTAAAACCAGGCCATCAAAAAGACTAAATGCTCCAGACCCGTAAGCCGAATGACTGCGCCACAATATTTCCCGTTTCCAGAACTGGAGCGGCAGCGGGTTTGCGACGACCATTTCCGCGGGTCCGTGGATGGCACTCGAAGCTTTGGCTTCGACAACTCTGCTATCGAGCAGCAATTTTGTATCCGCCTCGGCCTTCCCGGTGATCATCCCATTGGCAAAAATATAGGCGCAGACCGCAGCAAAGCTGATCCACGCCGGCCTGGATCCGTTGCTCACTCCCCTTTTTTCACGCCGTCGTGAAATCCAGACGCCAGCAATCAGCGCCGCCCAGATCCAGATATCGATGATGAAGATGCTATCGCCGTAAAACCATTGCGACGAAAAAGGCTCCAGCAGGCGGATGCCATAGCTGTTCAGCCAGTCCAGCGCCGGATGGCTGAGACAGCCAATATAGGCCAGCGCCAATAGCCAGCCCTTGTGGATTGGCAACCGGTCGGCAGGCCGTTTCCCGCGCTTTGTCTGCCAGCGATCGAACCCGATCATTATCGCGGTCAGCAAAAGCGGCAACAGCAGCATCGCGATCGGGCCATGGGTAATCCCCCGCCGGATCGCCAGATGCTGAACCCCGTCGAGCAAGGTCGCCACCGCGTCGATATCGGGAATATTGGCGGCGATGATCAGAGTCGCCATGCCGAGACCGGTTTTTTGCTTGAGGCCCATCTGGCCGAGAACGGCACCGGCCAGGCTGTGGGTCAGATTGTCCAAATTTTTTGCTCACACAAAGACACGAAGGCACGAAGAAAGAGAGGCTTAGTTTGCATAATAGTCATTGGCTAGTCGCTTCAGACCTTCTTTGAAAGTGGCAGCGCCAAAGTTCATCAGGAAACCGAATGGCAAATCCATCAAACGCAAATAGGTGACCACCTGTTTTGCATGGATGGGAGCGAAACGCTCGGTAGACTTGAGTTCGATCAAAATTTGCTTTTCAACGATCAAGTCAGCCCGAAAAGCTTTCTCCAAAACCCGGCCCTTGAAGATGACTGGAATGATCTTTTGTCTTTCGACAGCAAGACCTTTCTCTTTCAAGCTTTCAAAAAGCAATATCTCATAGGCAGATTCGAGCAGCCCCGGCCCGGTATCCCTGTACAGGTGAAACCCGCAATCAACAGAGATTTTGGCGATAGATTCAAGATCTTGCACGATCCCATCTTAGTGCCTTCGTGTCTTTGTGCGAGTCCCAAACCTTTACAGTTCCGGCCCGTCCTCGGTCACTGTCCAGGTCTGCCCCTTGTTCAGCAAAGCCTGCAAATCAGGCTTCTTGCCCACCGCTGCTGCCTCGTTCTGAGCCACGACAGCCGCTTCGAACGTCGGCCGCGGATCATCATAGAGGACGCCCAGGGCCATCGGGAATTCGCCGAACTGCATTTCAATCAGCATATGCGCCACCGAGCGGTTGGTGACATCATGGACGATCACATCCGCCGCCTGCCAATCGCCATCAACAACGTCGACGACTTCCAATTGGAGGGTTTTGCGATCGAGCGAGATGCCCTTTTCGCCCTTGGAGAACAGCATCGGTTCGCCGTTGAGCAGATGCAGCTGGGTGTCGGCTGCGGTTTTCTTGGCCGCAAATTCCTCGAACACGTCCTTGTTATAGACAATGCAATTCTGAAAAATCTCGATGAAGGACGTGCCTTTGTGGGCGTGCGCTGCCTTGAGAACATCGGGCAAGCCTTTGTGGATATCGATACCGCGCGCCACAAAGCGTGCGCCAGCGCCCAAAGCAAAGGCACAGGGAGAAGCAGGCCGGTCGACCGAACCATAAGGCGTCGAGGGGCTTTGCGTGCCCTGACGGCTGGTCGGCGAATACTGGCCCTTGGTCAGCCCGTAAATTTCATTGTTGAACAGCATCAGCTGACAATCGAGATTGCGGCGCAGCAAATGCATTGTGTGATTGCCGCCGATTGACAGCGCATCGCCGTCACCGGTGATGATCCAAACATCCAGTTCCGGGTTGGCCAACTTCACACCAGTCGCAACCGCAGGCGCGCGGCCGTGGATGGTATGGAAACCGTAGGTCTCCATATAATATGGAAAGCGCGAGGAGCAGCCGATACCGCTGATGAACACGGTATTGGACGGATCAGCACCCAGATCGGGCATCGTCCGCTGTACGGCCTTTAATATGGCGTAATCGCCGCAACCGGGGCACCAGCGTACTTCCTGATCGGTTTCCCAATCTTTCAACGTGGTCGTGATTTTGGTCATCTCGTTCATGACAGATTCTCCTCGATCACCGCTGCAATTTCGGCGATGGTAAACGGCTGGCCGGAAACCTTGTTCACCGGCTTCGCATCGACCAGATACTGGTCGCGCAAGATTGTCTTCAACTGCCCGGTGTTCATTTCCGGCACAATGATCCGGTCAAAGCTCTTGAGCAATTCACCGAGATTCTTCGGCAATGGCCAGATATTGCGGATATGGACATGGGCGACATCCTTGCCCGCTGCGCCTGCTCGCGACACCGCCTGATGGATCGGACCATAAGTCGAACCCCAGCCGACGACCGCCAGTTTGGCACCAGCCTTGCCGTAGGCAAGATCCTGATCGGCTATGCTGTCCGCAACGCCAAGCACCTTGTCGCGCCGGATTTCGGTCATCGTCTGGTGGTTCGCCGGACCATATTCGATATGGCCGGTATCCACGCCTTTTTCGATCCCGCCAATCCGGTGCATCAATCCCTTGGTTCCGGGCTTGATCCACGGCCGTTTGAGATTTTCATCGCGGCTGTAAGGCAGCAATGGCCCTTCGGGCTTCTCGGTCATGAAACTGACCGGGAAACGCTCGAGCGTATCGACATCCGGAATTTTCCAGGGCTCGGCTGCATTGGCGATATAGCCGTCGGTCAACAGCATCACCGGCGTCATATATTGTACCGCGATCCGCACCGCTTCGATAGCGCAATAGAAGGCGTCTTCTGGCGAGCGCGCAGCAATCACCGGCATCGGCGCATCGCCGTTGCGGCCATAGACCGCCTGATAAAGATCGGATTGCTCGGTCTTGGTCGGCAGGCCGGTCGAAGGACCGCCGCGCTGCGAATTGACGATCACCAGCGGCAATTCGGTCATGATCGCCAGCCCCATGGCCTCGCCTTTCAGCGCGATACCTGGACCGGAGGAAGATGTGATGCCGAGACTACCGGCATAGCTTGCGCCGATCGCAGCGGTAATCGCGGCAATCTCGTCTTCGGCCTGGAAGGTGGTGACCCCGAATTCTTTCAACCGGGAAAGATGGTGGAGGATCGCCGAAGCCGGAGTGATCGGATAGCCGCCGAAGAACATCGGGAGACCGGCCAGTTGCGCACCGGCAACCAGTCCGAGAGAAAGTGATTCCGCTCCGGTTACCGTCCGGTATGTCCCCGCGTCGGCAGGAGCGCGGGCGACTTTATGCGGCGTGATATGTCCGGCACCGAGGCCGTCGCCAGAAATTTCTGCGGTTTCGCCATAAGCATGACCGGCGTTGAGCGCGGCAATATTCGCGTCTGCAATATCCGGCAATTTGGCAAATTTGCTTTTCAGCCATTGGATGATCGGCTCGCGGTCGCGTTCGAACATCCACAAGGCGAGACCAAGCGTCCACATATTTTTGCAGCGCAGCGCTTCCTTGTTGCCGAGGCCGAACGGCTTCACGGCATCGAGCGTCAGCTGCGAAATATTGAGCTTGAGCAATTGCCATTTGGCCAGCGAGCCATCTTCCAGAGGATTGGTCTCGTAATGGGCCTTGTCGAGATTGCGCTTTCCGAATTCGCCTTCGTCGGCGATCACCAGGCCACCGGCGCGAACCGCCTCGACGTTGGTTTTTAACGCAGCCGGGTTCATCGCGATCAGCACATCCGGCTGGTCACCAGCGGTTTCAATCGCGCGCGAGCCAAAGTTGATCTGGAATGCGGAAACTCCAAAGAGCGTCCCCTGAGGCGCGCGGATTTCTGCCGGAAAGTCTGGAAACGTCGCCAGATCATTGCCTGCCAGAGCAGTCGAAAGAGTGAACTGCCCTCCGGTCAACTGCATCCCGTCGCCGCTATCGCCGGCAAAACGGACAACGACATTCTCTGCGCCGTCTGGGTGGGGACTATTGGGTTCTTCCTGCTTCACTGCGGTGGCCATGATAGATTTTCCGTGCCTTTGCTTATTATTACGCAACCCGCTCTAGAGCAGCAATGCTGCCCGCTTCAAACCACAAAAACTAATAGGGATAAAGCATTTGTTTGGGCGGCGCGTCCGGATTAGCGCTTGCCTAGTGAACATCGCCTGATCTAATCGACCAATTAACTGGTTGGAGAAGACAGATGACTGATGCCTATGTACGCCCCGATGTGCAGATGATTTTGACGATGCTGGCGCAATCCGACCAACCACTGATGTCGGAAGTGGAACCGGCGGCGGCTCGCGAAATGTACAATGCAATGGCTGCGATGCTCGAAGCCGACGCGGTCGATCTGGCGCGGATAGAGGATCTCTCCTGCCCCGGTCCAGCCGGTGACATAGCGCTCCGCCTATATGACAGCCAGGCTGAGCGCAGCGCGGAAACGCCGGTCATCATCTTCTATCATGGCGGCGGCTTTGTGATCGGCGATCTCGAATCGCACCATAATTTCTGCACCTATATTTCACGCGAGATGGACCTTCCGGTCATTGCCGTCGATTATCGGCTGGCACCGGAAGCTCCTTTTCCGGCGGCACCGGAGGACAGCCTGGCTGCGACGCGATGGATTGCAGACAATCAGGAGCAGTTGAAGCTTAAAATCAGCGGCTTGATTCCCTGCGGCGATAGCGCCGGTGGAAACCTCGCGTTGGTGGTCGGACAAGTGTTTGCAACCGAGCCGGCTGCCGTTCCTGTCGTCGCCCAATTCCCGATCTATCCAGCGACCCGCATGGACGCAGAGGGCGGATCGATGGACGAATTTGCCGAAGGCTTCCTGCTGACCAAGGCGAGCATGGAATATTTCGACCTCCAATATGCGCCAAAAGACGATGACACACTCGTTTCACCATATCTCGGCGACCTTGCCAAAACACCGCCAACGGTGCTGGTAACCGCCGGCCTCGATCCCTTGCGCGACCAAGGCCGCGACTATGCCGCCGATCTGATCCGCCACGGCGTGAACACGCATTTCATCGAAATGGCCGGCAACGTCCATGGCTTCATCAATATCCGCAAGGCAGTGCCTTCGGCCCAGCAGGACGTCGACAAGATGATTGCAGCCTGGAAAACACTGCTCGCCAGCCTGTGAAAGATTATAGCAAACTCCCATACCGCCCTTGCGCCGGTATCATGCTCGCTAACCGCGAGGGACAAGTGTTCGTCGGCCAGCGACTCGACGCCGCCGACAGCCTATATCCCGACGCGTGGCAAATGCCGCAGGGGGGGATAGACAAAGGCGAGAAAGCCGAAGCGGCCGCTATTCGCGAACTCCGCGAGGAAACCGGCGTGGTTGAAGACTACGTCCAGATAATTGGCCGCAGCACCGAGGAATATCTCTACGATCTTCCCGACGAACTGCTCGGCAAGATCTGGAAAGGCAAATATCGCGGCCAGCGGCAAAGCTGGTTCCTGCTGCGTTTCACCGGTGATGACGATCATATCAATATCCAGACCGAGCATCCCGAGTTTCTCAATTGGAAATGGACCGATCCCGCGGGCTTGCCAGATATCATCGTTCCCTTCAAAAGGGACCTGTATCGCTCGGTTCTCAAAGAATTTGGGCCGCTGATTTAATCAATACTATCCGGGATGTATCTATGTCTAGACCAGCGTTAGCGACCGCAATCCTCGCTGCGGCGAGCCTTTCCACGCCAGCGTCGGCTGCACTCCCCGCTCCGGTCAAAGCAATGATTGACGCCGCCATTGCGTCCGGCAACAAGCAAGATGTTCTCGCCATTGTGAAAATTGCCAAAGCGACAAATCCGGATGACCTCGCCGAGATTGATTCGCTTACGGCTGATTATAATGCCGAACTGGCAGAGCGAGCCAAGGCGGCACTGCGCGAAAAGCAGGAAGCCGGCTTGTTTGAAAACTGGAAAGGGCAAGGTGAGCTGGGTGGCTTTCGTTCGACCGGCAACACCAGAAATTTGGGCGTCAGCGGTGGCATCAAGCTGGTGAAGGACGCCGTTAATTGGCGATTGAACTTTCAGGCACGGGCCAACTACGAACGCAATAAGGGTACAACCACTCGCGATCAGGTCAGCGCCACTATCGAGCCGAACTACAAATTCGACAAAAGGCTTTACGCTTATGGGCTTGCGCAGTTTGAACGGGATCGCCTCCAGGGTTTTTCCGCCCGCTACACATTGTCAGGCGGCCTCGGTTACGAACTGGTCAAGACCAAAGACGTCAGACTAGCCATCAAGGCCGGCCCCGCGATTCGGATCACCGATTTTTCAGGCGGCGACACCAAAAGCAGTCTTGCCGCCCTGGTCGGGCTCGATTTTGACTGGAAGATTTCCGACCATCTCAAATTCTCCCAGGATGCCGGCGGTACTTACGCAAGCGATGCACAGGGGTTTACCTCGGCTGTCGCCGTCATTGACAGCGACAACACGACATTTACCGCCACTTCGGCGCTTGATGCAAAATTGATCGGTAGTCTTTCGACCCGCCTTTCCTATACGATCGAGCATGAAACCAACCCGAAAATTGGTCGCGCCAAAACCGATACGCTCAGCCGCGCATCTCTGGTCTATGATTTCTGAACATCCCGAAGGACGGCTTGTCAGGGCGTTTCTGTAACCGGTTCTTCGTCACCGATCTGAGGCTTTGGCGTAACCGCTTCTGCCGACAATACCGGTTTCTTTTCCGCTAGCTTGATTGCCGAGGCCAATTGATCGGTTTGCGAACAGCGCGACCGGCACAAGGTTTCGATCCGCGACAGATTCACGCGCGCTTTTTCGGTGGCACCGCGCTGGATCAGAGCTTCGCCCTGCCCCGCCAATGCATCAAGATTATTCGGATCCAATATTAGCGCTTCGCGATACAGTCTGATCGCTTTGCCGGGCATCTGCTGAACCCGGGCGATTTGCGCCAAGGCGATGAAAGCCGAACCATTGCGGGGATCGACAACCAGCGACGTTTCATAAAGGTCCGCTGCCAGGTCGAGTTCGCCGCGTTTCTGCGCAGCTTCACCCAATTGCATATATTCAACCGAGCGCTGCTTGATATCGATATCAGCAGACTGGCCAAAACTGGCGCTGGAAACCGTGGCAAAAACGAGGGATAAGGCGACAACGGCCGGTGAAAAACGCATAATCAGCTCCAATAGACTCTCGCGACCATAGCCAGGCTCATCTGCATGCTGGCTTAACATGATTTGCTATCACAATTTTTCGAGGCACGTAAAATAAAAGCCATCCGTTCCGTCATGATACGGTGAAAGAAGAGTACCTTTACGATATGAGCGGCCAAGCGGCAAATCAATCGCTATTTCCCGCCACTGTGGATGGTTCGCGAGGAAATTGTCGGTCTGGTCACCGCCTTCTGCGTCGAGGAGCGAACACACGGCGTAAACCAGCCGTCCGCCAGGCTTCACCATTTCGCTACCGAGAACCATCAGCCTTTGCTGTAATTCTGTTGTGTGATCGAGCCTTTTTGGTGACATCCGCCAACGAAGTTCGGGGTTACGCCGCCAGGTTCCGGTCCCGCTGCAAGGCGCATCGATAAGCACCAGATCACAGCTCGCTTTCAGATGATCCAATGCTTCGATTTCTTTGCCGGGCGCGAGCAATATTGTCTCGATATTCCTGGCGCTGGCCCTGCGCTTGCGAGGATCTATCCGGCTCAGGCGCCCGCGATCAGTATCCGCAGCAATGATCCTTGTGTCCGAGGGAAGCATGGCCGCCAAAGCAAGGGTTTTTCCGCCGGCACCGGCGCATAGATCGAGAACCAGCTTTGGCTTGGCAGCAGCGCCAGCCATGGCGATCGCCTGACTGCCAAGATCCTGAATTTCGATTGCGCCTTCGCGGAACAGCGTCTTGTCCTCGAGCTGGGTGCCGGTGGGAAGTTCATAGCTATGCGGCAAAGCCAGCGCGACTGCGTCTGGCCATGCCGATTTTACTTCCAGATCCGTGGAACGTTGGCCGTTGACCCGGACATGGAGCGGCGCACGATCGAACAGCGCCTTGCGTTCGGTCTCGTCGATCAGGCTGGCGAACCGGTCGGCTAGCCATTCCGGTATCTGCGCGCCGCTGGCAACCGCTTCATCTGCTGTAATTGCCGCGGGACCATATGCAGTGCCGGTAAAAAGCTCTCGCAACTCGGGCTGTTCGGCAATCAGACCGAGCATGGCCTGCCTGCCGCTTTCCGGCCGGTCGCCCCAGCGCCGGATCGCGGAATAAACAAGCTCCCGAATAGCGCGGCGATCACCCGACCCAGCATAACGTCGTTCTTTGAAAAACTTCTTCGCGATATTGTCGGCTGACGCCCCATTGTCGCGTGCCGCAGCAATGATCCAGTCCAGCATCTCTATCGCGGCTTGTAGCCTTGCTGCAGGGGTCACTTGTCCATGCGATCGTCGACATCGAAACAATAATATACTACCCGCGCATCCGGTCCATATTCGACCTCGACCATCGCCTTCCGCTCGGAAGCGTCTTCTTCACAGCTTTCTACCGTCGCATAGACATCGTTCGTCCACAGCGGCTTGTCTTCCGCCTGCCCCGCAGGCCAGACAAACATCAGCAACAATATTTTCGCTTCGATTATGAGATTCATTCAAAGCTCCTAACGGGTGGGGTAATTTGGCGCTTCTCTGGTAATTGCGACGTCATGGACATGGCTTTCCTGCAATCCGGCATTGGTAATCCGGACGAATTCAGCCCGCTCGCGGAGATCTTCCAGCGTTGCAGATCCCGTATAGCCCATCGCCGCTTTCACACCGCCAACCAGCTGATGAATGACGTCGCGCGCAGGTCCCTTGAAAGGCACCTGTCCTTCGATGCCTTCCGGCACCAATTTCATATGGTCCTTGATGTCCTGCTGGAAATAACGATCCGCCGATCCACGCGCCATCGCGCCGACCGAACCCATGCCGCGATAGCTCT
>RCMY010002950.1_pt1 | contig 15239 bp, 11 predicted proteins | sample 2041341 | NCBI WGS metagenome assembly RCMY01 (sample SAMN09708234, study PRJNA481090) | Marine sediment metagenome, whole genome shotgun sequencing project.
AAAAGCCGAGCCGGCGATAATCCACAGCGGTAAATAACCCTTAAAAAGTACACCAAACAGCATTGGCACAAGCGATGCGGCGGCGAGCCCGTACACGCCTTTCTGTGCAAATAGCCCTATCAGCGGCGGCGCGTTCCACGCCAAAGCAATGCCGATCACCCCCACGCCGACCAACACCCAGCGTGACCAGGCCAATCCTCTGTGTTTGTCGCCGGTCAGCGGCGTCACAATATCGTTCACCACCATTGCCGATAAGGAAACTAAAATGCCGTCCAGCGTACTCATGCCGGCGGCCAGCAGCGTCACAAAAATAAAGGTCAGCGTCACCTCGCCCCACGGGCCTGCGCTAAATTCGTGCAACAGATATTCGCGCACCACCGCGTCCTGCGAGGGTATTTCCAACCCCGCAATACGAGCGAAAAAACCGACCAGCAATATCAATGTAAACAGCGTGCCAACCACCACGGTTGTGCCAATGAATTTACCGATGTCGGCCTCGCTGCGCAGGTACAGCACCTTGGTCAAAATATGTGGTTGTAACATCAAGGCAAAGGTAACGATAAAGCCGCTGCCAAACACCGAGAAAAAGTTGTAATAAAGATTACTTTCCTGGTTGAAAGCTGACGCATAGCTATTGCTAATAGACCGCAGCGAGTCGAAGAAACCGCCGTCAAAAAAGTGCAGCCCATGCACAAACAGAAACACGGTCACCACAATCATCATAATGCCCTGCAACGTGTTGGTATAAGCATGCGCGTAGGTGCCGCCCATCAACACATACGAAAACACAAACAATAAAATGATCACCAGTGCAGTTTTTTGCTCAATCGGAAACAGGCCGGTCATCAATAAGCTGCAGCCGACCAAAATCAGCACCACGAAAGTGATAGACAATAAGTTGATAAACGCGAAAAACAGGCTGAAGCCGCGATTTTGGTAGCGATGGTAAATCCATTCAGGAATAGTCAGCGCCTGCTTCTCCTCTCCTAGTCGAAGAAAGCCGCGCGACAGCACCAGAAAGGCAGTGAGAATACCCAATGAGCCGGCAACGCTGTAGTGTAAAAAAGCGGCAAACCCATGTACGTAAACAAAGCCCGGGTTGATGACGAAAGTTGCCGTTGAGGCAATTGAAGCGGCGAGTGTAATGCCAATAAGGTAGGGGTTCATATCCTTGTTGCCGATGGCGAAGCCGGCGATGTCTTTAGTTCGGCGCATGCCGATCCATGACAGCCAGTAGACCAACACAACGTAGCCAAGGGTAAGAATATACTTAAGAATTTCAGCGGCCATAAAAAAATCTGGGAATTTTTGATTGTAGGGGTGCCCGTTCCTGTTATTATCTACACTTGCAGCCAGCAAAAAAAACTCAGTGGCAGCGAAGCATAATACACTCGGCGCTTAAGCGGTACTGTTGCGCACAAAGGAAGTGAACAATGCTCAATGTAGCTCAATCAAGCGGCAAATACTCATCTTCCTCTCGCGCTGCGGTGTTATGCTGAGAAGTATCAATAAAGCGCTGCGCCCCGTATTTAGCAGCATGCGTGACTTGTTGCCGATCATCGCCGTTATTTTGTTCTTCCAATTCTTCGTCTTGCAGCAAGAGCTACCGAATGTGCTAGATCTCGCTGTTGGCATAGCGTTTGTGGTGCTCGGTCTGGCATTTTTTCTTATCGGGCTGGAGATGGGCCTGTTCCCCATCGGTGAGAGCCTGGCGCAGGCATTCGCCCGCAAAGGCAGTGTGACATGGTTACTGCTGTTCGCCTTCGCGCTGGGCTTCGGCACCACCGTCGCCGAACCGGCATTGATCGCAGTCGCAAATGAGGCAGCGCAAGTGGCAGCCAATGCCAGTGTCATTGACAGTAGCGTAGAATCCCAACGTAGCTACGCCAATGGCTTGCGTTATACAGTGGCGCTTGCCGTAGGCTTTGCTATCGTGATCGGCGTGCTGCGTATACTGCGCGGCTGGCCTATTCACGTCATGATTATTATTGGCTACCTCCTTGTGGTTGTGATGACGATGTTTGCTCCCAAGGAAATTATCGGCATTGCCTATGATTCCGGCGGCGTCACCACCTCGACCATCACCGTGCCGTTGGTCACAGCGCTGGGGGTGGGGCTGGCTTCGGCCATCAAGGAACGCAATCCCATGTTGGACGGCTTTGGCTTAATCGCCTTTGCGTCACTGTCACCCATTATTTTTGTGATGGCGTATGGGATGTTGGTCTGATGGATTTGTTGCAAAGTACTTTTAGCACCCTGGTCACTACAATACGCGACGTCATGCCGATAGCAGCTGTTATTTTTGGATTTCAGTTGTTTGTCATTCGCCGTCCCATACCGAAAGTAAAACAGGTCTGCATTGGTTTTGTTTATGTCGTGCTGGGCCTGTCGCTTTTCCTGGTGGGGCTGGAGCGCGCGCTATTTCCACTGGGCCGCGTCATGGCTGAGCAGCTAACAAACCCCGAATTCGTGGCCAATGCATCAGGCCTGGCCGCAAGTTGGCGCGACTACTATTGGGTGTATGTGTTTGCGTTTATGATTGGCTATAGCACTACGATTGCCGAACCATCGCTGATCGCTGTAGCGATCAAAGCCAAGCAGGTATCAGGCGGTGCGATAAGCGTGTGGGGGTTGCGCAACGCCGTCGCGTTGGGCGTGGCGATTGGCATTGCGCTGGGCACCTATCGCATTGTGGTGGGGCATCCTATTCATTACTACATTATTTCCGGCTATGTGGTGGTGGTCATTCAAACCACGTTTGCGCCTAAAATGATTGTACCGCTGGCCTACGATTCCGGTGGCGTAACGACTTCAACGGTGACCGTGCCGCTGGTGGCGGCACTGGGTTTGGGGCTCGCTGAAAGCGTGCCGGGCCGCAACCCGTTGATCGACGGTTTTGGTCTTATTGCGTTCGCCAGCCTGTTTCCAATCATATCGGTTATGGCCTACGCGCAGCTATCCCACCTGACGGCCAAGCGAGATAATTAATATTCAGTATTCCCGAGGGAGGCTAGTATGCATTTTAAAATGATCATTGTTATTATCGAAGACGACAAATCCAGCACCGTGATTGATGCAGCGCGTGCAGCGGGTGCGACCGGAGCCACAACCATAAGCAGTGCACGTGGCGAGGGGGCGAAACGTACCAAAACCTTTCTGGGCCTGACCCTGGAAACGCAGCGCGATGTGCTGCTAATGCTGGTAGAGGAGCATCTAAGCCGCCATATCATGGAAGAAATTGGCCGCGCCGGTGATTTTGATGACACTCCTGGTACCGGCATTGCCCTGCAACTTGATGTAGAAGACGCCATTGGTGTGAGTCACCAAATTGAGATGCTCAGTGATAAAATGGAGAAAGAACTATGAAAGAGAGAATTCTGGTGCGCGTTAGCGATGTGATGCGCGACAACTTTACTATTATCGACAGATTTACCACCGTTAAAGACGCACTGGACAAAATGGTAGGCACCAATGTCAAGACGCTTATCGTGGATAAACGCGATGAAAACGACGAATATGGTATGGTTCTGTTGTCGGATATTGCCAAAAAAGTGTTGGCCAAAGACAAGGCGCCAGACCGCATCAACAGCTATGAAATTATGGCCAAGCCGGTGATAGCGGTGCGGCCGGAAATGGACGTCAGGTATTGTGCCCGGCTTTTCGATAACTTTGGCATATCAATTGCTCCAGTCATGAAAGATGAAAAAATCGTGGGTATGGTGGGCTATCACGAATTGGTGTTAAGGGGCTTGCTGCCGAATTGTTAGCGCTCCCACAGTTTATTGATCGACTGTGTCATAGGAGCGACTTCAGTCGCGAATTATTAGGTCAAAACTCCATGACCAACTGCGCAGCCACCCGATGACCATGGTGCAGCTCATTGTCGTCGTCATCCAACACAAACCCCCGTTGGTATTCGTCGTACAGGTAATCGAGCGCAAAACCTATATATGCTCCAATACGCCATGAGATCGATACCCCATAGCGCCACTCGGGCGCTTCATCCAATTCCTTGCTGTGTTCAACACGAACAGCAAATTGCAGATGCGGTTGTGGGAAATAAGCCAGTTCGAAGTTGTAGGCGGAGGGTTTGAGAGCTTCCGTCTGCTCTTCGTCGTCAGTTTCATCCTCTTCATTATCCGCCGCGCCCGCTATTCCAGCCGCGGTAGACGCTAGTAGCGACCGCTGCGCCTGAACTATCTCCGCCGTCAGCTCAAATTGGTCGAAGCCAATCAGCGCGTAGGCGCTCCATGCGGATGCGCGCCGTTGATAATTATAAACGTGCTCCTCGAGAAGGCGCTCTTCGGCCTCAGCCAAATCCGACAGGTAACTGACTCCCAGCCTGATCGCTTCGGTGCTGCTAACATACTCTAACGCCAGACCCCAATCGTAGTCAGCTCCATCGTCTGGTCTGGCGAAATCGCCGTCGAATACGAAGGCGCTGACTTCTATATTATCGTTAAACGAGTAGTCGGCAATCAGCGAAGTGGCGCGAGTTTCGCCAAATTCCGCTAGCGGCCCGCTGACAAAATGACTATAGAATTCGCCGAACGGGAGGTATTGGCGGCCGATTTTTAACCCCCAGCGTTCAGTTTCAATAGCCAGCAAGCCTTCGTCGGTGCGGGCGAAGTAGCCGTTATCGTATTCGGCTTCGAACACAAACTCGCCAACAAGCCAGGGAAAAACGCTGACTTCAAAAACGGCCTCAACCGTCGGCGTCAAGCCATCGTCTTCGGAGCTTGTTATATTGCCTTGAAAGTGATTTTGCAGATACTCCTTTTCAATCTCAACAAGCCCGGAAAACACCAACCAATCAGTAATTTTCGTGCCTTGCCCCGCGTCACGCCGTTCTTCAGGGCTGCGGTAAAACCGAGCTGATTGTGTTGCCGCGTTGTCGATCGGCATTGCCTGTTCGGCTGCATAGCTTAGCAACGGCGTCAGTGTTAGTAAAAGAACCGGCCAAGTGCGCATATGCACGATCGAAACTCTCATGTTCAGACGTTATTTTTTATTGCAAATCGGGTTCGCTACCGCGCAGTTCATCATCTGGTAATGTAGAGTAAAAAGGGCTTACAAGCGTGCGAACGAGGTTTAGTATACTGATTAAAGCGCCAACGATGCGTAAAAAGCTCATGCGAATTCTGCTAATTGAAGACGATGCCACCATTGCCCAATTCATCCAGAGAGGCATGCAGGAGGCTGGTTTTACCATTGCTCATGCCGCCGACGGCATGGCCGGGCTGGATCTTGCACTGAACGATTCTTACGATGTCGGTATTATCGATCTGATGCTGCCAAAGCTTGACGGGCTTGCCATTATCGACCGTATGCGCGAGCGCAAAATCAATATGCCGGTGATTATTCTGAGCGCCAGGCGATCGCTCGATGACCGCGTGCAAGGCTTGCAGCGCGGTGGTGACGATTACCTGACCAAACCGTTTTCTTTCAGCGAATTACTTGCGCGCGTGAATGCTTTACTGCGCCGGGCCAATAGTGTTGTCGAGTCTACCGATTTGTCGGTAGGTGATCTGACTATCGATTTACTGGCGCGAACGGCGCTGAGAAGCGGTAGAAAAATCGACTTGCAGCCCAAGGAGTTCGCACTGCTGGAATACCTGATGCGCAATGCAGGCCATATTGTTTCGAAAACCATGATTATGGAACGGGTGTGGAATTACAATTTTGACCCGCAGACCAATGTGGTCGAGGCGCGTATTAGCAAGCTGAGAGAAAAGATTGATAGGGATTTCGACCAACCACTGATACATACGTTTAGAGGCCTGGGCTACGTGCTGAAAATTCCCGATGTTTAAACTGCCAACCACATTGGCATTCCGCTTGACGCTTTGGTACGCGTCTGCGTTCGTGGTTTTTGTGCTGGCGGCGTTTTTGGTTTTTTATCTGTCGATGAATTCCATCTTGAATGAACAAGTAGACGAAGATCTGGAAGAAGATATAGAAGAATTTGCCGAGCTGTTTGAGGAAGAAGGTCTCGCCAGGGTGAAGAGTGAAATTGGCCGCGAGGTGATGTCCGGCGACGAGGATGACGTATTTCTAATATTGCTGAACAATGATGGTGAGCGCTTTTTTTCGTCTGATCTAGCGCATTGGGGCACGCTCAAAACCGATGCCACGGCTTTTCAACGCGCAGCGACAAATAGAGAGACGGTACTGCGCACAATCGAGGAGGACGGGCGGGACTACGCTACACGAATCATTTACGGGCGTATCGGCCCCGATGTGGTTTTGCACATCGGCGAAACGGTGGAAGATAAAGAAGAAATGATGGCAATGGTGCTTACGCTATTCGCTGTGATGTTCCTGCTTGCCATACCAATAGCGTCGTTTGTCGGCTGGGTGATGGCGCGGCAGGCGGTGCGTGGCATCGAGGAGGTCAGCAATACGGCCGCCCATATCGAAGCCGGGCATCTTGACCAGCGTGTGACGGTAACATCGCAAGGCGATGAGATTAAAAAACTGGCGGACACTTTCAATGCCATGCTGGACCGCATTCGTGATTTGATTACTGAAGTGCGCGAAATGACCGACAACATAGCGCACGATATGCGCAGCCCGCTGGCGCGTATCCGCGCTATCTCCGAGGTAGCCTTATCCAGCCCGACCACAAACGACTTACACAAGCTGGCAGCTTCAACCACTATTGAAGAATGCGACCGCCTGCTGCAAATGATTAATGCCACGCTGGATGTTGCCGAAGCCGAGGCCGGCACGGCCGCCGTCGACATACAGACCGTCGATATGTCCGAACTTGCCAAAGACGCCTGTGAACTGTTCGAACCGGTAGCGGAAGAAAAACAAATTGAATTGACTTGTGTGCTGGACGCCGACTGCAGCATGCGCGGCAATGTGCAAAATCTGCAGCGCATGTTAGCTAACCTGCTAGACAATGCGCTGAAGTATACGCCGCCACGAGGCAAGGTAGGCATCAATCTGGGCTGCGCCGAAACCAGCATAAAGGTTACGGTTGCGGACACCGGCATTGGCATTCCAGAATCAGACCAGGCACGCATTTTTGAACGCTTCTTTCGCTGTGATCAAAGCCGCTCCGAGACGGGTTGTGGTATGGGGCTGAGCTTTTCCCACGCGGTGGCGCGCGCCCATGGCGGTAATATCAGCGTGACCAGCCAACCTGGCAACGGTTCATCCTTCACTATTACATTCCCCAACGCACGCGTATGCCACGCATAGTTCGCGACTGAAGCTACTCCTACTAACACCGATCGTCATTGTAGGAGTGACAAATCGGCAGGAAAGCCGATTTGCACAGCCGCAGGCTGCCCGAAGGGCGAGCCACAAGGACGTGGCGAGTGACTTCAGTCGCGAACCTCCAACCTTACCAACTGATAACACTGGCATCAGCTTGCGGTTAAGTTGGCCTTGTACCCTTCTCGTTGCAAGTGCACACAAGCAACTGTTGAAACGTAGAGGAGAAGGATTATGAAAAATTTATATAAGTATCGCTGCGACCGCAGCGTCAGCGCGATGGCCAGTTCGTTGTTAAAGTCCAGGCTGACGCAATCGTTAGCTTTGATCGGTGTAGTTTCGGCCATCGGCGTGCCGGTGGCTGCCGGTCAGGCAGGGCAGGGTGATCGGGCGTGTTCAAAGAGCGCCTACCGTACCGCGACGGCATGCAATTTTGACGCCGCAGACAATTATTGGGTCATACGCGCCAATTGCGAGCAGCTGCTGGACCCCGATGCGAAGTCAAGCTGCCGCCAGGATGCAGCGACAGAACGGCGGGAAAGCCGACGCACGTGTAACGCGCAATTACACGCGCGCCGCGATTTGTGTCGCGAGGTAGGCGAGCAAGGCTACGATGTGACCAGTTTCTGGATACCGGAAAACTTCGTTGACCCGCTGGAAATTGGAATTAGCGCCGCGCCCAACCCGTATTTTTCGCTGCTGGAGGGTAGCAAGTCGTATCGCGGTGAAGACGGCGGCAATACCGTTACCATCACGCGAGAGACAAAACTGATTGGTGGGGTCACCTGCTTAACCGTGAAAGACGTAGCCGTTGAAGAGGGCGCCGTGGTTGAAGATACCGATGACTGGTATGCGCAAGATGTCGACGGCAACGTGTGGTACTGCGGTGAAATCGCGTTGAACTTCGAGAGTTTCGATGGTGATAATCCGGCGAGACCTGAGATAAGCGATACAGACGGTTCCTGGAAAGCATTAACCGACTACGCGCAACCGGGCATTCTAATGAAAGCCGCGCCACAAATCGGCGACGTGTATCGTCAGGAAATGCAAATCGAAGATGCTGAAGATGTAGCGGAAGTGCTGGACAATGCTGCAGACGGTATGCTCGACGGTGACGACTGCAACGACGACGGCGAGGAAATCATGGCTTACATCGACTCGGTATGTAACAGCGATTGCCTGATCACCAAAGAGTATTCACCGATAGAACCAGGTGTTGCCGAGCATAAGTATTATGCGCCTGGTATCGGTCTGGTGCTGGAAATCAAAACCGAGGATGCTGACAATCCGGAAGAGGTAGGATCGTGCGCCGTGCCGGTCGACGCGATTGAGGATGACGACGAAGATGACGATTAACGGTTAGACCCGAACTTTAAAGGGCCGCAGTGTGGCCCTTTTTTTACATGGGCTTCAGTCGCGAACACGATTATTCTTTTTGCGCGGTTTTCCACGCTTTTTATACACAGACTTTTTCGCGGTCTTACTGGCACGCAACCCGGCTAGCTGGCTTGGCAGCGTGGCTTTGCTCTGTTCAATCAACGTATGCAGCGACGTTGTCAGGGGTTGCATAAACTCCGCATAGGTTGCTTTGCGCGCGCCGATGGCATTCAACTGCGTCTCCCAATGGGCTGTCATATCCGGCGTGGTGGCCGTTTCCGGCAGGGCTGCAATCAAGCCGCGACCGCTGGCGGTGGAGTGTATTTGCTTGCGTTCGCGTTGCAAAAAGCCGCGGTTAAATAATAATTCAATGATTCCGGCGCGGGTTGCTTCGGTACCCAGACCGTCGGTGTCTTTCAAAATTTTGCGTAGCTCGATGTCGGTCACAAAGCGACTAATACCGGTCATGGCGGCGAGCAATGTGGCGTCGGTAAAGTGCTGTGGTGGCTGCGTGTTCTTTGTCAGCAGTTCGCCTTTACTACAGTGCAACGTGTCGCCTTTTTGCAATGCGGGTAGCTGTGGCTCGTTTTCATTTCCCGGCGTTTTAGTCGAGCTTGCAGCAAGCAGTGCTTTCCAGCCCGGTGCCAGCATCTGTCGAGCCTGCGCCACAAAAAGCCCTCCCTCAATCACAATCTCTGCCCGCGTCTCGGCGTATTCATGGGGGGGATAAAATTGGAATAAAAATTGACGCGCGATCATTTCATAGATTTGTCTCTCGTTTTTAGCAAGCGAAGCAAGGTTGGCTTTTTTAGCCGTAGGAATGATGGCATGGTGCGCCTCCACCTTGCTGTCGTTCCAGGTTTTGCTTTTCAGGCTGGTGTCTGCCTGCGTAGCCGCTGACTTGAGCTGAGAGCTATTGCTGGCGATTGCTGCAACAACGGTCGATGCTTGCGAAAACTGTTCGGTGGGTAAATAGCGGCTGTCAGAGCGTGGGTAGGTTACCAGCTGATATCGCTCGTACAAGTTCTGGCAGGTGTCGAGTACCTGCTTGGCACTCATACCAAACACGCGCGCCGCATCAATTTGCAAAGCCGAAAGATTGAAGGGTAGCGGGGGTGCCTGGGTTTTCTTCTTGCGCTCTATCGATTTAACTATGCCGGGCTTGTCGGTGATGCGCTTAACCACATTGTCGGCAAGCGCCTTATTGAGTACGCGCCCGTCTGCATCCATATGCGGCTGGCAGGCTTCGCTGGGCCGCCACTTGGCGGTAAACTGCTCATTGTTGATTGTTAGCAAATGCGCCAGCACTTCGTAAAACGGTTTTGAAACGAAGGCCTCGATTTCCTGGTCACGGCGCACCACCAGGCCCAGCACCGGCGTTTGTACGCGGCCTACCGACAGCACGCCGTCGTAACCCACTTTGCGCCCCTGCAAGGTATAGGCGCGGGTCATGTTGATACCGTACAGCCAGTCGGCACGCGAGCGCGCCAGTGCCGAAGTAGATAGTGGCGCGAAGTCTTTATTAGGGGCGAGTTTTGTCAGGGCCTTCTGTACTGCGGAATAATTTAAATCGTTAATTAACAAGCGCTCGATGCTGTCACGCTTGCTGGCAGATACTCCCAGGAAGTCAATCACCTGATCGACCAGCAGCTGCCCCTCGCGGTCAGGGTCACCGGCATGCACGAGTTCGTCGGCTTGCTTTACCAGTTTCTTCAGCACGGCCAGCTGCTTTTTGGTGTTCGCTTTTGCCTGCAATTGCCATTGCGGCGGCACGATGGGAAGGTGCTCCAACCGCCATTGTTTAAAGTCGGGGTTGTATGCGTGCGGTTCGGCCTGCTCCAGCAGATGACCGATGCACCAACTAACGCAGTCGCCGTTACCGACGCGAATAAAACCGTCTTCTCGGTGCTGCGGTTTGGGTAACGCCGCAGCGATGGCGCGCCCGAGGCTGGGCTTTTCGGCGATATACAGTTTCATCAAAGTAGTAGGATACTGTATAAATAAACAGCCGTACAAGCACTTGTTCGCGAATATTCTGACCAGAACATGCGCTGCCGAAAATGTAAATAATGCACTTTTTATTGACAAGCGCCCACATTTCGGTAGAACAGACATCATGGCATCGCAGCCCTGGGTCAAAAAATATATATCCCTACCTCGCTTTTGCACGAAATGAGGAACGTTTAATGAGTATTTTCAAACGATCAGCGCATGTGCATGGACTGTTATTTGCCTCAGGAGTGGCAGCATTATTCCCAGCCGCTGGCTTAGCCCAGCAAGAACCGATGCTGGAAGAAGTGATCGTCACCGGCGTGGTGAAGCCGGTCACCAAACTGGAATCAACTGCATCGGTCACGGCCTTATCCGCCGAGGATATGTCCAATTATTCGCCACGCTCCACGGCGGAAATATTCCGCAATATACCGGGTGTGCAGGCAGAGTCTTCTTCCGGCGACGCCAATGCCAACGTCAAAGTCCGTGGTCTACCTATCAGTTCAGGTGGCGCGCGCTACGTATCATTTCAGGAGGACGGCTTTCCCACGCTGTTAAACGGCGACACAGCTTTTGCAACGGCTGATACCTGGTTGCGGGCTGACTCAACCTTGTCAAGCGTACAGTCTATCCGCGGTGGTACCGCTACCACCCAGGCGTTTAACGCGCCCGGCGGCATTATTAACTTTATTTCCAAGGACGGCTCGGAGCAAGGCGGTTCAGCCAAAATTACCACGGGGCTGGATTATGATGCGTTGCGTCTGGATGCCGAGTACGGTGGCGACCTGGTCAGTGATTGGACCTACCATGTGGGTGGTTTTTATCGTAGTGGCGAAGGCCCCCGTGACGCCGAGTCAGACCTGGAAGAAGGCTATCAAATCAAAGCCACGGTGGCCAAATCGTTTGGCGCCGGCTCGCTAAAATTTCACTTTAAGCGTCTGGATGACACGGTCCCTACCTATTTGCCTATTCCCGCTCGTGCAACCGGCGGCTCGGGATACGATGATATTGGCGTTGATTTTGCCGATGGTACCTTGTTCAACGATGTCACCGACTGTGCGCCGCGTAGAACTAACAGAATTAGCTGCGACGATGAAGGTGTAGAGGCGGAAATGACGTCCATCGCCGTGGTAGCAGACTACGACTTTACCGACATCGTTAGCGGCAGCATTAAGCACAGGACCGCAGCAATAGAGGGTAATTTTGCGGCACCGTTGCCGACCACCCCGTTTGTCGATCCAGTGGCCGGGCCGTCGCAGGAGATAGTCTTTTTTAATACGCAAGCCAATGACATGGATAACAGCTTTACCGAGGTGAAAGTCGATGCGGATTTCGGTCTGTTTCTACAGGCAACAGTCGGTTATTCGTTCGTCAAGCAAAATATTCAAACCACCTGGAATTTTAATCAGTATTACGTGCGGCTGGACTCAGGCTTAACGCCTTTTGATCAAGGCGACTCGGTCGGCGGTGTGCTGTACGGAAACCCTGCTTTCGGTGATTGCTGTACGCGTGATTATGATTTCGAAATTGAGGCTACAGCTCCCTATATCGCCTTGTCTGGTGAACTTCTCGAGCGCCTGAGTTGGGACGCCAGTTACCGTAAAAATGACTACGAAGTGACCGGCAGTTTTGCCGAGACTCCTGTCTTGATACCGTTGGATGTGAATGGCGACGGCGTCGTTGGCACCAATGAGCAAGCAGTGCCAACGATAGGCGCAGCCAGCCGCGCCGATTACAAGCAGGATTTTGATTCCTGGTCGCTCGGTGTAAATTACGCACTGAATGACACGATGGCCCTGTTTGCCAATGTCTCTGAAGGCGGTAGTTTGGCATCGCCCGATCGCGTAACGGGCAACCTGGACGCGAATGGCGATATGGACGACGAAGCAGGCCACGCCATCGTTCAACAACGGGAACTGGGCTTTAAATGGAATTTCGCCAATGGTTCGTTCTACATCACTTATTTCAATGCTGACACCGACGAAGAACGCGCCTTCGAGGTCACGACACAGGCGTTCTTGCAAAACACGTATGAATCTTCAGGGTTCGAATTGGAAGGTGACTACGACGTTTGGGAAGGTTTTAGCGTCAGAGGTAGCCTTACCCTTACCGATTCGGAGATTGTCAAATCGGCTGATCCGACAGTTGAAGGCAACACGCCGCGCCGCCAGGCTGACTACTTCTTCAATATTACGCCGTCCTATACCACTGACTTTTGGGATGTGGGCGTCAACTTCGTCGGCACCGACGAAGTGTTTGTGCAAGACAGTAACGATCTGAAATTCGATAGCTACATCGTCACCAACCTGTTCGCGAATTATTACTTCATGGATGGCAAGCTAGGTGTGAGTCTAAATGCGAATAACATGTTTGACGAAGAAGGATTTACCGAAGGCGAAGAAGGTTCGGCAGTAGCGGGAGATTTCGTTAGAATTCGCCCAATCAACGGCCGTACGACCTCATTTTCAGTAAGCTACACCTTTTAGTTAGTGGCTGTCTGGAAACAAGGCCTATTCGCGACTCTAGTTGCGAATAGTCCGGGGCTCTCCTGATCAGCGCTGAATAATATGAATACAATAATAGAAGCCGGCGTTACCCTGCATCCCGTCGACCTCGGTATCGTTATTGTTTACGCCTTGTTTATGGTCGCCATAGGGTTATATTTCGGCCGCCAGCATAACGATGCGCAGGACTATTTTCTCGCCGGCCGCAAGATGGTCTGGCCCCTCATCGGCATCTCGCTGTTTGCTTCCAATATCTCCAGCACCACGCTGATAGGCCTTGCCGGTGAGGCCTACAGCACCGGTATCTCGGTGTTCAATTACGAAAGCATGGCGGCCATCGCACTGATATTCGGGGTGTTCTTTTTCTTCCCGTTTCTGCTGCGCTCGGGCGTGTATACCATGCCCGAATTTCTGGAGCGGCGTTATAGCACTAAAGCACGCACCTACTTTTCGCTATTGACCCTGTTCCTCAACATCGTGGTCGATACCGCCGGTAGCCTGTATGCCGGCGCGTTGGTGCTAAAAATGTTGTTTCCGGCATTACCTCTGTGGCAAACGGTGGCAATGCTGGCGGTTGCGGCAGGCATTTACACCATCGTCGGTGGTCTGGCCGCGGTGATGTATACCGACGCGCTGCAGGCGCTATTGCTGGTGGCCGGCTCGATTTTCATCGCCATCGCGGCCTTCGGCGAGGCCGGTGGCTGGCATGCGGTGATGGCGCAGGTTCCCCCGGAGATGCTCAGCCTGATCAAGCCGGCGAATGATCCGAGCTTGCCTTGGCCGGGTTTACTACTTGGTGTGCCGCTGTTGGGGTTCTATTTTTGGTGTACTAATCAGTTTATGGTGCAACGTATTCTTAGCGCAAAAGACGTTAACCACGGTCGTTGGGGCGCCTTGTTTGCTGGCTCGCTAAAGCTGCCGGTACTGTTCATCATGGTGCTGCCGGGCAGTGCGGCTATCCTACTCTATCCTGAATTGCCGCGGGCTGACCTTGTGTATCCCACGCTGATGTTTGACCTGTTGCCCACTGGACTGCTTGGCCTGGTACTGGCCGGCTTTATCGCGGCGCTGATGTCGCAAATTGACTCCACTCTCAATTCGGCATCGACGCTGGTGACCATGGATTTTATTCGCCACGCACGGCCGAACCTGACGTCGCATCAGCTCATGCGTGTTGGTCAGGCCGCGACTTTCGCGTTTATGCTTTTAGCGGTTTTGTGGGCACCGCAGATAGAGAACTTCGGCTCCCTGTTCAAATATTTGCAGCGCATTCTCTCCTACGCCGTGCCGCCGGTAGTCAGCATGTTTTTGGCCGGCATGTTCTGGCGCAGGGCAAACGCCAGCGGGGCGATCGCTGCCATTGTGACGGGGTTGATAGCGGGGGCGGTTCTGTTTGTGCTGAATGAGATAACCGGCACGCTGTCGATTCACTTCCTGTACATTGCGCCGCTGCTGTTCGTGGTCTGCAGTGTTGCCCTAGTTGTTGCCAGTTTGCGCACCGCGCCACCCTCCGAAGCAATGGTCAGCAGCATGACCTGGAGCCCTGTCTTTTTTCGTGAAGAGTCGGTGGAATTACGTGAGCTTGCGTGGTACCAGAACTATCGCGTTCTCTCAGCAATACTGGCCAGCATCTTTCTTATTTTGATGTGGATATTTCGCTAGCCGCCGTCAGCGTAGAAATTCTGGCAGCGGAACTCAATTTATATTTCGTTAAGCCACAAACGAGAAAAGGGTAGCGACATATAGTCGGCTACCCCTTAAGAGTCGAACAGGCGACTTAGTTGATTGTCTTGCTCACAACTTTTGAAAGCTCACTGTAAACTCCGTTAGAGTCGACCGTTACCATCGAGAAGTGATAGGAGTCAGGCTTCAGCCCGTTGACCGTGTATCTTTTCTGCGTGGCGTTGTTCACTACAATCGTTTGGTTCGCACCGGTGTTCTCTGAAGTGTAATAGATTTCATAAGATCCAATTTCAGAGGTCGACAGTGCAGTGCCGTTTTCTCGCTGCGTGGGAGTTTCCCAGGTCAGGGTGGCTTTGCCCAGGGTTACCGGTGCGGGCGCTGGAACCGGAACCGGAACCGGAGCAGGAGCAGGAGCAGGAGCAGGAGCAGGAGCAGGAGCAGGAGCAGGAGCAGGAGCAG
>RCMY010002951.1_pt1 | contig 15238 bp, 14 predicted proteins | sample 2041341 | NCBI WGS metagenome assembly RCMY01 (sample SAMN09708234, study PRJNA481090) | Marine sediment metagenome, whole genome shotgun sequencing project.
ATCCACACCTCGACCAGTGAGGTTTATGGCACTGCTCAGTATGTACCTATTGACGAAAAGCATCCACTTCAGCCACAATCGCCTTATAGTGCCTCGAAGATCGGTGCTGACGCCATTGCGATGAGTTTCTTCAACACTTTTGATCTATCGCTCACCATCGCCCGTCCGTTCAATACATATGGTCCGCGTCAATCCGCCCGTGCTGTGATCCCGACGATCATTAGCCAGATAGCCTGCGGAAAAAAGCAAATTAAACTTGGTGATATAACCCCCACGCGTGACTTCAACTATGTGGCCGACACTTGTCGCGGCTTACTTGCCTTGGCTCACTGTGATAGGGCGATTGGTGAGACTGTCAACATTGGTTCTAATTTTGAAATCTCTGTCGGCGATACGCTGCACCTCATCCGTGAGCTGATGAACAGCGACGTCGAATTCCTCACAGATGAGCAGCGAATCCGTCCGCAAAAGTCCGAGGTGTTTCGGCTCTGGTGTGACAATACCAAGATCCGCGAACTTACCGGTTTTAAACCAGAGTTTAGCATTAGAGATGGTCTTCAAGCAACGATTGAGTGGATCACCCGTCCGGAAAACCTCACCAAATACAAAGTAGACATTTACAATGTCTAAGCCCATGTTCAACGATCTGGTACAATTTATTCGCGAGCAATACCGTACAAACGAATTCATTCCGTTACATGCCCCGGTATTTGTAGGTAATGAGCGCAGCTATGTGTTGGAAACAATAGAATCGACCTTTGTCTCTTCTGTTGGTACTTTTGTTGACCGTTTCGAGCACGATATAGCCGAATATACTGGCTGTTCCAGAGCGGTGGCCACGGTTAACGGAACAGCGGCGTTGCATGTCGCATTGCAACTCGCGGGAGTTAAAAAGGGCGACCTTGTCATCACTCAACCGCTTACTTTCGTTGCCACCTGTAATGCGATCACCTACTGTGGTGCAGAGCCTGTGTTTGTTGACGTGGATCAGGATACTCTTGGTCTGTCACCCTGGGCGCTGGAGATTTGGTTGGAAGAAAACGCGTTCCTGGACAATGCTGGTACTTGTCGCACGAAGGCAGATGAAAAGGTCATCCGCGCCTGCGTGCCGATGCACACCTTCGGTCATCCGGTCAAGCTTGATGATTTGCTCGATGTTTGTTCGCGTTGGAATCTCGAAATCGTTGAAGATGCTGCTGAATCACTTGGCAGTTTTTACAAAGGCCGCCACACCGGTACTTTCGGCTTACTCGGCACCTTGAGCTTCAACGGCAACAAGATCATTACCACCGGTGGTGGCGGGATGATCCTCGCTGGCGAAAAGCTTGGCGCTCAAGCCAAACATCTCACCACAACAGCGAAGCAACCTCATCCTTATGAGTACGTGCATAATGAAGTCGGCTACAACTATCGTCTGCCCAACCTGAATGCTGCCCTCGGCTGTGCCCAGTTGGAAAATCTTGAGACCTTTATCCGTGCCAAGCGTGCACTGGCTGAGCGCTACGCCGAGGAATTGAAGGGTAACCTGCAGTTTGTCAAGGAGCCTTCTGGATGCCGCTCTAATTATTGGCTTAATGCCGTTATCTGTGACAACCGTATACAGCGCGACGGCCTGCTCAAAGCGACCAACCATCAGGGTGTTATGACCCGCCCGATTTGGGCATTGATGAACCACCTGCAGATCTACGAGCGCTGCCGAAAAGGTGATTTGAGCAATTCATTGTGGCTGGAAGCGCGGGTGGTTAATTTGCCCAGCAGCGTACTGCCGGAGTTACATCAGTGAAGCGTAAAATTGCAATTTTCACTGGTACACGTGCCGAATACGGTCTGTTATACTGGCTCATGAAAGATATTCAGGCCAGCGAAACTCTTGTCCTTCAAGTCATTGTCAGTGCGATGCATCTGTCGCCCGAATTTGGCGAGACATGGAGGCAGATCGAAAAAGACGGTTTCTATATCGACGCCAAGGTCGAAATGCTCCTGTCATCCGACACTCCCGTAGGAGTGGTTAAATCCATGGGCCTTGGCGCCATTGGTTTCGCCGATGCACTCGATCGTCTGCGTCCGGACGTTCTGGTGGTTCTCGGCGACCGCTTCGAAGCTCTCGCGGTGGTTCAGGCCGCCCTCATAATGCGGATACCGATTGCGCATTTGCATGGCGGTGAAATCACCGAAGGTGCTTACGACGACGCAATTCGCCACGCCATCACAAAAATGGCTAGCCTGCATTTCGTTGCAGCCGAACCATACCGGCAAAGAGTAATACAAATGGGCGAGGCTCCATCGACTGTCTTTAACGTTGGCGCTATTGGCCTGGATCATATCCGGCGTAGCCCCCGAATGGAACTGGTTGAGCTCGCTATTAGTTTGGGATTTGAAATACGCGAACCCTATCTACTGGTAACTTACCATCCTGTCACCCAGCTCGAAGAAAACTCTGAGGAATGTTTCAAGGCACTCTTGGCTGCCCTCGACAGATTCTCCGATTGCCAAATCATCCTGACCTACCCCAATGCCGATAATGGTGGCCGAGCAATCATTCCTCTCATAGAAGATTATGCGCAAAGCCAGCCTTATAGAGTTCTAGCCATTGCCTCACTTGGCTTCAAGCGTTATCTGAGTACGCTAAGCAAGGCAACAGCTGTTGTCGGAAACTCATCCAGTGGTATTATTGAAGCACCTGCATTCGGAGTTCCGACGGTAAATATCGGCTCAAGGCAACTTGGACGGTTGGCCGCGGATTCTGTACTGCACTGCCAGCCAACCGCCAATGCTATTGAACAGGCACTCAATAAAGCACTTTCGCAAGACTTTACCAAACACTGTCGCAGCGTGCTCAATCCATACGGCCAAGGCAACGCAGCTAGGGAGATTGTGAAATTTCTTGAATCGCACACGGGAACCTTTCACAAACACTTCCATGATATAGGCGCTCACTGATGAAAAGATACGATTCTGACAAGGTCTATATCATTGCCGAAGCGGGCGTGAACCATAACGGTCAGCGCGACTTGGCCTTTTCCCTCATTGATGCCGCCGCAGAGGCTGGTACCGATGCTGTGAAATTTCAGACTTTTGATGCGCAGAAACTTGCCTTGAAAAGTGCACCAAAGGCAGCGTATCAGAATCACCAAACTGATGCTGCCGAGAGCCAGCTTGCTATGCTGAAAAAGTTGGAATTGCCTCGCGAGTGGCATCTTGAGCTCCAGGCCTATTCGCGGGACAAGGGCATCGATTTCCTTTCCACCGCTTTCGACATGGATAGCCTTGCGTTTCTGGTCGAACTGGATATTCCAGTCTTCAAGGTTCCATCAGGTGAACTCACCAACGGTCCGCTGTTGTGGCAATTTGCCCGCACACGCAAGCCACTGATCTTGTCCACTGGTATGGCGACTTTGTCGGAAGTAGAACAGGGCCTGGCGATCGTGGTGCACGCACTGTACGCTGATGCAGAGCCCACTAGTATGGATGAAATCTGGCGTTACTGGAGCAATCCTGAGTACAGGAGCAATCTGAAAGGTCATGTTACGCTACTGCACTGCACGTCACTGTACCCCACGCCGTTAAATGAAGTGAACCTCCGTGGAATGGATACGCTGGCTTCAGCCTTCGGCCTGGATGTTGGTTACTCAGACCACACTGAGGGCATTTTGGTTCCTCTTGCGGCCGTGGCACGTGGTGCTAAGGTGATCGAAAAGCATTTCACGATTGATCGCACTCTTCGAGGGCCGGACCACATGGCCTCGCTTGAACCGGATAAGCTGAAACAGATGGTGAATGATATTCGTGCATTACAAGCAGCGTTCGGAGATGGAAATAAGTCTCCGCAGCTCAGCGAATGGGATACGCGTCAGGCCACACGACAGCAGGTAGTTGCTGCACGCGAAATTCCTGCAGGCTGCGTGCTGTTACGCCGAGACCTAACTACCGCAAGAAGTGGGAGAGGGTTGCCGCCTACAGCGCTATGGGGCCTCGTCGGCCAGCTGGCCAGTCGCAGCTTTACCGCAGGCGAAATCATCGAGCTATGAGGGTAACCGAAATGTCCAGACAACCACTCGTGATGATTGGAGCCGGTGGTCACGCCAAGGTACTTCATGCCCTGGCGCTGACGATTGGTCACACTATTGTGGGGGTGTGTGATCCACAGCTGGTTCAGCAGGGCCAATCCCACTGGCGAGGAGTACCTGTTCTCGGCGGAGATGATGCCCTGGAACAATTCGATCCTGCTGCAGTGGGGCTTATCAACGGCATAGGCCAACTTGTTGCCAGTCATGCGCGTCAAGATATCTATACCCGTCTGTGTCAAGCAGGTTTTAACTTTCCTACGCTGATACACCCCGCAGCATGGGTCGCACCCACCGCCAGACTGGCGCATGGGGTGCAGGTCATGGCTGGCGTAGTTGTTCAGCCCGATTGTCGCATTGCAGAAAACAGCATCATTAACACTCATGCCAGTATTGATCATGACTGCGACATAGGTGCAAATGTGCACATCGGTCCCGGTGCAACACTTTGCGGGGAGGTCTGCGTCCAAGACCGTGCTTTTATTGGGAGTGGCGCGACCATAATCCAGGGATTGATTGTTAGCACCGGGGCTGTCGTAGGTGCCGGGGTTACTTTGACGCGTAATCTGGACTGTGACCAAATACTGATATGCAGAGAAGCACGCCTAAAGATATAGCTAGGCTTATTACTAAGCCCTTTGATTTACTGTCTTTTGGCCAGATACCTTCATTATGCGAAAAAATAATACATGGAATATCCAATATTCCTGTGGTTATTTTTTTCGTATGCCTTGATCTCTCGAACCAAAATCCTAGTAAATCAACAGACTCATAACTTTCGGAAAAAATTGTATGAAACAGTGGGAATTGGCCTTAGTAGGCCCTGAGGATTCGTTGGAAGACGCCATAGTCACGATAGATCGTGGCTCCTTGCGCATCGCGATCGTTGTCGACGAACAACGTCGTCTGCTTGGTACACTGACTGACGGCGACGTACGCCGTGCCCTGCTCAAGCACCTCCCCTTGAACATCCCGGTGCGGGAGGTGATGTGCACCACGCCCCAAACTGCCCAGCGTGACTGGAGTAGAGAGCGTGTGCTCGCCGTCTTGGAAAGTACCCATCTGCTGCAGTTGCCGGTGGTCGACGCCGAGGGGCGGGTCGTCGGGCTGGACACCCTCCATGGTGTGCTCGATAAACGGCTGCTCGATCACCCCGTGTTTCTCATGGCGGGTGGTTTTGGTACCCGCCTGCACCCGCTTACCCATCATTGTCCGAAACCACTTCTAAAGGTAGGGGGCAAGCCCATTCTCGAACTCATCCTGGAAAGTTTCATCAATTCCGGCTTTCACCGCTTTTTCATCTCCACTCATTTCCTGCCGGAGATGATTCAAGCGCATTTCGGCAACGGTAAGCGCTGGGGCGTGACCATTCGCTACGTGCATGAGAAGGAACCACTTGGAACCGGTGGTGCCCTGGGCCTGTTGCCGCATGATGAGATTGATCAGCCCATGTTTATGATGAATGGTGACCTGCTCACGACATTAAATCATCGAAGTTTGCTTGACTTTCATCAGGAACATAAAAGCTTTGCGACGATGTGCGTCAGGGAGTATGAATACCAAGTCCCCTACGGGGTCGTTCAAAGCAATGGGCATCGAATTACCTCCATGGAGGAAAAACCAGTCCAGAGATTCTTCATCAATGCGGGTATTTACATTTTGTCTTCTGAGCTGGTAAGAAGTGTGAAACCCGGAACAAGGATAGATATGCCCACTTTATTGGAGCAAGTAATTGCACAAGGGAGAGAGGTGAATTTGTTCCCGGTTTACGAAAATTGGTTGGACATTGGACGAATGGAAGATTTCAAGCGGGCGCAAGCTGAAGTGGTTAAGCTATGAGCAACCACCAGCGTTATCTTGTCATTGGCAGCGGAAGTATCGCGCGCCGGCACATAGCTAATATGAAGTACCTCTTTGAAAAAAGCGAGGTCGCATGTATTTCTGCTTCGGGTCGTTCCTTAGCGGCAGACGAAACAGGAGCGACAAGAATATTTGACAACCTTGCATCTGCAATCGATTGGAAGCCGACATTCGGTATCATTGCTTCCCCCGCGCCCTTACATGTAGACAACGCAGCAGCACTTCTTGAGCATGGGATTCCCGTGTTGATTGAGAAGCCTTTGTCCAATACGCTCAAGTGTTTTTTTGACAATGCAAAGGTCTTGTCACAACACCGCGATAGGATTGAAGTTGGTTATAACCTCCGTTATCTTTCTTCAGCAGTGCGATTTAAAGAATTGCTTGATATGGATACCGTAGGGAGGATTCATTCCATACTGATTGACATAGGACAGTTTTTGCCCGACTGGCGTCCAGAGACTGACTACAGAGTTAATGTTTCCGCACTTAAGAGGCTTGGTGGCGGGGTATTGCTGGAACTTAGCCATGAGTTCGATTATCTCACATGGCTCTTCGGAAAATTCGATGAGACGTATTGCGTGATATCGAACTCGGGCATGCTTGAGATAGACGTCGAGGATAGGGCGGACATCATGTTTTCCCGGAACGATGGAATGGTCGCCCAACTGCACATGGACTTTCTACAGCGAAAGGCGACTCGAACGTGTAAAGTGATCGGAGAATACGGTAATCTGGTCTGGGATATAAATGCCAACAGTATCAGCTTGCATACAGGCAAAATTGTTGAATGTCTTTTTGACGAACAATATGTTGATCGTAATGATATGTACCTCAAACAATTGCATCGATTTTCACTGGTAGCTGCCGGCAAAGAATCACCGCTCGTAGGGCTGGATGATGCTTTGTATACCTTGAAACTTATAGAGGCGTTGCGACACTCATCCGCTAAAAAGCAGCCGGTTTCCTTGGGAGGATTATAACTATGGATATTTATGCCTTTATTTTTGCACGTGGTGGATCCAAGGGATTGCGCGGGAAGAATATCAAAAAACTCGGCGGAATTCCACTTCTCGTACACTCTATCCTTGTTGCACGTAAACTAAATGATGTAAAGGACGTGTTTGTTTCAACAGACTGTAAAGAAATTGCCGCAGTTGCTGAGGAATACGGTGCGAAGGTGATTCATCGGCCGGAAATATTGGCGACAGACACCGCATCAGAGTGGATGGCTTGGCAACATGCTATTAAGGAATTACAGGCAACCGGTCACCTGTTCGATGTCTTTCTGAGTCTTCCTGCAACCAGTCCGCTACGGGCAGTTGAAGATATCGAGCAATGCTTAGAGGCACTGGACGAAGAAACAGATGTGGTTGTCACTGTCACACCTTCTTCACGCAGCCCTTATTTCAACATGGTTACTAGGGATGAGCAGGGATTTTCAGAAATCGTTTTGGGGACTGGAGAAACTGGACGTCGTCAGGATGCCCCGCTTGTTTTTGATATGACAACGGTTGCGTATGTTGCGAGACCTCCATTCATACTGGAACAGAAGGGGTTGTTTGCGGGGCGTGTAAAGTCTGTGATTGTACCCAAGGAGCGGGCCATAGACATTGACGATGCCTTGGACTTCAAGATTGCTGAGGCGTTATATATATCATGAAACATTGCATTAGTCTGAGTAAAAAATCCATTCTGGTAGTAGGTGCCACAGGACGGATCGGTTGCGATATTGTGCATGGGGCAATAGAAGCAGGAGCGAATGTTATGGCTCTGGATATAAATGAACAGGGTCTTTATGAACTTGAACAAAATTGCCAGGATCGAGCGTCACTGCTTTGTGGGATCGTTGATATCACAGATAAGCTGTCCATCGAAAGTATGCTGCATGCGGGAGAAGAGCGTTTCGGTGTGATCGATGGAGCGGTTAATACTGCTTATCCGCGTAATGCCAACTACGGTCGTAAATTCTTTGATGTCACCTATGAGGATTTTGGTGAAAACCTCTCACTTCATTTGGGCGGATATTTTCTCTTCATGCAACAATGTGCCAAATTTGCGCTGGAACGTGAGCAAAAATTTTCTCTAGTCAATCTATCCTCAATCTATGGTGTCATGACCCCTCGTTTCGATGTTTATGCAGGTACAGATATGACGATGCCTGTCGAATATGCAGCAATCAAGGCGGGACTGATTCATTTGACACGCTATGCAAATGCTTACACAAGAGAAGGATTCCGGGCAAATTGTGTCAGTCCTGGGGGCATTTTGGCAGGCCAGAATCCAAATTTCTTAGATCGCTATAATAATCATTGTATGACTAAAGGAATGTTGGACTCCGCAGATATAGTGGGAACAATCCTTTATTTATTATCCGAGGCCTCAGATTTTGTGGTTGGTCAAAATTTTGTTATTGATGATGGATTTTCCATTTAAATCAGGCGCATGCAAAATCAGGCGGCATTTACCTCATTAACTATTGTCAAAGACCTAGTGTCGAAAGTAGTCATTCGTCCACCGTTGGTTAAGAAAATATTAGTGTTGTGTTTTATATATAGTGTCGGATTGTTTATTGTTTATTTTAATTATCTGGCTTGCAATTCCAATTTTGTTGCATTTGTACTTCTTTACTTTGTGACTTTTATTTTTTCTCCTCCAAAGCACGCCATATCCCCTCTTAGTATTTTTTACATATATTATGGATTATGGTTTGTTGTTGCGCCTTGCTTTGCAGAAAGATATCAAGAGGGGGTACTTAATGTAATGGAGTACTCTTTGGCCTTTGCAATGGTTTACACCGTATTCGGATTGGGTGTAATTTGTATTTTATGTGGAGAGAGATTTGCTCTCCGACGGTCTGGCGTCGTAAGGATATTAAAACATATAAAGCTTACAGCTCTAAGGTTTTGCGTCTTGTTGCTCTATGTTACGTCATCATTATTTGTTGTATTAATTATTTTGAGCAGCGGAGGCTTCACTGTATGGATGGCCAACCCTGGTGATGCATTTTTAAATAGAGCGGGATCCGGAGCATTTGTCATTCTTAGTCATTTTTCATCACTCGCTCTCGCATCATTAGCAGGATATCTGGCTTATATGACCAAAAATAAATTCCCTCTGATTTTTTTTATAGTTTGGGTGGCCATTACATCGCCAGTGCATGGTAGCAAGTATCAAATTTCTCTTTTAATTATACTTTTATTTTTGCCATGGATGAAAGATCTTAAATTTTTCAGCATAAGATCAATAACCCTCGGTGTAAGTTTGGTCGTAATTTTCTTTTTGGGTTTATATTTTAGGAATTTCGCATGGATTGATACGAAAACTATATTGCCATATGCTTTGAATTATTTTACTACATTAGAGAATTTGGCCATTTCCTTGCGTGATTTTGATCCACAATTCATGACAACATTTTTTTTGCCATTTGTTAAGTTTCTAACTCCATTTGGCCTAAGTGATCCATCGATGTATTTTGACATGAATCATATGCTGACAGATATTTACTACCCAGAGGCCTGGAAAATTCGTGCTACCGAACAGTGGCCTGTTGAAACGGATCTCTATCTTAATTTTTACTTTGTAGGTGGTCTTCCTATTATTGGTTTTTATTTGTTTTTTTTGGGTTTTATTTACGGACGTGCTCAACGCATTAGTACGTTAGGGGCTTGGTTTGCGGCTATCGTTATGGCGTTATTCATGGTTTCTCATTTGCGTGGCAGTTTATTTAACCATACTGACTTTTATATGTATCCATATATTCTTTGCATGTATTTTTTACTAAGGCGTGTTTCTCTCTCAAGAGAAATCTTGATTTTAAGATGAAGACGTATGCAATAAAGCGTCGATTGAGGAATCTGGCCAGCTTTTGTGGAGCAACTGAGAATGAAATTGCAGTAGACCGGATGATTTTTGAGGTTTCTGGTACGGGTCCATCGCGCTTAGGGTTTTGGCCGAGACCATCAAAGTGGATTAAACATGGTCGGCGCTTTCCCCTTTTAAGCTATTGTTTATGGTGGGTGATGAGATTGGTCTGGATATTTGGTGGCAGTCATATATTTTCCTTTTATCAATTTTTTTCTGCATGGTTACGTGCTAGGCGAATAGATTTAATTCACAATGATGATGTACTAAAAGATTCTGGATATGTTCTTGCCCTGTCATCACGTGTTGGGGATATTGTTCATGAGGGACATATCGAAGACTTGCCGTATACGTGGATAACGGTGCCCTGGGCGCCTTTAGCTAGGGTTCCTGCAGATGCAAAATGCGTGGATGTCTTCTCTCTCCTGAGCAAATCCGAGATTTGGCATGCATTCCAAGATGCAATTTTCGCTACACATGTTTTGCATAATAGAAAAAGGACATCGTCATGGGCCCTACAAAGTTATACGGCTTTCCGCTGGTTTTCAGTACGTGCTGCTGTGGATAAATTGATAGGGCGATTATTTATGGCCAACCATTTTGACCGATGGGCTGTGCTAGTTGATAGTTCTGTTCAAGCAAAAAAAAATCAAGTTAATACCTTTGGTAAAATTCGTAGAAGAGAATTGATTCTCGTCCAACATGGTATACTTGGTAATCTTGGAGATAATAACAAAAATTGCGCTGTTGCTAAATTGCGATTGCGAAGAAGACTGCAGGCGGTTAGCCAACTTTATGTTTATAACGCAGAGGCTGCGGATGCATTTAAAACAGATATTCTGAGCGCAGGATGCGTCAGGAGGGGGTTAAAGATTTCCTATTATCAACCCGACATTGAATTGAAGGTTGACCTGGAGTACTCAGGTCTGAAAATACTGTTTGTTGGTCATACGCTCTGTGAAGAGTTACACCAGTATATTTTAGATTCTCTTTCGCCTGTCTGTGAGTTTCGCGCGTACTACAAACCGCATCCTCTTGCGCCTATGTCTAACGGATTGGCTAACCTGGATTGGGTGATTGTGAAGGATGTAAGTTGGTTTCCTGCTGTAGATCTTTTGATCTCGTATCCTTCCACCCTGGTGGTCGAATATTCAGGGATGGGAGTGCCTGCAATGGTTCATTTTATTAATTTGTCTAAGGACGACGCAGACGATTTTATTAATTCAACTATCCTAAAAATTCAAGAGTTACAAGTTGGTATTAAGAAGCATTGATGGTGAAAGTTAATATCGTGAATACAAAGGTTCAATCCATGTATTACCAAATTTGTTCGAACTGTATCACTGGATACCAGTGATAAAAATATCACTTTTGATGATCGTAGTTTGTGGGATTACTGTAACAATTTTTATGCGACGATTAAGCCAGCTGGAACACGGGAAAAAGGGCAAGATCGCTCTGATGGCAATCGCTGATAAGATTAAAAGAGTGGACAAGGTAGAGACTTTGATTGCATCACTGGGCTTAGCGGTGGTCTGGATAGTTCATGTGGTGTCTATATTATTGTAGAGAAGATGGGCTGGCGTCCTCTCTTGCTTCATGTGAATGCAGGCTGGAATTCGGATCAGGTTGTAAACAACATTGAAAAGTTGGTGGATGGTTTGGGGCTCGATCTTTTATATGTCATTCCTAACCCATTACACAGTACTTTCTTTGATTTGGAGAACTGGTGCCCACGATGTTAAGGGCTTTGCGCTTTCATTTTTTGCTGAAAACATCATTGCAATTCTTATTGCTATGTTTACAGAAAAACACCACAAAAATGTTTCAAATTGGTTAAATAAATGGCTTGTCGGACGTGTAGTGCAATTTGGATAATGCTGGGTCTGGAGAGTGGATTTGGTAGCACTCACACTCCGTTAACCAGGCCAGCCGAAATTTCATAAATTATGGCAGTGACATTTCATGCACTAGCTGCAATATTCGAATCAACAATTATGATAAGAGATTTTTCATGTTTACAGACAAGGTTCTTCTAATTACGGGTGGTACAGGCTCGTTCGGCAATGCTGTTTTGCGTCGCTTTCTTCAGTCTGATTTGAAGGAAATCCGTATCCTGAGCCGAGATGAAAAAAAACAGGATGATATGCGTAAGCGCTATAACAATCCTAAGCTTAAGTTTTATATTGGTGATGTCCGGGATTATCAGTCAGTGTTAAATGCTGTACGTGGTGTCGACTACATCTACCACGCAGCTGCATTGAAGCAGGTGCCATCTTGTGAGTTTCATCCGCTGGAGGCTGTTAAAACCAATATTCTAGGCACTGAAAATGTTCTTGAGGCTGCAATCACTAGCGGGGTGAAGCGGGTAGTTTGTCTGAGTACTGACAAAGCAGTTTATCCGATTAATGCCATGGGGATTTCAAAGGCGATGATGGAGAAAGTCATCATAGCTAAATCTCGTGGTAGTGAATCGACGGTTATTTGTGCGACTCGCTACGGCAACGTTATGGCCTCCCGTGGTTCTGTGATTCCTCTGTTTGTTGACCAAATCCGTGCGGGTAATCCGATTACGATTACCGATCCATTTATGACGCGTTTCATGATGACGCTGGATGATGCAGTGGATTTGGCCCTCTATGCATTTGAACATGCCAGTCCTGGAGAAATTTTTATTCAGAAGTCCCCCGCAGCTACCATCAAGACCTTGGCGAAAGCGCTCATCGAATTGATGGGTGTTCCAAATCATGAAATTCGGATAATCGGTACTCGCCATGGGGAAAAGCTTTATGAGGCACTATTAAGCCGCGAGGAAATGGTTGCCGCTGAGGATTTGGGAGGCTATTACCGTGTGCCTCCCGATTTGCGAGATCTGAATTACGGCAAGTTTGTTGAGCAGGGAGAGGTCAGGATTTCCGAGGCTGAGGACTATAACTCCCACAATACAACACGGCTCGATGTAGAGGATATGAAGGCCTTATTGCTCAAACTCAGTTTTGTAAAAGCATTGAAGCGGGGTGAGTATATCACCCCTGAGGAGTAACCGATGAGGGTTCTGGTGACTGGGGCTGAGGGGTTTATTGCGAAAAACCTGATTGTTCGTCTTGGTGAATTGGAAAACTTTGAAGTTGTGAGGTTTTCGCGTCAATCTTCCGAAAAAGAACTTTCGGTTCTTGTGGCAAATATTGATGCGGTGGTGCATTTAGCCGGGGTGAATAGGCCTCCGTCACTGGATGAATTTGTCACGGGCAATGCAGGCCTTACGGAGAACTTGTGCCAGGCCCTTGTCCGTAGTGAAAGTCAGGTGCCGTTTATTCTTTCATCTTCAACCCAAGTTGAATGTGATAACCCTTACGGCAATAGCAAGCGTGATGCGGAAAGTGCCGTGTGGCGGTATGCAGATCATACTGGAGCATCGGTTTATGTGTATCGATTGCCCAACGTTTTTGGCAAATGGTGCAAACCTTACTACAACTCTGCTGTGGCCACGTTTTGTCATAACATTGCAAGGGGTCTCCCCATCAAGATCAACGACGGCAATGCACCATTGACGCTGGTGTATGTAGATGATGTGGTAAATGAGTTTCTTCGTGTGCTGCGGACCTCGCCCTCGGTGACGATGGGTGAGTTGTTCAGAGTGCCGATTGAATACATAACTACCGTGGGTGAAGTGGCAAAGCAAATCGAAACTTTTCGCAGTAGTCGTACCTCGCTGGTGACCGAAAGGGTTGGTGCAGGACTTGTGCGGGCGTTGTATGCCACCTATGTGAGTTATTTCCCGTCAACAGCTTTCTCTTACAAGGTGTCGAAATACGGTGACCCTCGTGGTGAGTTCGTGGAAATGCTTAAAACTAAAGATTCGGGTCAGTTCTCATTTTTCACCGCTCATCCAGGTGTGACGCGTGGTGGACATTATCACCATAGCAAGACTGAAAAATTTTTGGTCATTAAAGGTTCGGCGCAATTTCGTTTCAGGCATATTTTGACCAACGAAACTTGTGAAATTATGACATCTGGCGCAACTCCGCAGGTAGTGGAAACCGTACCTGGTTGGACGCATGATATCACGAACATAGGTGACGATGAAATGGTTGTTATGCTCTGGGCAAACGAGATTTTCGACCGCTCCAATCCCGATACAATCAATTGTAAGGTTTAAGATGCATAAACTAAAAGTCATGACGGTTGTGGGGACGAGGCCTGAGATTATACGGTTGTCGCGGGTTATAGCGAAGCTGGACGAGCATACCAACCATGCGCTGGTGCATACCGGGCAGAACTACGACTACGAGCTCAATGAGATTTTTTTCAAGGATCTGGAAATACGCAAACCCGACCATTTTCTCAACGCTGCCGGTGCCAACGCTGCTGTGACTATCGGTAAGGTCATCATTTCAGTGGACGCTGTGCTTGCCTCGGAGCAGCCAGAGGCGGTGCTGATTCTGGGGGACACCAACAGTTGCCTTGCGGCAATCCCGGCGAAACGTCGAAAGATTCCCATATTTCACATGGAAGCGGGCAATCGCTGCTTCGATCAGCGGGTGCCGGAAGAAACGAATCGGAAAATTGTCGACCACACCGCGGATATCAATTTGACCTACAGCGCAATCGCGCGTGAGTATCTTTTGCGGGAAGGGTTGTCTCCAGATAGGATCATTAAGACTGGAAGCCCGATGTTTGAGGTGCTTACGTATTACCGTGCTGGTATTGATGGCTCTGATGTGCTGCAGCGATTGGGATTGGTAACTGGCGACTTCTTTGTGGTCAGCGCTCATCGGGAAGAAAATATCGATTCGGAGCAGAATTTCAACAAGTTGGTGACGATGCTCAACACGATAGCGGAGCACTATGGAATTCCGGTCATTGTCTCCACTCACCCTCGGACCCAGAAACGGATTGAGGCGATGGGCGCCAAATTTCATGCCAATGTACAATTGCTTAAACCTTTAGGTTTCAAGGACTACAATAAGTTGCAACTTTCTGCCAAAGCAGTGTTGTCAGACAGCGGTACCATCAATGAAGAGTCTTCCATCCTCAACTTTCCGGCCTTGAATATTCGAGAAGCACATGAGCGCCCGGAAGGCATGGAAGAAGCTGCCGTGATGATGGTTGGGCTGGAGACTGCTCGTGTGATGCAGGCCCTGGCCATACTGGAAAGCCAGCCGTGTGGTGATTTGCGTTTGCTTCGTCAAGTGAGTGATTACAGCATGCCTAATGTATCCGATAAGGTGGTTCGTATTATTCATAGTTATACGGATTACGTGAACCGAGTAGTTTGGAAGAAATACTGAATGAGTTTTTTGAAAACTGACATTATCGTCATTAATCGTAGTTTCTGGCCGGTATATCCTGTTATCGGTGAAGCGTTGCTTCAGTTTGCGGAAAAGGCCGCGAGGGAATACCGCGTTGGCGTTATCATGCAAGGAAAGATCACCGGCAGAAATTATCTGGGC
>RCMY010002952.1_pt1 | contig 15237 bp, 16 predicted proteins | sample 2041341 | NCBI WGS metagenome assembly RCMY01 (sample SAMN09708234, study PRJNA481090) | Marine sediment metagenome, whole genome shotgun sequencing project.
ACTAGCTGCCAGCCTTGCAGCGTCAATGGCTCTGCCACCGTCACTTGCTGATACTGCTTGCTGCGAATACGCTGGTAGGCAGATTCGGAGCCGTCACCCGCAGAGACATTGACTGGTGCACCTTCACCCTTGAGGCCAGCGGCGGCCAGTGAAGGACCCATAAAATCGAAATAAAGATCGTTGATGGCGAGAGAGTGTGTCCACTTGGCGCCGTAGCGTTGCAACAGTGATGTGGTCAGCTGAGGCATGCGTTGTGAGGTCTCCGTAATGGGGGTATCCACATATTCCAGCACCGTTCCGCCAAGCTCTTCGATCACATCCTTCATTTTGTCGGCCTTGTCGATGGCAATCTGGTAGGCCGAGTCGGTGAAGATGATGACACTGCCGCCCAACCGGACCCAGGCATCGAGAGCCGTCAGATCGGCGGGGTCCATAGCGCGCGGCTGGGCGAGGATGATGATATCCGGATCATCCTGCGCAAGATTTTCCAGACTGTCGACCGCCGCTATATCATATCGTGATTGCCAATATCGATAGATCGGCGCCGGCTCGGAATCGCCAGACAGGATTTCTTCCATCGAAGCATCATCGGCCCAGACCAGCGGCAGGCTGGTCATCAGCTGGATACGCGGTTTGGTCTCCGAATTTGCCGACGGCGATTCGGCGGCGGTGCATTGGGTCAATGCCAACAGCGCCGCTATGGCCGACGGGACCGTCTGCCAAAGACCCGCCAACTATCTTCGCTCCCGGTCCATCGGCGCATCCAGATTTGGATCGGGCTTGAGGTCGGGCACAGTTTGCCCAGGGAGATTTGCGGACGGATTCTGCAATTGGGTTTGTCCGGTTCCCGGTACAGGCGCCGGAGTGATGCCCAGCTCGGCCAGCGGTTCGGCCGGTTTTTCTTCCACTTTGCCAGCCAGCGGAGCGCTTGTGTCCACGCCCTCGCCCTGCAGTTCCTGGAGCACCGTCTGATCGTCGCTTGCCCGCTGGATCACGAAATTGGCCACGCTGGCCAGCAACAGCACAGCGGCGAGGCCGACCACGCCTACCTGGATGCGCTGCATCGTGTCCTGTCTGCCACGGTCCTGTTCTTGCTTATCCATCATTGTCCAGCCACGGGAAAACCGGCAGCCCCTTTTCTTTCAGCCATGCGGCATTGTAGAGCGAAGAGAGATAACGGAAACCGGTATCGCACAAAATCGTCGCGACCCGGCTGCCTGGCCCAAGCTCTTTGCCCAATGCTATCGCACCAGCAACATTAATCCCCGATGACATGCCCAGGCATAGCCCTTCTTCCATCAGCAGCCGTTCGACCCAGATCAGCGCCTCCTCGTCGGAAATGCGATATTGTTTGTCGATTGGCGCATCTTCCAGATTGCCGGTAATCCGGCCCTGACCAATGCCTTCGGCGACGCTGCTGCCTTCGGACTTGAGCTCGCCATTGGCGTAAAATTCATAAAGCGCTGCGCCATGTGGATCGGACAAGGCGATCGTCACTTTTTCGTCTTTTGCCTTTAGCCCCATGCCGACGCCGGCCAGCGTGCCACCGGTTCCGACCGCGCAGGTGAAGCCGTCGATCTTGCCGTCCATCTGATCCCAGATTTCCTCGGCCGTGGTCTCGATATGGGCGCGGCGGTTGGCGACATTGTCGAACTGGTTGGCCCAGACCGCGCCTTCGGTCTCTTCCGCAATCCGGCGCGACTGATGGACGAAATGGCACTGGCTGGAATAAGGTGCGGCCGGCACCGTGATCAGCTCAGCACCAAGCGCACGCAACGTATCCATTTTTTCACGGCTCTGGGTTTCGGGCATGACGATGGTCGATTTATAGCCCTTGGCATTGGCGACCAGTGCGATACCGATCCCGGTATTGCCTGCCGTCCCCTCGACGATCCGTCCGCCGGGCTTGAGCAAACCGCGCTCCTCGGCATCCTGAATGATATAGAGGGCTGCACGGTCTTTTACCGATGCACCGGGATTGGCGAACTCGCACTTGCCATAAATGTCGCATCCCGCCGCTTCACTGGGACCAGCGAGACGAACGAGGGGTGTGTTGCCGATCAGGCCGAGGCTATTTTGAATAATGGTCATACTCCAATACATAGTGCGCGCGATTTCGCGCGGCAAGCTTGAAGCATTTTTAGGGCCAATAGCATTGCTTTAGTCATCCGCCGCTGGCCTCGATTCCTTAAAATTGTCAGTACGCAGCATTAGATTATCATGCTAGGCCAACGGAAACGTCTGGCTTGAAATAAGGAATATCAACAACATGCTCGAGAAAAAATATGAATGTTTCGATGTCGAAATCGAAAATGATATCGCTCATATCCGGATGAACCGTCCGGAAAAGCTCAACAGCATGAACAAATCATTCTGGAATGATCTGCCGGAAATCGTCGAAGACATTGATATCAACGCTCGCGCGCGGGTGATTGTAATAAGCTCCACCGGAAAGCATTTCTCTGCCGGTATGGACCTGTCGGTTTTCGCCCCGCAACCGAACAACAAGATCGACGGAGCGGACAAGCATGTAATCGCGGAAATGTTCCGTTCCAATGTCAAAAGGATCCAGCATAGTTTCAACGCACTGGAAGAAGCCCGCATACCGGTATTGTTCGCGCTTCACGGCGGCGTCATCGGCGGCGCGATCGACATGATCAGCGCGGGCGATATCCGCTGGTGCACGAAGGACGCGATATTCTGCATTCAGGAAACCAATATCGGCATGACCGCCGACGTCGGCACCTTCCCGCGCCTGCAACGCTATATCCCCGAAGGCTGGGTCAAGGAAATGGCTTATACCGGCCGCCGGATAGATGCTGCCAAGGCCAAGGAAATCGGCCTGGTCAATGATGTGTTCGAAACGCAGGAAGAATGCCTGGCCCATGTCATGGCAACCGCCAACGAGATCGCTTCGAAATCACCACTGGCGGTCACCGGCTGCAAGGTGCTGATCAACTATGGCCGCGACCATAATACGGCGGACACGCTGGACTATATCGGCGTCTGGAACGCCGGCATGTTCCCGCCTTCGCATATTCAGGAGGCAGTCGCTGCTATGGGCGAGAAACGCGAACCGAATTTTCCCGACCTGTTACCGCTCAAAACCACAGCGATGTAATTTCGCGCGCGCGATTCATCGATGATAAATTTTGTCTACGCTCTGATCCCGGTGGTCCTTATCACCGCATTGGGCTGGCTGCTGGCGCACAGGAATTTCCTGGCCGCCGACGGCTGGCGCGCGATCGAAAGACTGGTCTATTTCATATTTTTCCCGGCACTGATCATCAATGTTCTGGCCAGCGCTTCTTTTGAAATTGTCCCATGGGCGATGGTGCTGGTGCTGATCGGTTCGCAATTTGCGCTTGCAGCAATGGGGTTGCTGGCGAAACGAGCCGATGACGGGCCGCGAAAGGGCTCGATCATTCAGTCCAACGTCCGCTGGAACACCTTTGTCGGCCTGTCCATCGCCAGCGCTCTGTTTGGCGAACCGGGACTTGCCTTGATGGCGATTGCGGTCGCGGTGCTCACGCCGACGGCAAATGTGATTTCGGTGCTGGCCCTGACCCATTTCGCCGAAGATAGCGGAGAGAAAAAACCGCATGTGATGATGGATATGATCCGCAATCCGTTGATCATCGGTTGCGTGATCGGCATCGCGCTCAATCTATTGGGCATTGCCCCGACCGGCATTGCCGAGAAAACCCTCGACATATTGGGCCAAGCCACGCTCGCGCTCGGCCTTCTGGTGGTCGGCGCTGCGGTTGATCTGGAGGCCTTCAAACGGGCCGGCCCCACCACCTTGACATGGTCAGCCGTGCGCTTGCTCGGCTTGCCGCTGGTGGCCTTGGCTGGAGGATTGCTCCTCAACCTTTCCGCCGATAGCCTGGCAATTGTCCTGATCGCCGCTGCCACACCGACCGCGAGCAGCGGCTATATATTGGCGCGCCAACTCGGCGGAGATGCCACATTATCCGCCAATCTGATCGCAGTGCAGACGGTGTTTTCGGTGCTAACCATGCCCGCTATCTACGCGCTCTATTTGCTGACCCAGGCTTGAGAAACCCCGTTCACCGCATCTAGTTCAGGTCGAATTTTTCCGGCACCATCTTCGCCAATATCTTCTGGCAGACGGTCAGATTGCGCTGGAACATGTCATGCGCGTTCATCGCTTCGAGAAACGCGGTCAATGCAGGCCATTTGGCGGCGTCAAACGGCGTCACGATGAGATCGGTCTGCATCAATTGCGCGGCGATCGAAATATCGGCGATCGAGAGCGCGTCACCAAGGAAATAGGAGCGCCCATCAAGCTGCGCTTCGAGATAATCCCATAGCGGCGGCAATTTTTCGTTCCAGGTCTGGCGCGCGGTAGCCAGATCGGGTTCCTTGCCGGTCATCGCGGCAAAGACGATCGGCCGGAACACTCCGCCTCCGCCAGCCATCGCCATCGCGCTGTCGGCATATTCCTCCAGCCAAAGCGCGCGGCCGTGGAGATAGGGATCTTCGGGACAGACGGCAGGCTGGGGGCATTTCTTTTCGAGAAACCCGCAGATTGCGGAACTGTCGGCGATGGTCCCATCGGGGCCCTCTGTGGCAATCGACGTGTCGCGCATCGCCGGAATCCGTGCCAGCGGGCTGATTTCCAGATACCAGTCCGGCATCGCCATGATGTTGATAGCTTCGCAATCATAATCAAGCCCCTTGAGCGCGAGCACGGCTTCGGCCTTGCGCTGGAAGGGGGACAAAGGCGAGCCGTAGAGGATGTAAGGGGCGGTCATGGGGGTGGTTTCTCCTAATGTTTGGAAGGTCTCTGGCGGATTATTTTGAGAATAGGAAGCCCTGTCCTTTCCCTTCTCCCTCACGGGAGAAGGCGAATGGCGGAGCCACTTCACGGCTTGCTTCACTTATAAACAATCCCCACCGCATCCGCCGCGCGCTTTGCCAGCGCCCTTGCCGCATCCGTATCCGCTCCGGTCGCCAGAGCCACCGCCATCCGCCGGTAAAGCCGCGTCACCGGCTTGCCGAATATCCGCACGTCCGTTTCTGCGCCTTCGCTGCCCAGCGCCAAAGCTTCGGCCACGCCGGTAAATTCAAAACTCTCGCTGTCTTGGTCCGCCAGGATCACCGCGCTGGCGCTGGCTGGCGCGGTTAGCGCTATATGCGGGATCGGCAGCCCCATGATCGCGCGGGCGTGGAGGTCGAATTCGCTTAGATTCTGGCCGATCGAGGTCACCATGCCGGTGTCATGCGGCCGCGGACTGAGTTCGGAGAAGATGACCTCGCCTTGCTTGGTGACAAAAAACTCAACCCCGAACAGGCCCCAGCCCTTGCCGCCACCGCCGAGATTTTCAACGACCTTGCGCGCCATATCTTGCGCAGTCTCCAGAGCCGCGTCGGTCATTGCCGCCGGTTGCCAGCTTTCCTGATAATCGCCGCGTTCCTGCCGGTGGCCGATCGGCGGGCAGAAGAACACCCCGTCCTTCGTCCGCACGGTCAGCAGGGTGATCTCGTAATCGAAATCGATGAATTGCTCGACGATCACCCGCGCTCGGTCACCGCGCATATTGGCGACGGCGTAATTCCATGCCTCTTCGAGCTTGTCGACGCTGTCGACCTTGCTCTGGCCCTTGCCGGAGGAAGACATCACCGGCTTGATCACCAGCGGAAAGCCGATATCCGCCGCAGCGCCGGCGACTTCGTCGAAACTCTCGGCATAATGATAGCGCGAGGTGGTCAGGCCAAGTTCCTGCGCCGCGACATCGCGGATCGCGTCGCGGTTCATCGTCAGCTGCGTGGCGCGGGCCGATGGCACGACGTGGAAACCCTCGGCCTCCATATCGGCGAGGATTTCCGTGCGGATTGCTTCGACTTCGGGGACGATCAGATCGGGCTGGTGCTTTTCAATCGCCGCGCGCAGCTTGTCGCCGTCGAGCATCGAGAATATTTCGCGACCGTCCGCCACCTGCATCGCAGGGGCATCGTCATAAGCGTCACAGGCGATGACATGGGCACCGAGCCGCTTGGCGGAGATGGCAAATTCGCGGCCCAGTTCGCCGGAGCCGAGCAGGAGGATTTTTTTGGTGAAGGTCATCGGGTGACTATGTTGGGATCGGCTGAAGGGCGCAAGCAGGAATATTTCCTCCCCGTTGCGCAGCAATGGGGAGGTGGCAGCCGGAACGGCTGACGGAGGGGCAACCCCTCCACCACGCTGCGCGCGGTCCCCCTCGCCAAAGCTTCGCTTCAGGGAGGAAATATAATGCCTAAGCCCCTTCGCCGGCCATCATCTCGTCCATCCGGCGGCCCATCTCCGCTTCCGAGACATCCTCGATATGGGTCGACAATGTCCATTCGTGGCCAAAGGGATCTTTCAGCCAGCCAGACCGGTCACCGTAGAACTGATCCTCCACCGGACGCACGATTTCCGCGCCTGCCGCAACCGCCTTGGCGAAGGCGGCGTCGACATCAGGAACATAGATCATCAGGCTAGCGGTTGCGCCACCACGCTTGTTCGGGCCAAGCTTGTCCATTTCAGGAAATTCGTCGGACAGCATCACATGACTATCGCCGACGATGATATCGGCATGGCCGATCTTGTCGCCCATCGGCAGCCGCATATGCTCGGTCGCGCCAAAGGCCTTTGTATAAAAGGCAATTGCCGCCTCGGCATCATCCACCGTCAAATAGGGTGTTACGCTATGAAAACCGTCTTCTTTCCAGTCTGCCATCGGCCTCTCCTCTCGCTCTGAAGGCATTTCATAGCAAATTTTTGTCGCTTTGACGATTCCAAGCATATCGCTATTGATATATTATATCATAACTTCTATCTGCCGACTTTCTGATCGTCGACTCCAACCCCCAAGCACGAATGAGATTAATGTGTCACATAGAAAATTCCTGATTTCCGCTGCAATTCTAGCCTTGCCCGCGACGCCCGCTCTTGCCCAGGTAGAAAATAGCGCGCCCGCGCAACGCTCCGGCGGACTCTCCGATGATTTCCATGATGACGATATGATCGTCGTCACCGCGCCTTATGTCGATCAGCTTGATCTGCTTGCCGGGACCTCTGCATTGTCCGGAGACCAGCTGGCGGAAGACCTCCGCGGACAGATTGGCGATAGCCTGACCGGCCTGCCCGGCGTGTCTTCCACGTCCTTTTCGCCCGGATCATCGCGACCGGTTCTACGCGGCTTCCAGGGACCTCGGGTCCGGGTTTTGACCGACGGCATTGGCTCGCTCGACGCGTCCAATACTTCGGTCGATCACGCGGTTACCATTGACCCGCTGACCGCCCAGCGAGTCGAGATATTGCGTGGCCCTGCGGTATTGTTATTCGGTGGCGACGCGATTGGCGGGGCGGTCAATGTCATCGACAAGCGTATTCCCCGCGACATTCCCGACGATGCCGTGCATCTAGACGCGATTGGCGGCTATGGTAGCGCTGCCGACGACTGGAGCATCGCGGGATCGGTTGATGTTCCGCTGACCCCCAAATTGGTAATCCACGCCGATGGCAGCTTTCGCGACACCAGCGATGTGCGTGTGCCAGGCTATGTGCTTGCGCCGGCTTTGCGCGCAGAAGTGCTGGCGGATGCGGCAGAGGAGCTTGATGAAGGCCATCTGGATGAAGCTGCAGAACTGACCGAGGCGGCCAACCAGTCCGGCCGCGTCCCCAATACCGGCAGCCGTACCCAAACGGCGGGCGCAGGCATTGCCTATATCGACGACGGCGGCAATCTCGGCTTCTCGGTGAGCTATTATGACACCGACTATGGTGTTCCGGCGCGTCCCGGAGCAGGCCACGCGCATGGTGATCCGGGAGCCATAGAAGAGGAAGAGGGCCCGGTGACTATCGGTCTCGAACAGATCCGTGCAGATCTGCGCGGCGGAGTGAATATCGGCGGATTTTTCGAAGCGCTGAACTTTCGCGCCGGCTATTCGGATTATGAGCATACCGAATTTGAAGGCGACGAGATTGGCACGGTCTTCTCCGTCTCCGGCATAGAGGCGCGCGCCGAACTGGTGCAAGCAGACCATGACGGGTGGCGCGGTGTGATAGGCACCCAGATTCTCGCCCGCGATTTCAACGCCATTGGCGCAGAAGCGTTTGTCCCCAAGAACAGTATCGAAAGCTGGGCCTTTTTCACCGTGCAGGAAGTTGATCTTGGCGATATAGAACTGGAAGGCGCGCTGCGTTTTGACCAGACCACGCTGTCTGCCAATAGCATCAATTTCGATTCTACCTTCAATACCGTCTCCGGTGCTTTCGGTCTGGCCTATGCGCCTGACGACACGCCGTTCAAGATCGGCGCGAATATCTCGCGATCGGAACGCGCACCGTCGGCAGAAGAACTTCTCTCCAACGGTCCGCATATCGCCACCCAGGCGTTTGAAATCGGCAATCCCGGTTTTACCAGCGAGAAAAGCTGGGGCGGCGAGCTTTACGCGCGCTGGGACAGCGATGACGTCCAGCTCAGCGCGACGGCCTATACCAATTTTTTCAACGATTATATTTTCGAAGCGGAAACCGGGGCGGAGGAAGACGGCTTGCCGGTGTTCCAATATTTCCAGCGCGACGCGACTTATTACGGGTTCGAGGCATCTGCGTCGGCCGTTGTCGCCCGATTTGGTGATTTTGATCTGATCGCGGATGGCGTAGCCGACTATGTCCGCGCAAAAATCGACGATGGCGGCGGAGCGGTTCCGCGCATCCCTCCCCTCCGGCTGCTGGGCGGGCTGAAGGCACATAGCGACAATCTCGACCTGCGCGCCGAAGTCGAATGGTCCGGCAGCCAGAAAAAGGTCGCTGCTTTCGAAACTTCGACAGATGGCTTCACCATGGTCAACGCCACCGCCGCCTGGCGACCCTTTGGCAAAGCGGGTGGCATCACCTTGCTAGCCTCGGCCAATAATATTTTTGACGTGAACGCACGCCGTCATGCCTCGTTCACTAAAGACTATGTACCGCTGTCCGGTCGTGATATTCGTATCAGCGCAAAGTTCAGTTTTTAGGATGTTTTAAAATGCAGAAATTTACCGCAGTGATCTTGATTTCTACAATGGTTTTGCTCAGCGCGTGCGCCACCGTCAAAGGTGTCGGCAGGGACATTGAATCGGTCGGCCAGGCTGGCCAAGAAGCGATTGACTGAGAATAGTTAGTTTCGAGCTTGTCGGACCGAACGCCAAATGGCGGGGTTCGACAGGCTCATTACTAATGGAATAGACTCAACATCCCGATCAGGGCGTAATCTCTTTGCTCTTTTTGCGTTCGGTAAACCACATAATCATCAGCGAAACCTCGTAGAGCAAGATCAGCGGAATCCCGAGCATCAGTTGCGATACCACATCGGGCGGGGTCAGGATCGCAGCCACAGCGAAGGCTCCGACGATCATATAGCGCCTTATACCCTTCAACTGTTGACGTGTAACAATCCCCGCCCGGTTGAGCAGCAGCAGCAGCACCGGCAGCTGGAAGCAGACTCCAAACGCCAATATGAACTGCATCACCAGCGACAGATAGTCGCCCATTGCCGGCAAGGCCTCCTGTTGAAGGCCGCCGACCGGACCTTCGAATCCAAGGAAAAACTTGAACGCGGTCGGCATGACAATGAAATAGGCCAGCGATGCTCCGGCGATGAATAGCAGCGGTGTCGCAATTAGAAACGGCAGGAATGCCTTTTTCTCTTTGGCATAGAGGCCGGGCGCCACAAAGGCCCAAAGCTGGTTCGAAATGATCGGAAAGGCCAGGAAAAACGCCGCGAACATCGCCACCTTGATCTCGACAAAAAAAGCTTCGTAAAGCTTGGTATAGATCAGCTTCCCTTCGCCCGCCGGGAAGGCGTCGGTCAGCGGTTGCACGAGGATACCGAAAATCTCGTCCGCAAAAAATATACTGATCAGAAAAGCGACGGTCAGCGCTGCAACCGACCATAGCAGCCTTTGGCGCAGCTCGATCAGATGTTCAATCAGCGGCGCCTTGCTATCGTCCAGATCCGGTTTGCTTTGATCGTTCACGGCTTGGGATCGCCTGCGGGGGGTAGATCGGGTCGGTCGTCCACCGGGTCGGACGGTTCGGATATATCTGCGGGCGGGCCGTCCAGCGGCTCCATTTTGGGTTCTTCCACCAAACCATCTTCGGGAAGAGCCGGATATTCCTTCATGATCCGGTCATTCTCGGATGCCCATTTCTTCTCCATTTCCTGAAGCTCGGCTTCGCGAACCATGGCATCAAGCCCGGTACGAAAATTGGCCATTATGCCGCGCCCCTTGGCCATCCACTTGCCCGCTGTCGCCAGCGCGCGCGGCAGTTCCTTGGGGCCGATGACGACAACGGCAATGATCACGATAATCGCGATCTCTGATATGGAAAGGTCAAACATGTTCTATGCGGCCCTGGGTCTGGAGGCCTGCCTGATCAACCAGCCGTTTTGTCGCCGGTCTTGCTGGCCTCGGTCGACGCATCGCCGGCCTTGCTGTCGATCTTGGGGGTAGGATTGGCTGCGCTCGCTTCTTCCTCGGTAATACCCTTTTTGAAGGAGCGAATGCCTTTGCCAACATCGCCCATCATTTCGGAAATGCGGCCACGGCCAAACAAAACCAGAACCAGCGCCGCTACAATTAAAATCTGCCAAACACTCGGTTGCATGCGATATTCTCCTTAAGCGTTCTATTTAAGCGCTTTCGCTTTGGTTTTCCAGCAAAACACCATCGTCATCCGCAAACTCTTTTGTTTCGGCTTCATCGCTATCCGGTTCCGCCCCGGTTTCATCCTCGTCGTCCAGTTCCATCTGATCGAGCACGAGATCGACAGGATCAAGCAATCCTGCCGCTTTCAGGTCATCCAGGCCCGGGAGATCCTTACGGCTCTGCAATCCGAAATGGGTCAGAAATTCTGCGGTCGTCGCATAGATCAGCGGCCTGCCCGGCACTTCACGGCGACCGGCGGGACGCACCCATCCCGCTTCCATCAGAACATCCAGCGTGCCCTTTGCAACCTGCACGCCGCGGATCGCTTCGATCTCCGCCCGGCTGACCGGCTCATGATAGGCGATGATCGCCAGCGTCTCCATTCCGGCGCGGCTGAGCTTGCGCAGTTCTGCCCGTTCGCGACGCAACAGGTGGGAGAGATCATGGGCGGTCTGAAAATGCCAACGGTCGCCGGTCTTGATCAGAACGATGCCGCGATGCTGATAATCCTCCTGCAGCGCCGTCAATGTGTCGCGAATGTCGAGTTCTTCGCCGACATAGGCTTTGATATCGGCGATCGTCATCGGCTTTTCCGATGCAAAAAGTGTAGCCTCGACCGCCCGCTTGCCGATATCCATCGCCTCTGTATCAGGTTCAATCAGGCTGGTGTCTTCCATGTCATGTTCATCCACTTGTCGTCGCCTTGATTCGGAGCGGAGCAAAACTGCCCTCCTGCTGCAATATCAGCTTCCCTTGCCGGGCCAGTTCCAATGTTGCCAGAAAACTGGACGCAAGTGCCGATTTCCGCAGCTCCGCCGGTGCACCGGGGGGCAGGAAATGACGGATGTCCATCCAGTCGATCGCTTCGCCGAGCATCAGCGATACCCGCGCCAGCGCATCTTCCAGGGTCATGACCATCCGTTTCCGGACGATGTGGATCGCGGGGGCACTGCGGACCTTCACTCGCGAATAGGCAGCAATCAGGTCGTAATATTCCGCCTGCCACTGCCGGTCCTTCACCACCCGCAACCCTTCCGGTGCCCCGCGCACGAATACATCCCGCCCGATCCGGTCTCTGGCCAGCAAGCGAGCACCCGACTCGCGCATCGCGTTCAACCGTTCCAGCCGCATCTGCAACCGCAGCGCCAATTCTTCGGGAGAAGGATCGATTGTCGGGTCTTTCGGCAACAACAGCCCCGATTTCAAATAGGTCAACCAGGCCGCCATGACCAGATAATCAGCCGCCAGTTCCAGGCGTAGCGTCTGGGCGCTGGCGATATATTTGAGATATTCCTGGACCAGCTCGAGAATCGAAATCTCGCGCAAATCCACCTTCTGGTTGCGCGCCAAGGCGAGCAGCAAATCAAGCGGGCCTTCCCAGCCGTCGATGTTCAGCGTTAGCGCGCCTTCATCCGGAGCGACCGATTCAGGCGGAAAAAAGAAGCTTTCGTTTTCCCGTTCTTCGCTCATGCCGTTGCCGCTATCAGTTCATCGCGCTTAGCCAAGAGCGCGACCAATTCGTGAGCGGCATCGGCATCTTTTGTGTCAGCGATTGTAGCCATGGCCAAGTCCAGCCGCTCTCGGGTTTTATCCGACATCGGCGTCAGTCGTTCGGCAATCCCTGTCATGTCGTCCATCTTGGCCCAGCAATTGAGCGCAATATCGCATCCCGCGATCTGGGCGCGTTCAGCCCGCTCGGGAACGGTCCCGGAAAGTGCCTCCATGTCGAGGTCATCGGTGAACAGCAACCCGTCAAAACCGATCCGGTCGCGGATGATGTCGTGAATGACGGTTTTGGACAGGGTCGAAGGGGTCTCTGCGTCCCAGGCGGTGAACAGCAGATGGCCGGTCATACCCATCACCGCCTTGTTCAGGGTCTTGAACGGGGCGAGATCGAGCTCCAGCTCTTCGTCGCTGGCGGTGACCGTCGGCAAAGCCTTGTGCGTGTCGACGCTGGTGCGACCATGGCCCGGAAGATGCTTGACCACGCCAACCACACCGCCGCGCTGCAAACCGTCGAGGATCGCCCGTCCGAGGGCAGCGACCCGCATCGGTTCGCTACCAAGGGCGCGGTCGCCGATGACATTATTGGCGTCCGGCTGGCGGACATCGAGCAGCGGCAGGCAGTCAACCGTGATCCCAACTTCTCTCATGCTGACGGCAATCGCCTGCGCATTGAGACGCGCCGCCTCGATCGCGGTCGCCGGGGCGATATCGTAAATCTTGTCGAAGACTTCCCCGGCAGGGAATTTGGGCCAGATCGGCTCCTGCATCCGCGCCACACGGCCGCCTTCCTGATCGATCAGGATCGCCAGATCATCGCGGCCATGGATCGCGCGCAACTCGTCGGTCAGCGCCCTGAGCTGCAGCTTGCTTTCGATATTGCGACCGAAAATAATATAGCCCGCAGGATCGCTATCGCGGAAAAATGCCTTCTCCGCGGCGGTCAGGCTCAGGCCCGCCAATCCGAAAACCGCTGGTGTCATAGCCATGGGGATTTTTTCTCACGCAACATATCTTATACTTGCGCCGTTTGAGAGCCGGGTAAAGGCGAAAGCGCCGTTATCCACAGCGCTTCAACCATCTATTGCTCAAAATTAGCGAACGACCAGGCAGCTTTCGCCTGCAGCCTTGAGGTTATTGCACAATTGCTGTGCCGCCTCATAGCTTGGTGCGACGGCGTTCAGCCGGTAAATCGTGCCGCCATCAACGGTGCCGCGGAGAATTTTCTTCGGCAACGACCCGATCGCTTCAAACCGCCGAGCATATCCAGACCAGCTGCCATCCGCGAGGCTCGCCGAGCTATAGGCACCGAGCTGGACCATAGCTGTTCCTGCGCTTGCTGCTGCCGGCGCAGCATCGGATTTGCGGATCGGTGCTTCTGTTTGCACTGCGTCGCCCAATTGCGCTGGCGTTTCCTTGCCCTCGCTTGCTGCAAAGCTGGCATCGCCCTCGCCTTCAAATTTCCGTGCCTGTGGATCATCGGGTCGAACCTTATAATCGCCTTCCTGAGCCGCGATCAATTCACCGTCGCCATCAAGCCCGCCGCCGTCGCGGTTCTGCATCCAGTAGATGCCACCAACGATGGCTGCCAGCAGCAGCAATCCGGCGCCGATGAACAGCGCCACCCGGACGGGAGAATATTCTCCGTCATCATCATAATCTTCGGCTGATTCCAGCCATGGCAGACGATCTTCGTCGTCCAGATCAAGATTGTCGCGGGTGGTGTCAGACATTATACACTCCATAAGCCAAAGGGCTGATCACATCGATTCCGAGGCCTCGACGCCCATCAGAGCCAGCCCGTTCTTGATAGTCTGCCCGATATTCTTGGCTAAGAAAAGCCTTGCTGATGTGGTTTCAGGGTCGTTAACCATTATGATCCGCTTCTCAGGCCGGTCATTGCCCAAATTATAAAAGGCGTGAAATGCAGCCGCCAGGTCGTTCAGATAGAATGCGACTCGGTGCGGCTCACGCGATGCCGCCGCTGATTCGACAATCCGCGGGAATTGAGCAGCCATTTTGATCAGGTCCAGTTCCTCTTCGCCGAGAGCGTCCAGACGATCGGCTGAAGGCAGAATTCCTTCATCCGCCGCTTTGCGCAATATCGACTGGATGCGGGCATGCGCATATTGGACATAGAAGACAGGATTGTCGCGAGAGGCTTCCATCACCTTGGCGAAATCAAAGTCCATCTGAGCATCGGCCTTGCGCATCAACATGGTGAAACGCACGGCATTCTTGCCGACTTCCTCGACCATATCGGCGATCGTGACAAAATTGCCCGACCGTTTGGACATTTTCTCCGGTTCGCCATTGCGCAACAGGCGCACCATCTGGACCAGCTTCACATCAAATTTGGTCTTGCCTTCGGTTAGCGCTGCGACAGCAGCCTTGATCCGCTTGACCGTGCCGCTGTGATCGGCACCCCAGATATTGATCAACTCGTCGGCGCTTTGTGCCTTCTGGAAATGATAAGCGAGATCGCCACCAAAATAGGTCCAGCTACCGTCCGACTTCTTGATCGGACGATCCTGATCATCCCCAAATTGCGTAGACCGGAATAGAGGCAGTTCGACCGCTTCCCAGTCTTCGATCACTTTGCCCTTGGGCTGCTCCAGCACCCCGTCATAGACCAGATCACGAGACCGCAAATCGGCTTCGGCGATATCCGCCTTGCCCGCAGCATGCAGTTCGGCTTCGGACGAGAAGACATCATGCCGGATGCCGAGCAGAGCGAGATCCGAGCGGATCATGTCCATCATCTTGGCGACCGCTGCCTTGCGGAAAATCAGCAACCATTCGGATTCGTCGGAGTCCTTGTATTTATCACCAAATTCGGCGGCCAGAGCTTCGCCGACCGGTTTCAGATAATCGCCGGGGTAAAGCCCCTCTGGTATCGCGCCAATGTCGTCGCCAAGCGCTTCGCGGTACCGCAAATGCGCTGAACGGGCGAGCGTCGCGACTTGCGAGCCGGCATCATTGACATAATATTCGCGGATCACCTTGTGACCGACTGCCTCCAGCAAATCTGCCAGCGCATCGCCGACCACC
>RCMY010002953.1_pt1 | contig 15237 bp, 16 predicted proteins | sample 2041341 | NCBI WGS metagenome assembly RCMY01 (sample SAMN09708234, study PRJNA481090) | Marine sediment metagenome, whole genome shotgun sequencing project.
GCGATTGTTGGCAAGGCGGTCGAGACGGCCGTCCCATCGAGCGACGCAAGAAACGTTGCCACCAGCATGCCGCCGAAGATGAGGTGGGTGCGGCGGCGAGTGAGTTCGCCACCGTTTGCGGTTCCTGTGGTCATTCAGAGCGAGCCTACGAACTCATCCCTGCAAGTCCCAAATCGGTTCACAAACGGTCGATCTCCCGAACTGAGAGTTTTCGCGTCGACCCGAGCGGCATTGCCCGATAGGCGAGTTCGAGGATGAATCGCTCCTCGGGCTGGCGGACCGAGTAGCTCGTGAGCGCAGCAATCCGGTCGAGTCGATAGCCAACGGTGCGCGCACCAACGTTGAGATCGCGGGCGACCTCAGCCATGTTGCCGCTGTGTTCGATGAACGAAGCAAGCGTTGCCATTAGTTCGCTCCTCGGCTTCGCAGTGATCGGATCAATTACGGCTGCGCTGATTGAGCGAATGACTTCTGGGTCGGCGCTGAGGAGTCGTTGGGGAAGGATCCGGTCGAAACGGGTCGGTGGCTGAAGCCCAAAGGTCCGACCGATTCGCATTGCTTCAATCGCTTGCCGATACGAGCCAGCAACAGCTTCGAGCGTGGCCGCTCGTTCGCCGACACCGATATGCCACTCGATTTCGGGCACTGTGCCAGTAGCACTTACGACCAACGCACAGATGTCTGATGGCGACGTGTCTGCGGCGATGATGACGATTCGTCCGTCCTTTGCCGTGACGACAAGATGGCGCTTGGGCGCCCTCGAATGAAGGTCTCGCGTCACTCGCAGCTGGGTTGGTCCGCCATCGTTGAAGTTGCGATCAGCGCCAGCTACGGCAACGATCACTTCACCGAAGGCGGGGAACTCGAGTTGCTTGGCGACGTCGGCAAGCCTGGATGGGTCGGGATCCGGACCAAAAAGGTCATCGAGAAAGGTCCGCCGCAGTGACTCCTCGGCCCTGGTGGAGAGCCGTTGAGCCTCCTCAAACCCTTCAGCCAGTGAGGAAATGGCCTGCGATGACACCCGCCGAAGCGAGCGACTTAGCGCAACGGTTCGCTCATGATCAGCATCGGCGAAGACATATTCCCACACCTCACCCGCACCCCCGAGATAGCTATCAACCACACCACTCAGGCTCATTCCCGCCGTGAATGCGGCCGCTCCAGTTTCGACGAACTGTTCCCGATCAACGTCGCTGAGATCGCCAGAGCTTCCTGCGACGGTCAAAACCGTGTCAAATAGCTGGGCGAGGCCGCTAACGGCCCAATCAGCGGACGGTGATCGGTCGGACATTGACCCACTTTAGGCCTCCAGGACACAATCTTCGCCGAATCGGCAGATTTGATCGGGGTCTACTGCCGTTCTCAGCGTCGTTTTTCACCGATTCCTTCGGCACACTGCTGCGATGAATGAGATCTCGTTGCCGTTGCAGAGCGGCCATGGAGTGCTACTCATCACGTTTGCCGTGGCCCTTATTGCGCCACGGCTCGGCCGACTCCTTAAGCTCCCTGATCTCGTTGGCCTCATCGTCGGCGGCGCAATAGTCGGCCCGCACGTGCTTGGCCTCATCGAGCGGACGGGGACCATCGCCGCGCTTGGCACCGCAGGCCTGCTCTACCTGATGTTTCAAGCCGGCCTCGAACTCGACCCCGAGGATTTCACTGCACAGCGCAAGAGCGCCGCTGTGTTCGGCGTGCTCACATTTACGCTCCCGATCACCCTTGGTCTGATTGCCCATCTGCTTCTCGGGTTTGAGGCGCTTGCCGCCGTTCTGCTGGCCTCGTGTTGGGCCTCACACACGTTGCTCACTTATCCGATGTTTCAAAAGGCTCGCGCCGTCTCGAACCGTGCGGTCTCTATTGGCGTTGCGGGCACCGCGATCACCGACACAGCCGCGCTTCTTGTGCTTGTCGTGGTGGCGCGAGCCCACGAGGGGGAACTCACTGTGGCCTCGCTCCTCCTCCAAATCCCGATGCTGCTCGGCGCGGGCGCCATCGTTCTCCTTGGCCTGCCAAAGGTGACTAGCTGGTTCTTCTCCAGTATCGGACGCGACCGACCAGCGCGGTTCCTCTTCGTGATGGTTGCGCTCTACGGTTCATCGCTCCTGGCCGAAGCCGCCGGCGTCGAGCCGATCATCGGGGCTTTCTTCGCCGGGTTGGCCATGAACCGACATGTCGTTGAGGGCTCCGAACTCGACGAGACGATCCATCAGTTTGGGTCGACGCTGCTGATTCCCATCTTCTTGATCTCCGTGGGGATGCTTATCGACCCATCAGCTGCACTTACCAATAGCCGCACACTCCTCCTCGCCGCAGTATTCACTTTTGTGGTCATTGCAGGCAAGAGCTTGGCCGCAGCAGCCACGGCGCGGCTTTACAACCTCGATTCAGCGGAACGTCTCACCCTGATTGCATTGTCGGTCCCACAGGCGGCGGCCACACTGGCTGCCGTTTTCGTCGGTTTCAAGATCGGCCTCCTCGAACAAGAGACCGTCGACGCGGTCATCGTGGTCATACTCGTCACCTGTCTCTTCGGCACCGTTGCCGCCAACCACGCCATCAAACGATTGCCGCCCGCTCCGTCCAGAGTCACGCCTATCGGAAAACGCATCATCGTCCCCCTGTCCCCCAGCTCGTCAAACGAGTCGACAATCGAGCTCGCCGCTGCGCTCGGTCGTCGAGACAGCGGAACCGTCTACCCACTCTCGGTCCTCGACCTCGGCTCGACCAATGCTGAAGTAACTGCGCTCCGCCACCACATGGCCTCCACTGCCGAACGGACTGCGCTTGCCAATCGGTGTGAGGCTCACTCGATCGTCCGACTCGATCTCACGCCAACTGCTGGGCTTATCCACGCTGCAATTGAGACGGCGGCAACCATGATCTTGCTGCCTTGGGACGGCCATCGCACCAGCCTCACTGACCGTTTCAGCGATACTGCCGACACACTTCTCGATCTCGCGAACGCGCCGGTTGTCATCGCCAAGACCAACGATCTGAGCCACTACCGCCGGATTGTGCTTCGCCTCGACCCAGACGACCTCGCTCAATCACAGCAAGCCGTTTCAGAACTCACGTGGCTCGTCGGGGCTCGACTCTCCGACCACCTGAAAATCCCAATCGTTCTGGCCACGACAGCCGGCTCCGAAACGATCGAAGCGATTCCCAGCATCGCGAGCCATGTCACCGAGGTGGTGCATGTCGACGAGGCCAACCGGGATGAGGCTGATTATGACGACGACCTCGTAATTCGGCCTCTCGGTCAAGCTCTCGATGATCGAGCGAATTTGTGGGTGGCGTTGCCCCGCGTCGCCGGCGCTTCGGTCGCCATCCGCTAGCGAAGGGGGCAGGCCAAGCGACGGCGAGTCAGAACTTTTCCCAGGCTAATTCGAGCGCCGCAACTACTTCGTCGACGCTCGCCCCAAGCTGTTTGGCGGTGACGACGAGCATGTCAATTGGCTGCGCCAAACCCAAACCGCGGTCGGTCGCAGAGTGACCTTGGGCCTCCAGAACGAATGAGCCCTTCCGTCCACGAGTAGCGATGACCGAATCGGATTCAAGTAGCTCATACGCCTTCGCAACGGTTCCCTTGGCCAGCCCGAGATCAGCAGCGAGTTGGCGAATCGTTGGCAACCGATGCCCAGGTTTGAGCGTGCCCGCAGCAACCATTCGTACAATCTGCTCACGCAGTTGCTCGTAGACAGGCAGAGGTATGTCCGGATCGACGAGTAGTAACATCAGCGTCAGGCTGCAACTGGTTGGGCGTGCTCGAGGTTCAAGATGTGATCAAGCCCGAGTCGACGGTTGTTCCACCAGAGGTAGAGGGCATACAGCCATGCGACGACCGACACGGCAGTCGCAGCACCGCCAAAGCTGGCCTCGAAGCTCCCCGCTCCATGTGCGAACAACGCCAATGCAAAGTAGGTCGCCGGCTGGGCCAGGCCACGGTCGATCGCCAACTCTCGTGCAAGATTGTCGGCCTGCTGGAGCCCCGTGCTGAGCGCCGGACGGCGGCGAGCCGCAACCCGCCACTGCACGAAGTACGCAGAACCAAGAACGACCAGCACCGCTATTCCCCACCACACCGCTGCGCCCGCATCTGCAACGATGAAACCACCGGCGACCAGAAGGGAAGCGAGAGCACCGACTGCGATCATTCGTCGCCGCCACTCGGCGGGGATGTAGTCGTGTACCGAGCGGTGCTCAAGCGAAGCGGTACGAGGGCCAGTTACTGGCCGAATGTGGTGGAGCTGGGCCACCATAGACCCGAGTGCAATGCCACCAACACCGCAGAGAAGCACATCGCCCTGGCCTGAAGTGCCAAAGGCCCACCACACGAGCCCTGCGATACCGCCGACGTTGCGGGCCCAACGAGTCCGTTGTAGCCAACGAGCGAGTAACCGCTGCTGATCGGGACCGTTAGTTAGCCGCTGCGCGATCGACTTCGCATCAGGATCGACCCCGGCGAGCATCGCCAGTAGACGCAGCGCGACCAAAACGAAAAGTGTGCCGATGACGCCGACCAAGACGATCGATAACCACCCGACAGAACCTTGATCGTCAGCACTGCCCGACGAAGTCCCGCGAGCAACAAGTGTCCCCGATGCAACTATTGCAAACACGGCGGCCATGAGGGGTGCCCCACGCCAGCGCAACAACCAACGAGCTATAGCGGCCATCTTCGTTTCCATGTCTCTGTCGTTTTGTGTGGGCCTGGTGACCCACCAGTGGAGTTTCCACTTGACTGTCCCATTGTCCCATGACATTATGACAAAAGTCAAGAGTGGACATTTCGCCCGCTCACCGATCAAGAGGCAACCACGATGTCCACAGACACCACAACCACGAACGCCAAGGCACCCGGCGATCCGATCGACGTACTGCTTCCTCCACCGCGGCCATGGTGGGCTCGGCTGGCTTTTGCCGCGGTCATCATCGTCGGCACGGGGATGGCGGGCTATCAGTTGCACGTAGGCGCACTGCGACCATCACCAAACTGCTGTGGAAGCGGAGGATCCTCGGCCCAGATGGGGCAATCGCTTCAACCAGAGGCCGCAACCGTCACGGCGTACTTCTACAACTCAAGCCCCCGCTCAATTGTCATCACCAACGCGACAGCCGAGCTTGAAGGTGCAACTGTCGTCGACGTCTCGCCATACACCGATGCCGGAAGCTACGAGATGCCTCCTCGCTCACTCGCCGATCTCCCGTTCGTTGTCGAGGCAAACAGCGACACCCGGTTAGCAATTACTTTCACCCCTGACCGCTGCGACGATCAGTCAGATGGCCAAGACTGGGGCCTGGTTCAGCTTGACCTCGCTGTCGCCGGAAACCCCTGGTACCCGACGTTCAGCCGGGCCGTGAGTATTCCGGTTCTCGATGCGGGGTCCGACCAGCTCAGCGTTATGCCACCCGCCGAGTATGACGACGAATTCGCCAGTCCAAGAGGGCCGCTCGAGTCGGCCTGCATTCTCGTCGGCCGCTAGGGAGCGAGGTAGGCCAAGGTTGGGTCAGAGTTCGACGTGCGTGCCAATATCGATCGTGCGGCTCGGAGGGAGTCCAAAGGCGGTCGCCGGATCGCTGGCATTACGAAGAAGTACCACGTATAGCCGATCTCGCCAGGTCGACATTCCCGGACTCGACGCCGCCTCGATGTGCTCTCGTCCAAGAAAGTAGGTCGTCGAATTCGCATCGAAACTAAGGTCATCGACGACCAAACCTTCGAGGTCGGCTGCAAGCGTGTGCAGATCTTGGAAGCCGTATCGCATCTCGAGCTCGTGAAACCCTAGGTCATGGTGGATGACAGATTCGCGGGCTGCAGGCATCACGTGGGGAACGTCGGCGGTGACCACCGACAGAAAGACCACGTCGTCGTGCAGGCTGTCATTGTGGCGGAGATTGGCGAGCAGTGCAGGCGGAACGAGCCCTCCCGTGCGATGCATGTAGACTCCGGTGCCGAGATGACGATGCGGCGGACTCTTCCGAAGGCTGGCAATGAACGCATCGATTGAGAGCCCGTTGCGTTGGACACGTCGTGCGACGAGGTAACGGCCCTTCCACCACGTCGTGAAGACGACAAAGCCCATGACTCCAATGACCAATGGAAACCATCCGCCGGCCGGGATCTTGAAGATGTTCGCCAATGCAAAGGCAAGATCGATGACGAGCAGCGGTGTCAGCACGAGGACAGTTCGAACCTTCGACCAATGCCAACGATGACGAGCAATCGAGGCGATGAGCACCGTCGTGATGACCATCGTGAGCGTGACAGCCACTCCATACGCGGCCGCCAAGCGAGACGACGAGCCGAATGCAAAGACCAAACCAAGGCATGCCGCGAGCAGGAACCAGTTAACGGCGGGAACGTACACCTGACCGCGATGGTCAGCCGAGGTCTGCACGGTGCGCATCCGAGGCAAGTAGCCAAGGTTGATTGCTTGCACGGTCAGCGAGAAGGCTCCAGTGATGAGCGCTTGGGACGCAATCACCGTGGCCATGGTGGCGAGAATCGTGAGCGGCCATTGGGCCCATGATGGCGCCAACAAAAAGAAAGGATTCTCGATGGCTGTCGCATCGCTCAACAGCAGCGCGCCCTGTCCGAGATAGTTCAACATCAAGGCCGGAAGCACGAGGATGAACCAGACCAACTGGATTGGCTTGCGACCAAAGTGGCCCATGTCCGCATAGAGGGCCTCGCCACCAGTCACGACGAGGAACACTGATCCCAAAACCAAAAACCCTCGGACACCGTTGTCGATGAAGAAACGAATCGCTTGAGTTGGGTCGAGCGCTCGAAGGATCGACGGGTCGCGCGAGATCTGAGCGAGCCCTAGCGTCGACAGCACACCGAACCACACGACCATCACCGGGCCAAAGAAGCGCCCGACGAACCCGGTGCCGCGGCGCTGGATCGAGAACAGACCTATCAAGATGACAGCGACGACGGGCACAACCCAGTTGTGGATCGCCGGTGCGGCAACCTCGACACCCTCGACTGCAGACAACACAGAAATCGCAGGCGTAATCATTCCATCGCCGTACAACAACGCGGTGCCGAAGAGACCGAACAACACGAGCCGCCGACGGGTCAGTTCGTTGCCAGTCACGAGTGCCGCAAGCGCAAGAATGCCGCCCTCCCCGTCATTATCAGCGCGCATGACAATGAGTAGGTACTTCACCGTAATCACGATGATCAGCGACCAGAACATCAACGAGAGCACACCCAGGATGTTCGCCTCATTCACCTCAAGGCCGTGCTCGCTCCCGAGTGACTCTCGGAACGCATACAGCGGGCTGGTGCCGATGTCTCCGAACACGACCCCAAGTGCACCTAGGGACAGTGCCGCCAATGGAGCGCGCTTGCCTTCGTGTGTGCTCATTCGTGAGTCGACGAATCATTGCCGACGACGCTTTGGTGGATTTCGTTCGTCAGCGCTTCAATTGTCTTGATCATCTCGGCTGCGTCCAAGTTGGTCTGATAATCATGGCTTGCGAGCTCGGCCGAGATCTGATCAGACCTACGGGCTGCGATCAACAAAATCGCCCCTTGCATCGCCGCGAGACACGACAGCATCAGGTTCAACAAGATGAATGGGTACGGGTCGAAGCCAGCGCCGCGATTGCCTGCCATCCAACCGGCGAGGAAGAGGAGCGCTCCGAAGACAAACCCCCAGGATCCCATCCCGTTTCTCAGTCGATCGGCGGAACGTTCACCAAAGGTGAGCTCAGCATCAGATCGGACACCGGGGTGCCCATGCCAAAGATGCCTCGCCGCGCGTATGCGCCAGCGGTTTCGATTCACCTCATTCTCCTACTACAACGGTCACGGCAATCGGTTCGCCACTCACCACGACGACTTCAATATTGAAGTCGTCTTCCACAAGCTGGCCTCCGACGTCGAGCAACAGGGTCCCATCGGCGCTTACCGTTCCGTCCATGGCGTCACCCTTGCTTCCGCGGATGTTGAACTCAGTCGACGGTGCAAGTCCGGTTGCCTCGATGAGACGCGAACCTTCGCTCGTCAATGTGACACATAGCGTGGACTCCGAGCCTGAATCGTCGTGACATGACTTCTCGACGCCGAGCTCGATCGTGTTGGGGAATCGTTCGAGCGCCGCGCTCGATCCACAGCCACTAATAAGTGACGCAATCCCAAGGATACCTAACGCGGGCAGGCTGATGTGTTTGCCTCGCATATCAGATCAACTCGCTCACGCTAGACAGACCATCAGACGCGTTGCCGCCTTCGGACCGCCATTCTCTTGCTACGTCGAGCACACCGGAACGCATAATTGGTTTCACAACAACTCCTCGATCGAAGACCATGCAAGGCTTCTTTGGTGAATGTACGCCTCCGGTCAGCCAATCGCAATAGCTGTTTCCGCAATAACTATTGCTTTTTATGCGATTCGCCGCTTTGCTAGAGCAATGAGCTCAGAATCGACTCCCCGCCAGGCGCTCGTTGTGGCGCTCAACGAACTGAGGGATGCGGCAAACACCAACCTCGAGCGCACTGTCGAGATCCTTCAGCGACTTGACCACATTGAAGCCAGACTCACGGCTGGTGAGCCTGTCATCGACATCGTCGCCGACGAACCGTCGCCCCGTATCGTCGAGCTCCTGACCCAGAACATGGGTGCGCTCGAGACGAGCGGGGCAGCCTTCCGAGCAGCCCAGGCCCGAGGCCTGCACAACGAAGGCCTCACCATGGAGCGCATCGCCGAACTGTTTGGCGTGACCCGGCAAAGAATCTCGGCCCTCCTCCGCTAGGCGGCCGGAGAGTCAGCCGATGGACTGACAACACTTGCGAGCATAAGATGACGGCCATGGCTGGAAAATCGGCGAAGTCTAAGGACCCAGTCCTGCTCTCTGGGGGAAACCCTCAGATTGCGAAAGGTGATGGCGACGCCCCCGTGCAGGCCTACATCGCGGCCATGCCAGCTTGGAAACACTGCATCGGCAAACAACTGGACGCCTTGATTGTTCGCGCCGTTCCCGACGTGCACAAAGCAGTGAAGTGGAACTCTCCGTTTTACGGCATCAAGGGGGGAGGCTGGTTCGTCTCGTTCCATTGCTTCGCGAAGTATGTCAAGGTGGCGTTCTTCCAGGGCGCTTCGCTTGACCCTGTCCCACCAGTCGAGTCCAAGGACGCGAACGCCCGGTATTTCCATATCCACGAGGGCGACGACCTCGACGAAGTCCAACTCAGCGAGTGGATGACGCAAGCAAGACAGCTACCCGGCTGGGGCAAGAACACGGAGGAATGACTTATGAAGTCAGGTTTCCAGTTGGCGCAGCGTCAAGCAGCAGCCTACGAAGTGCAAACGGGGGTCTTCATGAGACCCTCGGCGCACCTCATCGTCGAATCGATGGGGCTGGCGCCTGGCGACGTCGTCCTCGATCTGGCCTGTGGCACTGGTCGCTACGATCTGGGCCACCCCGGGCCGAAACCCCTACATCGAAACCCAGCTTTCAATGCTGGCCGAACTCAACGACGCCATTGCCGCTTCTGTTGCCGTGGCCACTCCACCCGCCGCCGACCATTTCCTAAAAGGCCTCGCGGCCGACGCCAGCTTTCGAGATATCAATGTCTCGTTACTCACCCACACGGTTGAGGTGGAAGACCTCAACGCGTTCTTCATCGACCAGACCGGAACCACACCTTGGGCTCCAGTCATCGCAGGGCTATCGACTTCCGAGAAGGACTCGTTGGCTAAGAAGTTCGTGGCCTCCCTCGGCTCGTACGCCGTGAGTGGGGGCTACCGGCTGCCCTTTTGTTCCCACATGATCGTCTGCCGCAAGTAAGGGCGTCATCGCTCCGGTCGTCGAACTTGTCGGGGTTGATGAGACGATTACCGGTCGCCATGACCATCAGCGAGCCCACAACGAGCCCTCGGCTGACCTCTTCGCGCGCATCCGAACTGGCATCGACGACGACCGCCTCCGCCGAAGGAACCAGCGCCGCCGGCTCGTCAAGTCAGGCACAATCGCCGTAGCAGCAGCAATGCTTACCGCACTCATTTACCGACAAGGAGAACCTCAAATGAACTGGTGGATACTCGAACTGGCCGCCCTTCTGATCCTCGCCGCGATCACGCTGATTCTCGGGCCGTTCATCAAACGTTTTGGGCGAAGCTATGCCGCTGACGTGTTCCGATCGAACCCCTCGACCGGCAAAAGCTTCATGGTGCTCACGGACTTCGCCTATTACCTCATCCTTCAGCGCCTACATCCTGTTCACGATCACCCTCAATCGGCGACTCGACCAACAGATGCGTGAGGTTGCGAGTCGTGATCTCGGTGACTAGGACTTCAATTAGGTCGATGCACGCACGTCGCCAACAAGCACAACAAGCCCAGACACTGCTATGGCTAGCCACACGGCCCGAACGGCCACACCGGCAGCCACCGGAATGCCTCCCGCCGAGTGGAGAAGCCGGTGTAGAGGCACCCACGAAACCAACACGGCAACCGCAACCAACAGGATCGGAATCGTGAACGGAAAAGCCATGAGAAGAACGATTGGCACGATCCAACGGCAGCGCCAATCGCCAACAAGTTGTAGGTACCGCCCAGCGTGAAACGACCGATCTCGAACCCGTCGTCGCTCGTCACGCCAATCACATTGTCTGGCGAGCTCAGCCGCAACACGAACATCGAAAACCGGCTCCCCTTCCAGCCACGACAACCCCAGTCGGGATCCCGGCCATGATCAGCACCCACAAACGATCAGATACTTCACGACCGACAGTTTGGGGTGCCGAACCAAGCTCAGCGATTACATCCATCAAGTCACCGTTCTAACTAAGATCAGCTCACGCAATCTTGGCGCCGCCCGGCGCATGAACCAGACTGATCTTGCGTTCGTCGCGTTGCTGGAGACTCGGGCCTGCCAGTCCTCAGACCCCACCCCGTGGGCGACACCACCTGGGTTCGGAACCAACCCCACCCGAGGTCGGCCACAACTCGTTCGATGGAAACGGATCCCCGGACTCGTCGTCCTTGTTGTGACCAGCGCCAGGGCTGGCGAAAGCGCACGCCCCGTTGTGTAGATGCGACGCATACGTCAGGCCTGGAACCAGACCCGACACGTTGATCTTCACGACCGTTCCTGCCGGTCCAATCGTCTTCTTCGCCGCCCCATGGATGTAATCGCCGGCCGAGTCAGGATGGTCGGGCTGTCACCCAGCCAAAGTCAGACGAGATTCGCACTCCCGTGTGTGGGTCGTTAAGTGGGCTGACGAGGTCGCGCAGCACTTCACAGAACGTGTCGTAACCGACTGACTCGATAGCCGGGATTGAGGGTCCAGCGGCCGCGAGGGCACGGACCGCTGTCTCTACATCGGGCCACTCGTTTGTCACCTCGACGGTTCCGCGATCTTGGATCTCGAACTTGGTCCGCTTGAGCATGGTTTCGACAACGTCGCCGGTCTCGCCCAGTTCCATCGTCGCCGACTGGTGGCTCTCGGGTGAGTGCTCCATGATCTTCATGAAATACGGCAGGAGACCCATCCGCTCATACGGACCCCAGAAGGTCATTCCAAGCTGCCCGTCGGCGGTGAGCACTCGGCCGACTTCCAGTAGCGCTTCGTCACACCCGTTCCAGATCCCATTGAAGCTCGTCACCACATCGAACCGATCATCGTCGAACGGGAGGGCGAACATGTCGCCGACGTGGAAGTCACCCTGAGGGGTCCGGGCCTGCGCAATGTTGATCAGGGTTGACGCTGCGTCGAGCCCGCTCACCGAGGCGCCACGACGTGCGGCGACGTTCGCCGCCAAACCTGAGCCACAGGCGACATCCAAGTACGCCGTTCCCTCGCCAACACCAAGCTGATCGAACAGAAGGTGGTTTGCCGGCAGGGCATAGGGCTCGAACTGGTAGGCCCACTCCTTCGCCCTCGCTCCCCAACCGCGACCTGCTTCGGTCCAAACGCTGCGACGAGCGTCTGTGTCGGTTGATGTAGCCACTGTGCTTTCGGTCATCAGAATCACTCTCGTAGATAGCACGATCGGTCGTGTTATCTGCACAGTACGACCGATCGTGCTATCTTGTCAACTGATGACACAGAAGACGGACAAGGCCAAGCGACGAACCAGAACCGACGGCGAACGCACAAAACGCCTGATACTCGAGACGGCAGTCCGGCTTGCGACGATCGAAGGTCTTGACGGACTCAGCATTGGCAAGCTCGCGACGGCTACCGGTGTAAGCAAGAGCGGTGTCTACGCCCACTTCGACTCCAAAGAGGACCTGCAACTGGCAACGGTGGAGACCGCACGAACACTCTTCATCGACGACGTCGTCCTCCCTGCTTTCGAGGCGGGTGGACTCAAGCGCCTCATTGCTCTGTGTGAGTCGTTTCTGGCCTACGTCGAAAACCGAACGCTGCCCGGCGGCTGTTTCTTCGCCGCCGCCGCAGCCGAACTAGGCGGCCGGCCGGGGCCATTAAGAGAGCGCATCGCAGAGAATCAGCGGGATTGGATCGGCGTTCTCACCGACGCCGCCGAAGCAGCAAAATTGGAAGGGCAGCTCCGCGCCGACACCGACGTGGCGACTCTCGTGTTCGAGCTCAACGCCCTGGTCATTGCCGCGAATACCGGCTTCATTCTACAGGACGACCCTGCCATCATCGCTCGAGCTCAAACCGCCATCGCCCGTGTACTTTCTGCCACGTCCCTCAAGCCCGCTGCTGGTTAGTCGCTCGTTATTGGCTAGTCGGAGATGATCTGTATGAGGTTGCCGCAGGTGTCGTCGAAAACAGCGACGGTCACGTCACCGACATCGGTTGGCGGCATTGTGAACACCACACCGAGGTTGCGTAGTCGCTCGTGCTCCGCCTCGACATCGTCGACGGCAAATTGAGCGAGCGGGATTCCGTCGGCGACGAGTGCATCTCGGTAGGGCTTCACGGCGGGATGGTTAGATGGTTCGAGCAATAACTCGGGACCATCAGGCGCGTCCGGAGAGACAACTGTGAGCCATGCATCTTCACCAATTGGAATGTCGTGTTTCAGCGTGAAGCCGAGAACGCCGGAGTAGAACGCGAGCGCATCCCGTTGCTCGTCGACGAAGATGCTGGTCAGATTGATTCTCATACGGTGCCTTCCCCGGTCAGAACATCGTCTTGAGAGTACTGCAAACAAGCAGCCCACGAACTCACCAATCCGTTCGTCGACCGGCTCCGAACAAGGGGCATGGACGATCAGATTGAACTTCGAAGACCCACGAAATTGACCAGTGCTATCGGGGGCGCTGCGGCAGCCGCCCTCGGTCTTTCAGTTGCGGAGGTTGTGGCGGGAACCAGCGCTCGGTTGCGGTCGCCCGTTCTTGACGTAGGCGACCGTTTCATCGACCGCGTGCCGGTGTGGATGAAAGACGTTGCAATCCAACTCTTCGGGACGAACGACAAGATTGCGCTGCTGGTGGGCATCGCCGTCACGTTGGTGATCTACGCCGCCATTCTTGGTGTGCTCGGGTTCCGTCGAAACATGCGAATCGCCTACGGCGGTATCGCCTTGTTCGCAATCGTCGGCTCGCTCGCCGCGTTAGGGTCGCGGTCGAGCGGGTCGCAATTCGCTGCCCTGCCGGCCCTGATCGGTTCCGGCTTCGCTGCGCTCAGCTTTTACGGACTGAACCGACTTCGTCAGCTAGATGGGGTTGAACCATCGACTGATACCGAGCCGAACCCCAATGGTCGTCGCCGATTCCTCACGGGAAGCGTCGCCTTCCTCGTCGGCGCTGGCGTCGTCGCCACCACAGGACGCCGTCTTCAGGCACGGTTTAGCGCGGCTGAGTCGCGGGCTGCTCTCTCACTCCCCCGCCCCGACGTCACTGCTGCCGCCGTTCCCGAAGGTATCCAGGCTGAGAGTGCCGCCTCATTCTTCACATCGAACGCCGACTTTTACCGGATCGACACGGCACTATCAGTGCCCCAGGTGCGGGCCGAAGATTGGTCGCTCAAGATAACCGGCTTAGTTGATCGAGAGTTGCGACTGTCCTACCGCGACATCCTCAACCGCCAACTCGTCGAACACGACATCACGCTGACCTGCGTATCAAACACCATTGGCGGTGAACTCGTCGGCACGGCCCGCTGGTTCGGCATCCGACTCGACGACTTGTTAGCTGAGGCCGGCATCGACGCTTCTGCTGACCAAATCGTTGGACGTTCGGTCGATGGATACACCTGCGGCTTTCCCGTTTCGGCGCTCGATGGTCGAGACGCAATGATCGCAATCGGCATGAACGGTGAGCCACTCCCGCTCGAGCACGGCTTCCCGGCTCGCCTCATTGTCCCCGGGCTCTATGGCTACGTGTCGGCCACAAAGTGGTTGTCCGAAATTGAACTGACCACGTTTGACGCATTCGATCACTACTGGGCGCCCCGTGGCTATTCGGTCGAAGCGCCGATCAAGATGCAGAGTCGTATTGACGCCCCACGCGGTCTCGATCGGATTGCCCCCGGCCCGTTTGCTATCGGCGGCGTCGCATGGGCGCAGACCATTGGCATCGACCGGGTTGAGTTGAGGATCGACGAAGGCGAATGGTTTGATGCCACGCTCGCTGAAGAGCTGAACAACACGACGTGGCGGCAATGGTCGCACCAATGGGACGCGACGCCTGGACGTCACACAATCGAAGCGCGCTCCACCGACCGAAATGGCCAGGTCCAAACCGACGAGCGCGCCGAGCCGCTGCCGAACGGCGCCTCGGGTCACCACACCGTGGTCGTCCTGGTCGACGAGGCCTAGCGGGTCTCTGACCAGCGATAACCAAAGAATCCTGATTTCTTCCAATCCGCCGAACAGGCGGCCCCGAATGACATGCAGAAGGTGCCCACAGGGGCACCGACACAATCCGAGAAGTCCTCTTTCTCGCCAAACAGAAAGCACCACGATGCAGACCCCGACCCCCCACAATCAACGGCGAACCTCAGGTCGCCTCCGCATGACAGCCTTGCTGTCAACAACCGGACTCTTGTTTGCCGCCTGCGGCAGCGACGCCGACACTGCCACACCCACCACCGAAGCAATGACCGAGACAACCGAAGCAATGTCCGACATGCTCGGCGCATTCGGACCAGCGTGTGCAGCCGTACCTGCTGACGGCGAAGGTTCCTTCGCTGGCATGGCCGACGACACCGCAGCAACCGCTGCTTCCAACAACCCACTGCTCTCCACACTCGTGACCGCAGTAGTCGAAGCCGACCTTGTCGACACACTCAACAGTGACGGCCC
>RCMY010002954.1_pt1 | contig 15231 bp, 17 predicted proteins | sample 2041341 | NCBI WGS metagenome assembly RCMY01 (sample SAMN09708234, study PRJNA481090) | Marine sediment metagenome, whole genome shotgun sequencing project.
TTTAAAGATTCTTTGTGCAGTTCATGGCGCATAACCACATCATCTGATTTACCTTTTATTTTTTCTAAAGGTTCATAAGTTCCCGAATCCCAGATTTCAACTTCACCACCACCATAATTTCCTTCTGGAATACTGCCTTCAAAATCATGATAGGCCACTTGCTTATACAAGAGTACCGAGTAAAAATTGTCGTGACGCAACCCGCCTTCTTGGCAAGCAACGGCCATACCATCTGTAGTATGGATATGAGAAATACAATGAGCATCGTGACGGTTTTTATGGATGGCTGAATGAATCACCATGCCAGCCGGATTAACTTTATACGACGTGTCGCCTAAAACTTTGCCATCGATATCCACTTTCACTAAGTTAGACGCCTTTACTTCTGAATAATGCAAACCATACGGATTAATTAAAAATGCATTGTCTTCGCCAGGAAGTTTTACCGTGATGTGGTTATAGATCATTTCTGACCAACCCAGATAATCAAAAATTCTGTAAAGGGCAGCTAGTTCAACACGTAGTTCTTGTTCAGTTTTCATAATAATATCTATCTCTCTAAGCGTTTAATTTGTTGAATAATACTGTTTGGAATTTCACAACTTTGTTTCTGACTATAGTCGAAATATACTATCAATGCCGTACCAGTACCAGCAATAGCATCCAAATTATGACTATACACAGAATATTCCATAGTGAATTTTTTTGTGTGAATATCTGTTATTCGTACAGAAATACTTAAGGTGTCTGGGTAAACTAGCGGTTTTTTGAAGTCTGCAGATGTTGTTGCCAGTATAGGACCAATTTGCTTTTCGGCCATGTAAGTATTAACCCCAATTTTTTCGAAATAGGCCATGCGAGCATCTTCAAAATAACGAAAGTAAACGGCATTGTTTACATGCTGGTATGCATCCATGTCACTCCAAATCAAATCTTGTTGAATTTTTATTGGATATTCTTTTAGTTCAATTTTCAATTTTATTCATACTCATTTTTTCAGTAAGAAAATATACCAGTACCCCAACGGCAACAGTTAACAAACCTAATAGCGATTCTTTCGGTTTATCAATTAGTAAATACACTAAAGTCCATCCCGTTAGGCTAAGAAAAATTATTGGAGTGATTGGATAACCCCAAGTTTTGTAAGGTCGTGCTAATTCGGGTTTTCGTATGCGTAAAATAAATAATCCCAACACCGCTAAAAAAGTATTTAAGCCCATGGTAAATCCAGAGTAAATCAAAATAGATTCAAACGTGCCTGTAAGTATAAAAACCAAACTGATAGCGGACTGACTATAAATAGCATTTGCTGGAATTGAGTTTTTATTGGTTTTACCTAAAATTTTAAAAACCGAAAAGTCTTCACCAATCATTTGCAATACACGTGGCGCCGCAATAATCATGGCACTTACGGTAGAAATTAAGAGTAGAGATAGGCTGACTCCCATTATTGCTGCACCTGATGGTCCAAAGACCGATTGGGCAGCTATATAGCCAACTTCAACTTGACCTTTAAGATTTTCAATAGGAGCGACATAGAGAAAGATAAAGTTTAAGGCAAGATACATAATTAATACTAAGCCTGTTCCAATACCTAAGATTAGCGGTAAGTTTTTTGTTGGTTCGTCCAGTTCATTAGATAAATAAGTGGCAGCGTTCCAACCTGAGAATGCATAGTTAACATAAATTAGTGATACAGCAAAAGCACCACTGAAAAGTAATTCTTTATCACCTTCTATAGGCAAGAAATTAATAGTTTGAGGTGTGTCAACCATAGCAAAACATAAAATACAGAAAACCAGTATTAAAATAATTTTTAGTAAGGTGAAGATGCTTTGTAAGGAGCCACTGTTTTTACGAGATGTTGCATGAACTAAGGTCAAAATAATAATTAAACCACATGCTAAGTAAGCCGAAGAAAATTGAGGGAAGACGGAGGTAAAGTATTTCCCAAAGGTAATCGCGGCTAAGGCAGTGGGTGCGGCAAAACCAATGGTTGCCGAAACCCATCCTGATACAAATCCTGCAAGCGGATGATAAATTTCATTTAAGAAATTGTACTCACCACCGGAACGTGGATACATCGCTCCTAGCTCGGCATAACTTAAAGCACCGCAGAGTGCAGTAATTCCACCGACTAGCCATAGCATTAAAATGACAAAGCCTGATTGGATGTCTAATAGTTGAAACCCTAAGCTAGTAAATACGCCTGTACCAACCATATTGGCAACAATCACAGCAATGGCGGTATTTTTAGAGAATTTTTCAGTACTCAAAACGTATCCAAGATGGTTTCATAGTAAGTATTAGATTATTATAAGTCTGGTTTACTAATAATCTATAGGATGCTCAATGTATCAGAAAACACTTGAAATATGGCATGAAATGGTTGATAAACGAGACCCGTCACGAATTTCAGAAATATTAGCCGATGATGCCGTGATGATTTCACCCGTGGTACACACCCCGCAACGCGGTAAGAAAATAACCAGCCTATATTTAACTGGTGCGTTTCATGTGTTGACTAACGATACTTTCAAATACGTAAGTGAAAATTTTAATGAGAAGTCGGCTGTTCTCGAATTCACAACAATAGTTGATGGTATTGAGATTAATGGGGTGGATATGCTAAGGTTTAATGAAGAGGGCTTAATCACAGAATTCAAAGTGATGGTGCGACCATTACAAGCAATGAATAAATTGCATCAGAAAATGGGTGAAATGTTGCAGCAGCTACAATCTAAAGGTAAGTAAAGAGTGTCCATTTACCAATTAGCACAGATTAATATTGCCCAGGCTAAATATCCACTTGAGTCAGAGGAAATGTCTGGCTTTACTAATCGTTTAGATGAGATTAATGCGATTGCTGATATAGCCGAAGGTTTTGTGTGGCGTTTGCAAACTGAAGAAGGTGATGCAACTACCTTACGTGTTTTTCCTGACCCATCATTAATAGTTAATCTTAGTGTTTGGGAAAATATAGACACTTTACAAAATTTTATATATAAGTCTATGCATATAGAGTTAATGCAATCAAAGAAGAATTGGTTTAATAAAATTGAACATGCAAGTCTCGCTTTATGGTGGGTTCCACAAGGTCATATCCCAACGGTTGACGAGGCCAAAGAAAAACTTGTGCTCATAGATAAAAATGGATCAACACCAAAGGCGTTTACTTTCGCAAAGCCTTTTCCAAGTTTATAACTCTTAATTTGCAGAAGGACATTGAAAAATTAGAGTATAAATAAGGGCTCGCCGTCTTTCCTGCGAAGGCAGGAATCCAGATGCATAGGACAAAGTAAGAGTGGATCCCTGCCTTCGCAGGGAAGACGAATGTTTTAGTTGAAGCTAATAACTATTCGACATTCACCCATGCCATTTCTTGTGGAAATTTCTGCCATTCAATAGAATACAAGTCTTTGCCTTGAGTTAAAGCGTTTGAAAAATCCAAAGCGTGTTGATTAATAATTTTCATGACTGTGTGAGTGTTAATTTTTCCTTTATCTTGGCCAAATAAATAACTGTATGGCGATAGTAAGGCAGCATCACAATAATCCACATGCCCAGATTTTGAGATAACGACCTCACGAGCAAAAATATTCTTTTCGGTCATTGCATTAGCAATTTTCTCATAGCGTAGATGATTAATCGGCTCGAAATCTTCTTCGTAAGGGTCGCTGAAAAAACTAAGCAGAGGTTTGTTAATCCCTGATACAAGTATTTCATCACTAACAGGCTCAAACCATGGATCTAAGCCAATTACGCCTAAACAGTGTTGCTCAGAGCCACAATACTGAATCGTGGAACCGCCACCTGTTGAATGTCCACCAACGATGACTTTTCGATTTGTATAATTGGGATATCTATCTTGAAAGTCTTTCAAGACTACCGTTAAATCTTGTGACCAGCGAAGTCCTACCTGCTGCACTCTATCTTGCTTAGCATCAGAACTAAGACCTTCATTCTCACCAAACTCTTTTGGGTCGAAGCTTATGCTTGAACCATCGTTAAGAACGCTGAGTAAAGCGCCTTTAGTATGATCTGAGGCAATAACTACATAACCATGACTAGCAAACTCTTGTGCCATAAACGCGTTAAATTCTTTAATTGCCCCACGACCATGTGAGAGAAGAATTAAAGGTTTATCGTTAGTAATGGCTTGCGTAGGGGTACTGAGATAAGTGGGTTTGCTATTTTCAAGATGGCTAAAAATAAAACCTGGCATACCTGCAAGTTTGGCAATTACTGGACCAGTTTGAGCATAGCTTTGTAGCCAATAATCTTCTACTAAATCCTGAGTTGCTTCAATAGGGAACCAAACTTTTGTTGGTAAGGTACGCTGTCTATGAGTATCAAACACTTCAAAGCTGTAGGTGCCGACGGCATAGTTGCCAGTGTTTTTATTGTGCATTAAAGCAGGTAACATACAAGCAAGCACAACCGAAATAGTCAAACTGATAACACTAAAGCCGAGACCAATTTTACCTATAGAAACTTTCCTAAAGACTTGTAGCAAGGCATAAACGATAAGCAAATATGTTAGAATTAATTGCCAACGCAAACCTTCCATTAAGGCGTGTGAAATTAAACTGAGTAAAGCCAAGACTAAAAAAATATAAGCTAATTTATTAGCTTTTAGGTAGGAGGTGAATAAACAAAGTAGCGTGAATAAAAGTAAGAGTAATTCAAAAATCAGCATATATTTATCTTAAGATTAAGTGAATAAAAGTAAAGTAATGGGAATAAAATATTTTAAAAACGTTTGTCTTTAAAGCCTAGTTTTATTAACGTTTTTTTGGAATCCATGCCCAAATCATAGTGGCTTCTATAGGCTCTTTATTATCAGAGTCAGTAATAGTCACTTGGATATTGGTATCGCCTTTTTCGGTCGTAGTGATTAGCTTAATTTGTTCATCAGTTACAGTGGCTACTGCGGTAAGATCACCCGTTACGCGTTTTAAATAATCAATTTTTAAAGTTTTGATAACACCAACTTTATCAGCTGGAATATTCATGCCAACCAGCATGCCAGTAGCGGTTTCAGCCAACAAAGCCATAGCAGCAGCGTGTATGCCGCCAATATGATTGCCTACTTTGCGTTTATTTTTAAGGAAGAATACACTACGTTTAGGAGTTAGTTCCAAGCATTTAACTCCTGAAGTGCCAATATACTTAACTGTTTTACCAATCATGTATGAGAGTAAAGGTTGTTGTAGAAATTTTGGTAAGCGCTCAAGCTTTTTAATTGTTGCTGGTAATGGGCTTAATCTAGCCATAAATATGATTCCAGGGTATTTTGTTGTTGCTATAGTGTTGAACATATTCTAGCATGTGATTCAATTCAGATATAAAAGCATGGAATTTGCATTTTGTGATTAACTATTACTATTTTTTGCCAGCCATAATCGTATCGCCATTACTTGTTTACCAAGGCTTAAGAGCTAGGAAAAAAGTTCTTAAGTTACCTGAGCCCGATGGTGATCGCTCAGGAATTACCGGGAAAGGTGAAAAAATAAAATTACTCATTTTGGGTGATTCGGCAGGGGCTGGAGTGGGTGTCGCGACACAGGAAGAGGCCTTGAGTGGGCAAGTGAATGCCATTTTGCAAAAGACCAATCATTTGGACTGGACACTAATCGCAACCTCCGGTCACAGTACTGCTGACGCACTAGAGAATTTGAAAGGTTTAAAAAAGGAAAACTTCGACATCGTTCTTATTTCCTTAGGTGTGAATGATGTTACAGGCTTTGTATCACCTAAAAAATGGATTGAACAGTGTGATGAGCTAGTGAATCTGTTAGTGACCAAATTTTCTGCTCAACGAATTATCTGGTCTGATTTTCCTAAAATGGAAAAATTTCCCTCTTTGCCACAGCCATTACGTTGGTTTATGGGTTCTCGAAAAAATCATTTACGCAAAAAATTGCTTAATTTCATACTGCAAAAAAAGAGTGTAGAGTTATTAGTGTTTCCAGACCTATTAGCTGAACAAGATATGGATATTAAAGACTGGATAGCTATTGATGGGTTTCATCCCGGGCCACGTGTATATACTATTTGGGCTCAGGAATTTGTTAAACAGTTACTGGACCCAAAAAAATAAAGCTCGCGATTTACCGATGCAGCTTATACATTTGGTGTAACCAAGTTAATTTAGGCTCAAAGCTCTCAAGAATTTTATTCAGCTCATCAGGCAACTCTGGTTTTTTTAAACCATAAGCTGGAGGCATTATTAGTGGCGCTATAAGTGAAGCAACACTTAAATCTGCACGTGAAAATTGCTCGCCAACTAAGTAATTTTTCCCATCTAAGGCCTCAATTACTTTATCTAAGCTCTTATCAAGATGATCTTTAGCCTTAATTGAGGTTTCGAGATTAATCTTCATGTGTATACGCATGACTTTTTCTAATTTGGGAAATGCAAGTTTGACAAACAATGGTCCATACAAAGGGCCATCTTTGGTAAAGAACTTGCTTACGATTTGCGGCTCTTGTAAAAGATGGTGATATAACAAGACTCTAACTTGGGGGCCAATATTTGTATCAGCAAAGTTCTCCCAATTTAGTGCTTTGTGTAAGTCTTCTTTATTCTTCGGATTTAATGGGTTTTCTGGAAAATGTTCTTCTAGATAAGAAATAATTTTTGAAGAATCATGAAGGTATGTATTTTGATGCTTAATTACAGGTACCGAATATTGCCCAGTAAGTTTTTTCATCTTTTTGCTATGCATACCAGGTAATAGCGTTTGCTTTATGTGCGGAATACTTTTGTAATCTAGTGTCCAGCGAATTTTTTCACAAAAGTGAGAGATAGGAAATTGAAAAAGTATTACTTTTGACATACGAGATTGTTTTGTTAATTAGCTTGAAAGATGAAAGTTAAAAAGCTTAAATAAAATTTAAAGTTAATTACTCGGTAACTACTTGGTTGCGACGATTACTTTTTCCTCGATAAAGTAATTTATCCACTTTTTTCAATGAATCTTCCAGAGTTCGTTGTGGTAGTAGTTCATCAACACCAATAGTAATACTTAATTTTAGTATTCTGTCCTCAAATTTAAAATCATTTTTTTGAACAGTTTCACGAAGAAGTTCTGCTAATTCTGTAGCGGATTTTAGTCCTGTGAAAGGAGTTAAAAGCAAAAATTCATCACCACCCCAGCGAGCAAGTAAATCGGTTTCACGAAGCCTTAAAGTTAAGAGCTTTGCAAACTGTTTTAAAATAGCATCGCCAGCAGAATGACCAAATCCATCATTAATTTGCTTAAAGTTATCAATATCGATAAGCAGTAACGAGTTTATATTTCCATAACGCTCAGCCATATTGCAGTATCGATTAAGCTCTAAGGTCATACTGCGGCGGTTCATAAGACCCGTTAACATATCAGTTTTTGAAGTTTTATCTAAACTTTTCAGTAAATGCGAAACATCTCGGCGAAAGAAATAATTTATAAATCCGAGTGCTAGAAAAACAGTAAAAGCATTGTAAGCATGCAAGAAAACATATAAAGATTGTTGATTAATTAATGCTTGCGTAGTAAAAGGGTAGAGCAACAGAAAGGTAAAGCAAGGAATTATTCCAAATACTAGCAAATATTTATTTTTAAAATTAGGATGCAAAAAAAGTAATGTAGTGAGTGGAATTAAATAATATTGAAACCCTGCTGGCCAAGCAAATATGATAGTTCCGATAATTGCGTATATATATAGGACAATACAAAAAAAGCCTAAAGCGAAGATGTGCCGACCATTACGGTTTAAATACCAAACATACAGGCTAGTAAATATACCAATTAGATTTAGATACGCGAGCTGTGGATTTTTTGTAAAAAGGGCAAACAGAAATAAAATTGATGTGGTTACAATGCCTAATTGAGCAATGAAGAGGGTCACAAAATAAATGTCTTCTTCTTTTTTGTCAGCCTTATCTGGGATTACTAAAAGCTTGCGTACATTAAAAGCCATTCGAAGCAAACTCCTGTTTTAAAAGAATATAATAGGTAATCGTTAATTCTACGCCTAGTTGTTCATAATTCAAAGGTTTGGCAGGCGTTTAGCGATTTTTAGGTGAGATATGTTTAATTGGTGTTGAAAATAATGCATGTTTAGCAAGGTTGACTGGTTTATGCACAACTTTAAGACTGGCTGGATGATTGCTTAGGCAATTTGAGTTTTTTAGATTGCGAGTAGGTCGTATTGGACGTGGGTAAAAACCACCCCCACAATTCGGACAAACATTATTTAATAACTCCACGCAATCATTACAAAAAGTACATTCAAAAGAACAAATCATCGCCTCCGTAGAATCAGGGGCAAGTTTTTTATTACAGTGCTCACATGTGGGCCTGAGTTGTAACATTAGAAAGAGGGATTATTCTGGATTGTCGGAATATTCATAAAGTGAAAATTTAGCACCTGGCTCACCATAGATTACAACGCTACAAGCACCCCACGATTTAGGAATACGCCATTCGTTTTCAGTGTTCACAGTAAAACGCTGATTTCTAATTTCGCAACGAGGTTCAATTTCTTTAATTCCTGCATCAGCGGTAGCAAAAGAAAAATTTCTACGCACGGGTTGATAGGCCCAGTAGCCACGCTCAGAAATTGTGCCGTGCACTTGCACGATTTGACCTAAATCTAGAGCTTTCTGTATTGGTGCAATCATCATTGCAAGACGAGTAAGTTTGTCATTGGCTGGGTCAACGTGTTCTAGTAAAGCAAAACTTTGTTGTGCTTCATCAAAAAGGCTCATTTTGGCCGCTAAGGCAATGCGAGTTTGTAAAACACGGTCTAACATTTCAATTGGTAAGTAAGCTCCAAAATTTACACTCGCGTTACGTAAATGATGTATTTGCTCATAGGGATCATTTTTCTGAATAGCGTTATAGCCTCGAGCGACCTCAAGCATGCTTACTTCCGATAAGGTAAGGTCTTGGCTTTTTGAGAGCACTTCAAGTGCAGTTTCTGCTTCTGCATATTGATTGGCATTAAATAAATCCAACAAGCTATTAAATGCCGCCGCAAAACTTGTGTCTACACCTTCAAATGTTTGATCAAGCAAAAAAGGAATAAACAAACCAGTGACACTTTCTTCAACTGGCGAACCTTTATATAAGGCGGGTTTATATTTAAGATGTTCCAGTGCTTTTACTGCGGTTTCCTCAAATACAGGGCCGCCAACAGAACCTTCAATAATAGGGTTTGTAACATTGCCAGTTTTATCAATAATAAACCCTACTTGCACCCAACCTTCTTGACCAAAAATACGCAGTTCAGTTGGATACTCAACAACTACTTGTGAAAGCGCTTCTGCTTTGCGAGTGACATCAGAGGCTTGTACTTCTGCCTCAGCTGCTGGGGCTAGTTCTTGAGCCTTAAGAGAAATGCTGCAAAGGCTCAATATTGATGATAATAATAGAAGGAAAGTAAATTTATTCATAATAGGTATAAAGATATTGTTGCGTGGGTTCATATAACAAAGAGTTGCGACCCCAAAAACGTCTATAGGTTCGTTTAGGCTTGCAAATTAGACTGTATTTTAAAGGGAACTGGCTTGTAAAGCTTGTTCAATATCAGCAATTATGTCGTCAATATGCTCTAAACCACAAGAAATACGAATCATATTGTCTGAAATTCCAACAGCAGCACGTTCTTCAGCAGAGAGTTTGGCATGGGTAGTCGAGGCAGGATGAGTAACTATACTGCGAGAATCACCAATATTAGCGGTGAGTGAGCAAAGTGATATGGCATCTAAAAACTGCTTGCCTTGAAGTAAGCCGCCCTTGATAAACATTGTCACAATACCCCCGCCCATGCTCATTTGTTTTTTTGCAATAGCATGATTAGGGTGTGATTTTAAAAATGGATATAAAACTCGTTCTATTAATGCATGAGACTCTAAATAATGGGCTAAGGCTAAAGCATTATTACAATGTCGATCCATGCGAACCGCAAGAGTTTCTAAACTTTTAGATAATACCCAAGCGTTAAAAGGCGAGATTGCTGGACCAGTGCTACGACAAAAAGCATAAATCTCATTAACCAAATCTTGTCGTCCAACAAGCACACCGCCAACCACACGACCTTGGCCGTCAATCCATTTGGTACCTGAATGAATAACGAGGTCAGCACCATATTTAATGGGTTGTTGTAAATAAGGCGTCGCAAAACAATTGTCTACCACATAAATTAAGTTATGACGTTTGCAAAATTTTCCAATAGCTTCTAAATCTAAAACTTCAACGCCAGGATTTGTTGGTGTTTCTAAATAAAGTAGTTTGGTCTTTGGAGTGACTAACTTATCCCAATTAGCAAAGTCATTAGCATCAGCATAATTAGTTTTGATATTCCACTTGGGTAAAATTTTTGTAAACACAGTATGGGTAGAACCAAAAATAGAACGACACGATAAAATTTCATCACCACTATTACACAAGGCTGCAAAGCTAGAAAACACTGCCGCCATACCTGAGGCAGTCGCATAACCTGCTTCAGCGCCTTCGAGTAAGCACATTTTTTGTACTAGTTCATCAGAGTTAGGATTAGAGAAACGTGAATAAATGAAGTCATCATTTTCACTAGCGAAAGCCGCACGCATGCGTTCAGCATCATCGTACACAAAACTTGATGTTAAATATAAAGGCACCGAATGTTCTTTTGCATTACTGGTTGTAAACTGAGTTCGAACAGCAGCGGTTTCAAATTTCAAATTATTTTTTTCAGGCATAATGTTTTTCTTTTCTTAAAAATTAAGAGATTTGACCGTTAATCTCAATGCCATATTCAATGGTGGTAGATTTTTCTAATATTTTTGCAACCGAGCAAAATTTTTGCATAGACAGATCGGCGGCTTTTTTAACTTTGGCTGTATCTAAATCACCAGTTAATTTAAACAACACATTAATTTTTTCAAACAAAGAAGGTGTGACATCTTTTTGACGAACGGCCGTGATCAGTATTTCTAAGGTGTCTGCTTTTTGGCGTTGCTTGCCCAAAATTAATTGCATATCAATTCCACTACAGCCTCCTAATGAGGCCAGAAGGTTTTGCATCGGACTTATACCCAAACCTTGCCCACCACTATCAGATGAACTGTCTAGATTTACGCTTAAACCATCTTCATTTTCAGCAACAAAATGCAGGGCATCATTTTTTCTTTTTACGCTTACTTGCATGACATACTCTATTAAAAGGGTTAGGCAGTATAGCAGTATAGACGTCTATTTGATATATGAATAAAACCCGAAATGAATGATTTCGGGCCTTATTCAGGTCGCAGTCTAATGAATCACCTAAAAAGGCTTTTGTGAAGCTGGTTTTTCTTCCAGCAGACCTTGTTTCATCATTTCTGCAGTAATTGACGGAATACTTCGATCTAAAGTTTGAGCAATAGCCGACACAGCTTCACCATTAGAATGAAAGTCTTTAACTTTTTGGCGGTCTAAGACACTCCAACGCAAGCCAGAGTTCTTAGGTTTGCCGCTTTGCACATTAAGTATTTGTTGTTGCTTAATTTCAGCAGGTGACAATTCATTAAAGCGCTTTTTGTCAGTTGTAGCAGCTTTTGTAGATGAGTCTTGATTGTTTGTAGACTGTCTCGGATCCCAAACAATCGTGTTATCCAGTTGGGATAATTTTTGCATACTTTGTGCAAACGCTGCAGCAAAGTCAGTTAATAGATTATTAAAGATTAAGACACATTGGCGTTTAGCGTTGCCATCCTCGGTCTTACGGGCTTCGTTAATGGCCAAATAGTAACTACCATTTTGGCTTTGTTTAACATCGAAAAAGTAATCACGAGCTTTACTGCTCACTTTGGTACTAAATAATTGATCATTCATCACAGCATCCTTGTTGTGGTTTAGGTTAAATTTTCTAAAGAAATCCACAAATACAGTTTAATTTGTGGAAGTTCTACTTTAGCCTAATTTTAAATTCCGTTTGTCTGATGCTGTTGTAAGATTAATCTGATAGAGAAATTATTAATTTATTGCGATTTTCTGAATTTGTTTGTGAATATCATTTACTTGCATCAAAGCGGCTGTGCCATAGTATTTAGTAAATTCCACTTTAAAAATACCAGCAGCGATCGATGGGTCACTTTGTACTAAGGCTTCGGCTTCTTCAATTGTTGCAACATTGAAAATAAATAGCCCTCGCTTTGGCGCGCCTTCAACAAAAGGACCGGCTAATACCAACTTACCTTCTTTAGCTAAGCGACCCATATTGGCGAAGTGTCCTTTGAAGAGTTCACCGCGTTCTTCTGCATCAGTAATAGTTGCATCATTTGGTCCCGTTAATAAGGTAGCGAAAACGTAGGAGCGCATGCCGTAATCATCAGCACCAAGTTGTTTGGCCAGTTCTGGATTAAAATTAGTGACAGTTGTGTCAACGGCGATGGCTTCAGGTGCATCATTTGTTGACTCAGCTAAATTAGCACAGCCTAGTAAGAAAATTGTACTCAGAATAATACTCGTGACTTTCATAACAACTCCAATTATTTTTCTATTAGCGTGGTGGTTTCAACGCGTCCTTCCAAACTTCGATGCACTGGACACATATTGGCAATTTCAACTAAACGTCCACATTGTTCAGTGTCCAATTTACCAGTTACGCTAATAACACGATTAAATTTATGCGATGGACGTGTATGTACTGGCTCCGTACTTTTTTTATCATGCGGTAAGCGTTCTTGAGTCACTGTGGTTGTCACCGAATCAAGCGGCCATTTTTTTTTGTCGGCATACATACGCAGAGTCATAGATGTACAGGTGCTTAATGCTGCTGCAAGCATGTCGAAAGGATCAGGGCCTAAATTTTTGCCACCTACATTTACCGGCTCATCCGCCAACCATGAATGCGAATGGGTATCAATTTGCGTGACATATTTTTCTCTACCAATTTTTGCAGTTACAACGCCATGAGCAGGACGAACTTTTGGTGCAGGACGATCTTCGGCGTCTTCAACTAAATACTTAGTTGCCCAAGCGGCCAATACAGAACCCACGTACTGAGCGTCTTTGCGTTTAGTCAACATGTGATTGGCATTATCTAATGACACAAAGCTTTTGGGATGTAAGGCTTTGGTATATAAAAGCTCGGCGTGTTTGATACTGACAATTTCGTCCCAGGGGGAATGAAAAATTAATATCGCTTTATTCAAGTTATGCAGTGTTTCTTCAACTTCTTGAGCTTTGAGGTCATCAATAAACTGCTTTTTAATTACTAAATCACGACCTGCCAGTTCAACATTAGCTTGACCGGTTTCAATAATGCATTGCATTTGATCTTCGATGAGATGAGTAACGTGTTCAGGGTCTGCCGGTGAAGCAATGGTCGAAACGGCCATACATTCTGCTACACGCTTTGATGCTTCGATCACCGCAGTACCGCCCAATGAATGCCCGACCATTATTTCAGGTGCTTCATAATGCTCTCTTAAGAAATCGGCTGCAGCTACCAGATCATCAACATTGGTCGAAAAATTAGTATCCCCAAATTCGCCGCCGGATTGACCCAAACCAGAAAAATCAAAACGTAAGACGGCAAAGCCTTCATTTACCATCGCTCTTGCGATATATGTCCCCGCTTTGGTTTTGTGCGTACATGCAAAACAATGAGCCATTAAGACATAGGCAATGGGTGTGTCATCTGATGGAAATTCCAAAGAACCGGTTAAGGTGTGATCCGACTTGTTTTTAAAAGTTACAGTTTTACTTTGCATGCTGATGTCCTGTTGTAGGCATAGTTATTGATTAATATTACTCGTACTAGACCATTTTGTGCAAAGCATTGTTACAATATCACTTATGAGTATTCAAGAAGACACCATCGCAGCGATCACAACTCCACCAGGAAAGGGCGGTGTGGGCATTGTTCGTGTGTCGGGAAGTCGAGTCAAAGAGGTGGCGCAAGCCATTCTTGCTACCGTTCCAAAGCCGCGTAACGCCGATTTAACATGGTTTAAGAATGCACAAGAAGAAGTTATTGATAAGGGAATTGCGATTTTTTATCCAGGACCTAATTCATATACTGGTGAAGATGTTTTAGAACTGCAAGGGCATGGCGGCCCTGTGGTGATGCAGATGTTATTACAAGCCGTTTTAGAACAAGACGTACGACTTGCTGAAGCGGGTGAATTTACCCAAAGAGCTTTTCTGAACGATAAAATGGATTTAGCTCAAGCCGAGGCGGTGGCCGATCTAATTGATTCTGGTTCTGCACAAGCGGCAAGAGCGGCGATTCGCTCTTTACAAGGCGCTTTCTCGGATTTAGTCAATTCTTTAGTTGGGCAAACTATTGATTTACGTGTTTATGTTGAAGCCGCCTTAGATTTCCCTGAAGAAGAAATTGATTTTCTTGCAAGCGATGAGCTCAAACAACGTTTTGATAAGCTCAATCAAGAATTCGCAGCCTTACAAAAACGTGTGCAACAAGGTGCTTTATTGCGTGAAGGTTTGACTGCAGTCATTGTGGGCAAACCTAATGCAGGCAAATCCAGTTTACTCAATCGACTTGCTGGTTATGAGGCCGCAATCGTCACCGATATACCCGGCACGACTCGTGATGTGCTAAAAGAACAAATTGTTCTCGATGGTCTTCCATTACATATAGTCGATACAGCAGGACTACGAGAAAGTACGGATGTGATTGAACAAGAAGGCATTCGTCGAGCACATTCGGCATTGGAACAGGCGGATTTAATTATTCAATTAGTAGATGTTAATGAGCAGGGTGAATCATTTGATTTGAAATTAGATTCTGATTTACCACGATTAACGGTGTTTAATAAAGTCGATATTTTTAAAGACGATGCACAAAGACTTGATGACGCCGTGTATCTTTCTGCAAAAACCGGCTTTGGACTAGATGACTTAGTACAAAAATTAAAAGACATTGTAGGTTTTCAATCGGATGCAGTGAATACCTTAGGAGCACGAACTCGTCACTTAAATGCTTTAAACAAAGCTGAAGAACACATTGAAATTGCTCATCGCCATCTTACAACGACTAAGGCTGGTGAGTTAGTGGCAGAAGAGTTGCGTTTGGCACAAGAGTATCTGAATCAAATTACCGGTGAGTTTACAAGTGATGATTTGTTAGGGAAAATTTTTGGAAGTTTTTGTATAGGGAAGTGAAAACTTAATTTTAGAAATTAAGTGTAATCAAAAAAACCGACTATTTAGTCGGTTTTTTTTAAAAAGCAGTAAGCGAGTTATTGCAATATTT
>RCMY010002957.1_pt1 | contig 15220 bp, 10 predicted proteins | sample 2041341 | NCBI WGS metagenome assembly RCMY01 (sample SAMN09708234, study PRJNA481090) | Marine sediment metagenome, whole genome shotgun sequencing project.
CATCAGCAGCCTATCCAATGGGGAGAGATGGATGCGTTTAATCATCTGAACAACGTCGTCTATTATCGTTATGCAGAATCTGCACGGATTGTCTATTTACAGACGCTAGGTATGTTCGATGGCAGCATGGTCACCATGTTGGCGCAGTCAAGTTGCCAGTATTTGCGTCCGGTTACTTATCCTGATACGTTATTGCTGGGTGTGCGCTGTCAACGTTTGGGTAATACCAGCATCGTTATAGAGTATGCTTATTATAGCTGCACGCAACAAGCGATTGTCGCTAATGCTGAGGCGGTAATAGTTCGGTTGGATAGTACAGGCACTAACAAGCTACCTTGGACAGTAGCTGAGCGCGAAAAATTGTTAGCACTAGAGCAAGCATTCGGTCACACGCCACAAGTATGAAAATAGCCACTAAGTAGACTGATAATGTTAAGGTCAATACGTACGAAAAAGGCACACTAACTTTGATTAGCGTGCCTTTTTCGTATGTGTTAAGTCTTGAAAAACCTAACTATCTTAATAGCTAGTATTGATGCCTAGTCCTGAGTAGGAGCATTAACAAAATCGACTACGTTTAAATCAAATCCTGATAGCGCATAGAATTTCATAGGCGAGGATAATAGGCGCATATCACGCACGCCTAAATGCCGCAAAATCTGCGCACCAACTCCGATACTACGATAAGGCTGCTGAGTAATAGTAGAGATTGACTCATTGGCTGAGGCTTTATCCAAAGCATCTCCTAAATCGATAGGCTGATGATTACCGATCCATACTAACACTCCTCGTTCTGAGGCGCTGATCTCTTGCAGAGCGGATTGCACGCTCCAACCACTGCGGCCTGTCATATCATTCTTAGCGGCGAATAAATCTCGCAGTGGATGAAAACCATGAACACGTACCGTACTGACGCCTTCGCTCACATCGCCCTTAACTAGTGCTAAATGGGTCTCATCAGCGCCAAATTCACGGAAACGATGCAAGGTGAAAGTACCATGTTCAGTCTCAAAAGGATGTGACTCTACTTCCTCTACTGTTTGCTCATTCGCAATACGATAATTAATTAGATCAGCAATAGTACCTATTTTTATATTATGTTCTTTAGCAAAAATCTCAAGATCATCGCGTCGAGCCATAGTACCATCAGGATTGATAATCTCGACAATAACCGCTGCCGGCTCAAGCCCCGCTAGACGTGCCAAATCACAGCCGGCTTCAGTATGGCCGGCACGATGTAGAACACCACCGTTTTGCGCCATGATAGGGAAGATATGCCCAGGTTGAACGATATCCTCAGGCTTAGCCGACGAGGCAACTGCCGCTTGAATCGTACGCGCCCGATCGCCAGCAGAAATACCAGTCGTTACGCCTTCAGCCGCTTCGATTGAAACCGTAAAGTTAGTGCTAAATTTTGCCTCATTACGATCTGACATAAGCGGTAGAGCAAGCTGTTGGCAGCGTGCTTGCGACAAAGTCAAACAGACTAGGCCGCGCGCATGAGTAATCATAAAATTGATATCCTCAGGGCGAACATGGGTAGCCGCCATAATAAGATCGCCTTCGTTTTCACGATCTTCGTCATCCATCAAAATAACCATTTTGCCAGCACGGATGTCTTCAATAATCTCAGGAACAGTGTTTAAGCTCATAAAAGTCTCTATAATTTGTTATTTGTCGTTATTTAAAAAGGTAGTCATTTAAAAAACATAGGTAAATATCATATGGCTATTGTAACAGTAGAATATATCAGCCGCTACAAGCGTTGATAGAGGTAATCAGTAAACCCTTATGTCTACTTTTTTGACTTTGTCTATTAGGTAAGCTGTCTAACAAGATTAGCCGCTGTTTAGACTCAATCATTACTGGCAGCTTGGGTTTTTAACCAGTCTATAAACTGCTTACTATGCTGCTCGCGCTGATTATCAGCGTACTCATAAAACTGAGTGTTCACTAAAGTATCAGGCAGATAAGATTGGGCGTAATAATGATTGGGGTAGTTATGAGGATAAACATAACCGACACCATAGCCTTCATTTCGCATTAACTTAGTAACCCCATTACGCAAGTGTAGTGGTACTGGCGAAGCATCTGTTTCAGCCAGTTTCATCGCCGCATTGATCGCTTGATACGTACTATTACTCTTAGCACTAGTTGCTAGATATACCACTACCTGACCTAAGATGATACGTGCCTCAGGCATACCGATAGACTGTACACTACGCAACGCAGCATCGGCAAGGAGCAGAGCATTAGGATTAGCATTGCCGATATCTTCACTAGCTAAGATAACCAGCCGTCGAGCGATAAAATCAGCGGGTTCGCCACCAACTAACATCCGTGCCATCCAATACAGCGCAGCATCAGGATCAGAGCCACGCACTGATTTGATCATAGCTGACACGATATCATAATGCTGTGCGCCCTCTTTATCGTAGCGTACCAACGCCGTCTGCGCCACTCTTTCGACCCGCTCGTTGTCAATAACAATAGGGGACTGAGCCATATCGGCAGTTTGAATAGCCAGCTCTAGTATATTGAGCGCTTTACGCGCATCGCCATGAGCCAATTGGGTAATAAAGTCGGTAGCTTGCAAATCGACATTTAGTGGTTTTAATACATTATCTGTGTCGATGGCTCGCTGTAATACTACGGCGATTTGTTCAGCATTTAGAGGCTCTAAGCGATACACTTGGCAACGTGATAACAGGGCATTATTGACACTGAATGAAGGATTCTCTGTGGTCGCTCCAATTAAAGTAATATCACCTGATTCTACTGCGCCTAGTAGCGCATCTTGCTGGGCTTTGTTAAATCGATGAATCTCATCAATGAATACTACTGGCGCCTCAAAGCTCAATGAATCTTTGGTTTCTAATACTTCGCGTAATTGTTTGACTCCAGTATTTAATGCCGATAAGGCATGGAATGGCCGACCTACGGCATCTGCTAGCAACATAGCAATAGTCGTTTTACCGATACCAGCTTCGCCATGTAAGATAATAGATGGCAAATGATTGCGCTCAACCAAACGTCGCAAAGGCGCACCCGCTGCTAATAGATGCTCTTGACCAATAATAGCTTCTAGAGTACTTGGGCGCATACGCTGGGCAAGTGGCGTATCAGCGTGAAAGGATGCAGACATAAGATTCTCAGCGCTTATGGATAAAAATAAAAAATTTGATATGCTAACCGATATTAGGGCATATTAAGCATTCACAAGTCTCACTGTTTTGGGTCGTTAAATTAAAAAGGGTACTATCTATGGTTTCCCGTTACTCGTTTAACTTATCAATTAAGCAACGATGGCAAGCGCTTCGCTCTAAGCCCCAATTTCGCTACTTAACTATAGGCGAGATAGCTTTAGCACACTCAGTATTTGGCGACAGTTTAGATATTACTGAGATACAGTTGAAGACAGCATGGTGGGTACTCAAGAACTACGCTGTCAGCCCTAATGGTAATATTTATTTTCATCCGGCAGATTGGATCACTGACTTTAGTGATAGTGCTCTTGGCAAGCAAAGCTGGCTGATTCATGAATTGACTCACGTCTGGCAACTACAGCGAGGTCTCAAAGTAGTGCGTGGCGCGCTTATCAATCGTCGTTATAGCTATGTGCTACAAACTGGCAAGTCATTTTTTCACTACGGTATTGAGCAGCAAGCACGGATGGTGCAAGATTATTTTATACGGCGTCAGCTCGGGCAGGACTGCCAAGACTTAGAGGAGTGCATTCCGTTCTTGACTGCTAAAGCTTTCAACGCTATCAAGCCAAACCAATCACAAGAGGACACTTCAAATAGCTAATCAACTTAGTGATAGCTTCGTAGACTAAAGTAGAGCCATAAAAATAAGTTATACTAATATAAGTTTTACTAACTTTATACTCTAAATCTTTATAAGACACGCCCTAACAATAATATAAATTTTAAAATAGGAGCGATACTGTGATATTTAAATTATCAACATTAATGACAGCCATGTTAGCAGGAACATTATTATTGACAGCTTGCCAGCAGCAATCGGCACCAGCTGAGAGTGATGGTAGTGAAAGTACTGAGCAACAACGCGCCGAAGACAGCAAGCCGGCAGTACAAAGTGATTCAGCTAAAGCTCATATAGAGCAATTCCAACCTTTATATGTTGCTGAAATGCAAAGTCTACAGCGGCGCTTGCAAGCGGAGTATGATGCGTTCCAAGCCGCTGATGCTCCAGACAGCGAAAGCAGCTTATTGACTACTAGCACTCCTAATCTTGATACCTCAGCTACCATGCTTACTCCTGATAATAAGATGACTACCGACCCTAATGAGCCTGAGATTCCGTTGGCGCTTAACAGTGAAAATGTTGACAATACTGAAGCTATAAACGCAGAGGCAAGTGATGATAGTGAAATAAATACCAGTACTGAGGTAGGTGAACGCGATGTAGAAGTGCTTAAACGCATCAGCTTAGAGCCACAAAAACCTAGAGTTTTGACTGAAAAGCAAACTATCAAACGCTATCAGCAAGCGATAAAAGCATTATATCAGCCAGTGACAACTGAGCTAAGTGCTGAGCAGATCGATACGTTGATTAATATAAGCGCTTTGATACCGCAACTGTTTGAGCACGAAGAGATCGCTGAGCGCGTTAGTGTAAAAAGCCCAGCGCTGGCACGCTTGATCGTTCAGTATCAAGTTGGCAAACAGATAGAGGCGCAACAAGTTTTAGATATGCAGCAGATGAAAGTGACTCAACAACAAGAGTTTGAAGGGTTAATGACTAAGTTTAATGAGACGATTAAAGGTTATGATGAGCAAATCGCCAAGTACGAACAGACACTAAAGGATTTTCAGTAATAAGCACCAATGAACGCTACTGAATTATTAGCAAAGTAATGACGTATAACCGATAATAAAAATCCCGCACATGGCGGGATTTTTATTATATAAGATTAGGCTGAGTATTAATTTAAACTATAACTACTTGCGATCTTCAACTTTGACAAAATCACGATGAGTCTCACCAGTATACAATTGACGCGGACGACCGATTTTGAACGGTGTGCTGTGCATCTCAAGCCAATGACTAATCCAACCAGAAGTACGAGCTAATGAGAAAATAACGGTAAACATTGAGGTGGGAATACCAATAGCTTTTAGGATAATACCAGAGTAGAAGTCAACGTTTGGATATAAGTTACGCTCGATGAAGAACGGATCTTCTAAAGCAATTTTCTCTAATGCCATAGCCAGCTCAAGCTTAGGATCGTCAATACCTAAGGCATGTAAAACTTCATCACAAGTTTTCTTTAGTACTTGTGCACGGGGATCAAAGTTTTTGTAGACACGGTGACCAAAGCCCATTAGCTTCACTTCGCGGCTTTTTACTTTTTCCATAAACTCTGGAACGTTTTCGACTGACCCAATCTCATCTAACATCTCAAGTACGGCTTCATTGGCACCACCATGTGAGGGGCCCCATAATGCGGCAATACCAGCGGCGATACAAGCATAAGGGTTAGCACCTGTAGAGCCTGCTAAACGTACCGTAGAAGTCGAGGCATTTTGCTCATGATCAGCATGTAGAGTAAAGATTTTATCCATGGCATCAGCGATGATAGGATTGACCTTATAATCAATGTCAGCAGGAGTAGCAAACATCATGTATAAGAAGTTTTCAGCATAGCTAAAGTCATTACGCGGATACATGAATGGCTCGCCTTGTGAGTACTTATAACTCATAGCAGCAAGTGTCGGCATTTTAGCAATCAAGCGAATCGCGGTAATTTCACGATCATGCTCATTGCTAATGTCTAAGTCTTCATGATAGAACGCTGATAAAGCACCAACGACACCAACCATAATGGCCATGGGATGGGCGTCACGACGAAAGCCTTCAAAGAATTTACGTAGCTGGTCATGCACTGGTGAATGCTTGCGAATCTTTTCAAAGAAATTTGCTTTTTGATCGCTGTTAGGAAGCTCACCATGAATGAGCGCATAAGCCACTTCTAGATATTCAGCATTGTTAGCCAACTGATCGATAGGATAGCCACGATGCAATAGCTCGCCTTTACCACCATCAATAAAGGTAATCTTTGACTCAACAGGGGCAGTAACTTTAAAACCGGGGTCATAAGACCAAAAGCCAGAATCTTGTAATGCAGCTATATCTATAACTGGACGACCTAAAGTACCTTTAATAATAGGAAGCTGGTATTCTTTGCCGTCTACGTTTAGTGTGGCGCTGTTATCAGCCTTGATGTTGTCAGCCATAAGTTCCTCTCCGTTGGTTTTAGATTATTAGAATAAAAAACACTATCGACGCTTATTGCTGCGTCACTACTAGTCAAATGTACGAAATTGTATTTAACTAATCTAAGATTCTGATCATATTAGCAGTAAAGATACACGATTTGAAAAGAGTTTTGCTGGTAAATCGCCCAATTCACGTGGTTTAAGGGGTTTTGCACCTACTAATTTTTGTATCAAAATATGTCCACTTGGTAAACTTAGCTATTTTCTAACGCTAACAGCTTATGAAACAATTCTCATTACCTCAATAAAAAACCGCTATATTCAATGAAATTTTGTCGGTAATTCCGATCTAAATTTAGTCTATCATAGACAGGACATACTCAGTAGCGAAACAGTTAGGCACTCATTTAAAATAAGTTATAAATAATAATAGGCTATGAATTATTTAAGTTTAGATTTTTTACTGTGTGATAACCTATATTCACTATTTAGGGGATAAATTTGTATTTAAAGAATAAGCATTTTATAATTGGTATAATTTGACTGGTACTAAAGTTGCGCAAATTAAAACTATTTATTTTGGCTTAATAATTTATTTTAGCTTGATAATAATCTAAACAGATATTTATATTTTGTTACGATTGATTGACTAATTTATTGTTCTAACAACGGTTTACACTTTAAATATTGAGTATGCTTGTTCTACTTCTATCATAGCAGCTCTTTAGCTACCCTTAATAAAAGATGACAACAATAGGTTGTCTTTTTTACGATAAAAGGTTTCAGCAGCATTTAACCGTTAATAGAGCAGATTGATGACTCAATAAAGATGACTGGTTTGAATACAAGATTAATTGTGTTCATCAACGAGCTTAGGCAAGCATTATAAATGAAATAAGTTTGGTTAATTTGCGCAAAATTAGTAAAGTCAGCTAGCTCTTCCTTACTTTATTCGTCCGGTGTTAAGTGCGCTTGATAAACGATTATCAAACCATAAGCAGCTACTGGACATAACCGCAAAAGGATGCCCGCTTTGAAAAGCAACCGACCCATAGATCTGCCCCTCAGCCAAGTGATTATCGTCAATGCGAAATCACCGATTGCGATCGCCTCTATTATACATCGCATCTCTGGTATTATTTTATTTTTACTTATTCCTGTCATGCTCTGGATGTTACAGACTTCTTTGGCCTCACCCGAGAGCTTTGAGACGGTATTTGACAACATTCTTGTGCGCTTTGTAGCGTGGGTTTTTGTTGCTGCGATCTCTTATCACTTTGTGATGGGTATGAAGCATCTAATTTCTGATATAGGCATGAACGAAAGCTTCAAGTCTGGTCGCACAGCTGCTGTTGTAGGCTTTGTAATTGCAGCGATACTAATCGTCGCGTCATTTATATGGGTGATGTTCTAATGATAAAAAATGATTCAGGAGTAAAGAGTGCTACTGGTCTGACAGGTTCAGGCTCACGTGATTGGATCGTTCAACGCTTCGGCGCTGTGGTCTTATCTATCTATACTATTGTTTTGCTGGGCTTCTTTTTGACTCATGGCGATGTTCAGTTTATTGAATGGTCAGCCTTTATGAACAGTCTGCCTATGCGTTTATTGAGTATAGTGGCTATTATTGCGCTGGCAGGTCATGCATGGGTTGGCTTATGGACTGTCCTTACCGATTATGTTAAGTCGGGCGGCCTACGCTTAATTTTACAAGCACTAATGGTCGCTGCTATTTTAGTTTATGTGTTTTGGGGCATCATGATTTTTTGGGGTAATGGCTTCGGAGCCATTGCTGTTTAATAGTTGAAGTGCCGATCGTTTTTAGCAACTTAATCCCATAAATGCGCTACCCTTAATGAATACTAATAGGTAGTACTAGCAAAAAAGTATGGCTTAGTTGTTTTTTTACAGTTAGCGTGTTTAAAAGTTGTTCGATGACGGTCATATATACAATAAAGTTATACTACAACCATAACTGTGTTTTATGTATTAATATACAAGCTTCAAAGCAAACATAGTCTTAATTCATATAACTGAGTAAAGACTATAAGTTATAGAGTTTACATATTTGCAGTACTTTTAGTTATAATTTTCAGAAATAATAACTAAAAGTACTGCTCGACACCTCGATTTATTAGTTCATCCTTGTATCTAATCCATAAGCATTAGGAAAACAATAATGGCGACTACACAAGATAATACTATCAGCAACATCAAGACCTTAAACTACGATGCAATCATTGTTGGTGGTGGTGGTTCAGGCATGCGTGCATCATTACAGCTAGCAGAATCTGGGATGAATGTTGCCGTACTTACTAAAGTATTTCCAACGCGCTCACATACTGTAGCCGCTCAAGGTGGTATCGGTGCGAGCTTAGGTAATATGAGCAATGACAACTGGCATTTTCACTTTTATGATACGGTTAAAGGATCAGATTGGTTAGGGGATCAAGACGCTATTGAGTACATGTGCCGCGAAGCACCAAAAGTAGTTTATGAGCTTGAGCATATGGGTATGCCGTTTGATCGCAACGAGGACGGTACTATCTACCAGCGTCCATTCGGTGGTCATACCTCTAACTACGGCGAAAAAGCGGTCCAACGTGCTTGTGCTGCTGCTGACCGTACTGGTCACGCATTGTTACACACTTTATATCAAAAGAATCTAGAGCAAGGTACGCAGTTTTTCGTCGAATGGATTGCCCTTGATCTGATCAAAGACGAAGCTGGTAACATCAATGGCGTCGTTGCTATTGAGCAAGAGACGGGTACTGTTGCTGTATTCCAAGCGCCTATTACTGTGTTAGCGACAGGCGGTGCAGGTCGTATCTTTACAGCGTCGACTAACGCTTATATTAATACTGGTGATGGTATTGGCATGGCAGTACGTGCAGGTATCCCACTAGAAGATATGGAGTTTTGGCAATTCCATCCAACAGGTGTTCATGGCGCTGGTGTGCTGTTGACTGAAGGGTGCCGCGGTGAAGGGGCTATCTTACGTAACAAAGACGGCGAAGCCTTTATGGAGCGTTATGCACCAACCGTAAAAGATTTAGCGCCACGTGATCTAGTATCACGGTCAATGGATCAAGAGATCAAAGAAGGTCGTGGATGCGGTCCAAACGCTGATCATATCGTTATGGATATGACTCACTTAGGTGTCGAGACTATTATGAAGCGTCTGCCTTCGGTATTTGAGATTGGTAGAAACTTTGCAAACGTCGATATTACTAAAGAGCCTATTCCCGTTATTCCAACCATCCATTATATGATGGGCGGTATTCCAACGACTATTCATGGTCAAGTGATCGTACCTGACTTAGAAGAAGGCGCTAACGAAGAAGGATTGCATACCAAAGGCAATATCGTTAAAGGTCTTTATGCTATCGGTGAGTGCGCCTGCGTTAGTGTCCATGGTGCTAATCGCTTAGGGACTAACTCATTACTTGATCTAGTAGTCTTTGGCCGTGCAGCAGGCAAGCATATCGTTGATGAGTATCATAATACTGATCACGATTATAAGCCACTTGATACTCATGTATTAGACTTTACCGTCAAGCGTCTTGACAAGTTACAACAGTCAACTGAAGGCTATAATGCTCAAGAAGTCGCTGATGAGATTCGTGCCACTATGCAAAAGCATGCTAGCGTATTCCGTACACAAGCCATGATGGACGAAGGTGTTGCAAAAATAATGGCACTGGGTGAGAAAGTCGATAATATTCATCTTACCGATAAATCACAAGTATTTAATACAGCACGTATCGAAGCTTTTGAAGTCGCTAATTTATATGAAGTGGCAAAAGCGACAATGGTATCAGCAGCTCATCGTCACGAGAGTCGCGGCGCTCACAGTGTGGCGGATTATGATCGCCCAGAAGATGATGATTATGCACCAAACGGTCGCAATGATCATGATTGGATGAAACATACCTTGTGGTACTCTGAAGGTAACAAAGTGATTTATAAGCCTGTCCGTCAAGTACCACTGACTGTAGATTATATTGAGCCAAAAGTTCGCGTCTATTAATTAATAGTAAGTATTAACTAAGTAACAGACCATTTAGAAAAAAGTAATAAGCTACTATTCATTACTCATCATTTATTTACTTAAAAGATGACTGCCAGCTACAAGTCTATGCCAGTGTTACGCTTTTATTGATAGGGTTATTTATAAAAGCTGGCGCTAAAGCATAATAATTCTTATACGCTTGCCGTCACTTAGTGTGGAGTTTAGTATTATGAGCAGAGGCACTCGCACCATTGAAATTTATCGCTACGATCCTGATAAGGACGCCGCGCCACGTATGCAGAGTTATACGATAGAGTTATTAGACTCAGATCGTATGCTGCTTGATCTATTGTTACGCCTAAAGACTCAAGATGAGACGATCACTTTTCGCCGCTCTTGCCGTGAAGGTATCTGTGGCTCTGACGGTATGAATATTAACGGAAAAAACGGTTTAGCCTGTTTGGTTAATATGAATACCTTACCAGAAAAAGTCACTATTCGTCCGCTACCAGGTCTGCCAGTGGTACGTGACTTGGTTGTCGACATGAACCAATTCTACGAGCAGTATGAAAAAGTGCATCCCTACTTGATTAACGATCAGCCAGCACCACCAACTGAGCGCTTGCAGACTCCTGAACAGCGTGAAAAGTTAAATGGTCTATATGAGTGCATTTTGTGTGCTTGTTGCTCAACCGCTTGCCCGTCGTTTTGGTGGAATCCTGAGAAGTTCCTAGGCCCATCAGCGCTATTACATGCTAACCGCTTTGTAATGGATAGCCGTGACAATGATACTCAAGCACGTTTAGCACGCTTGGATGATCCGTTCAGTCTATTCCGGTGTCGCGGTATTATGAACTGCGTTTCAGTCTGTCCAAAAGGGCTTAATCCAACCAAAGCGATCGGTAACTTACGCGGTATGCTGCTTGATCAAGCAGGCTAGTATTTCATTACTGTGTATTAGTAAAATATAATTAAAAAACACCGTCAGTATATCTGGCGGTGTTTTTAGTTAGAGCTAACTCAATAGTTTGGTAAGACATGTCTATCAACTATAACTAGTAACTTTTTCATTGTAAGTTTATAATAGTGTCGCATTGGTAGCCTGTAAGAAATCATCTTTTGCTCTTTAATGAGCAGTATTGCCTAATAAGCTGATTTATAATGCAATATTTATCCTTTATTTGGACTTCCAAAACAATACGGTTGATCAAAGCTAGTATTTATAGAATAGCCCCTAAAATATACTAATAAAAATGCTATCATAGTCATCGTGTTCAAAGTAAAGATGATAACGGATATTTATTACATAAATACCTAGTATTGAACAAACAAACTATGTCAGGTATTTTTTACATGTTATTCTAAGCAGCAATGTATGTTTGGCAAAAAATAGCGTATATTGGTTAAGGAAGAATTTTTGCAGCAGGGAATAGCTGACCTATCGGCTAGCTGAATATTTTAACTGTCTAATGATTATTTACTAAAGTAGTATTACAGTTATGACGCTAGCATATCAATGTTTCGATGTTGCGCCCTGATAATACTCCAAGAGGTTAGTCTATTAGTCATGACGGCTTTTAGTATATAGCAATTAATTCTGTGAAACGAGGCTGAAAACAAGACTAGACGTTCACAATTAGTGATAACTATAAACTTAGTAGTGATGAGCATGATGCTTTTACCAGTAAAATAAGCCATCGAAATGAGTAATAGTACAGCCTTGATAATCAACTACATTCCTAGCAACTACTTTCTGATAACATACGCCAACTGTCTAAGCGCTTAGCATACGACGGATCACACAACAATAAGCACGATTCCATTCATTTATCTATCAAATAGACGATTATTATGAATAGTATAACCAAAAAAGTAAGCGATTCAGGACACACTGAACTCGCAGCTGACAATGCCCATTATATCGAATCCCTCTACGAGCAGTTCCTAAACGACCCTACTAGCGTCGATACGGATTGGCAAGATTACTTTAAACAGTATCAATCGCCAAATGATGCTCATCACAACGCCATCCAAGATCAGTTTCTTTTATTAGCGCGCAATCAAACCGCTAATAAAGGTAACGCTGCACCTGCTAGCGCAACGGTTGATTCGGAGAACTGTGCTGACCCTAAGCAGATGGGCGTACAACAGCTCATCTCTGCTTATCGTCGCCGTGGTCATCGCCGTGCGCAACTCGATCCTTTAGGACTACATCCACGTCCTGAAGTTGAAGATTTAACGCTGTCTTATCATAACCTAGCAGAGTCTGATCTAGACACGGTATATCCTACTAGCGATCTAAATATCGGTAAGAGTGAAGCTTCGCTACGTGAGATAATCGAGATTATGGAGCGCGTCTATTGCCGTTATATCGGTATAGAGTATATGCATGTCACTAGCAGTATTGAAAAGCGCTGGATGGAAAAATATCTTGAGACTAATTTAGGTCATATCGAGTTCGATAAAGAAAAACGTTTATCTATTCTTGAGCGTCTAACGGCTGCTGAAGGCCTAGAGAAATATTTAGCTCGCAAATATACGGGTGTAAAACGTTTTGGACTAGAAGGTGGCGAAAGCTTTATTCCCGCCGTTAATGAGATCATTCAACGTGCGGGTAGTTACGGTACTAAAGAAGTGGTCATCGGTATGGCGCATCGTGGACGCCTTAACCTATTGGTTAATATTTTAGGCAAAAATCCTGCAGATTTGTTCGATGAATTCGATGGCAAAGTACAGCCAGAAAAAGGCTCAGGTGACGTTAAGTATCATAGTGGTTATTCCTCTAACGTGATGACCCCAGGTGGTGAGGCGCATCTAGCATTAGCGTTCAACCCATCGCATCTTGAGATTGTTTCACCAGTAGTACAAGGTTCAGTACGTGCGCGCCAAGTTCGTCGTAACGATACCGATGGTAATTTAGTATTACCTATCGTGGTGCATGGTGATGCGGCATTTGCAGGTCAAGGTGTAAACCAAGAAACCTTCCAGATGTCACAAACTCGTGCTTATACTACGGGCGGCACAGTACATCTTGTTATCAATAACCAAGTTGGCTTTACTACTAGCCGTCAAGAAGATTTGCGCTCTACAGAATACTGTACTGATGTAGCAAAAATGGTTCATGCGCCTATCTTACACGTAAACGGTGATGATCCTGAGTCAGTAATATTTGCAGCACAGCTAGCATTAGACTATCGTCATGAATTTGGCAAAGATATCATTGTTGATTTGTTCTGCTATCGGCGTCATGGTCATAACGAGGCCGATGAGCCTTCAGCGACTCAGCCTCTTATGTATGCGGTTATCAAAAAACTGCCTACCACTCGCGCTATTTATGCGAAGAAGCTGATTGAAGAAGGTGTTATTAGCAGTGATGATGACACAAAATATGAAGATGAATATCGTGAGTCACTTGATCGTGGTGATTATGTTGCTAATTCACTAGTAAGCGAGCCTAACGAAGATCTATTTATTGACTGGGGTCCTTACTTGGGTAATGACCTAATTGACGATTGGGACACTAGTGTCGATATTGAAAAGCTAAAAGGTTATGGTCGAAAAATGGCTGAAATGCCAAAAGGCTACAAACTACAACGCCAAGTGCAAAAGGTGGTTGAACAGCGTCTCGCTATGCAAACTGGTGAAGAGCCTCTGAACTGGGGTTCGGCTGAAACTTTAGCGTATGCAAGTTTAGTTGATAACGATGACATTATGGTACGTATTACCGGTGAAGATGTCGGCCGTGGTACTTTCTCCCATCGTCATAGCGAATTGTACAATATGGACAATGGCAGCATGTATGTGCCACTTGCTCATATGAGTGAGACCCAAGCACGTTTTGCGACCTATAACTCATTGCTATCTGAAGAGGCAGTACTGGCTTTTGAATATGGCTATGCGACTACGGTACCAAATGCAGTTATCATCTGGGAAGCACAGTTCGGTGACTTTGTTAACGGTGCTCAAGTGGTTATCGATCAGTTTATATCCAGCGGTGAGACCAAATGGCAACGCGTTTGTGGTTTAACTATGCTACTACCACACGGTTTTGAAGGTCAAGGCCCTGAGCATTCTTCAGCGCGTCTTGAGCGTTTCTTGCAACTGTGTGCTGAAGATAATATGCAGGTCATTACTCCAACGACTCCAGCGCAAATATATCATGCGCTACGTCGTCAAGGTGTGCGTCCTATTCGTAAGCCATTGATTGTGATGTCACCAAAGAGCTTATTACGTCATAAGCTTGCCACCTCTCAGTTAGAGGAGCTGGCCAATGGTAAGTTTGAGACGGTATTGCCAGAGATAGACAAGCAAGATGCTGATAAAGTAACACGTTTGGTATTTTGTGGCGGTAAGGTTTATTATGACTTACTTGAGCAACGCCGTGCGTTAGGTCTTGATCACGTAGCTATCGTCCGTATCGAGCAGCTCTATCCATTGCCAGAGACGCGCATACTTGCTGAAATTAAAAAATACAGTAATTTAAAAGAGATTGTTTGGACGCAAGAAGAGCCACTTAATCAAGGCGCTTGGAATTATCTAGTACCACGACTTCATCGCAGTATAGTACCTGAGCTTGGTGGTATTGAGATATTACATCCGATTGCTCGTCCACCAAGTGCTGCTCCTGCAACGGGTTCTGCGAAGCTACATCTGCAACAGCAGAGAGCGCTGATAGCTGGTGGTCTTGGCATAACGGTCGATGAACTGGCTAAATAACACAAAACAATTGAGCACTAAGTCGTCAATGTTTTATTTAATAAATTGACGACTGTCAGTATTTAGAATATTAGTATCTAGAAGTATTTGTATCAGGCGATGACAGTCAGCACTAACTCAATTAATCGGTTAATTTTGCTAACTGCCTATCACGACTCTATAATAAATAGTAATATCCAAATCTAAGGAGTATATCGATGGCTGAGATTAAAGCCCCCGTGTTTCCAGAATCGGTTGCCGATGGCAC
>RCMY010002958.1_pt1 | contig 15216 bp, 9 predicted proteins | sample 2041341 | NCBI WGS metagenome assembly RCMY01 (sample SAMN09708234, study PRJNA481090) | Marine sediment metagenome, whole genome shotgun sequencing project.
ATTGTCCGGCTTTCAAAGAGGCCAGAACCTCTTCGATGTAGGCCCGCGCGCCTACAGTATTTTCCATCTGTACATGCGCTTTGGCCAGAATAATTTTGATGCGCAGCGCCTGCTCACTGGTGTCGTCATCGTTCAAGACATCTTCCAGCGTGACGATAGCGTCGTCCCGCTCGCCTTGCTCGAACTGGATCACCGCTGCCATTGAACGGTAAAGCCTGCCGTTTTCGGTATCACGGTTCAGATCAATCAGGCGGGACAGTTCAGCAAGGGCTGCATCCGGCCCGCTGCTGATTTGCAGGAATTGCACAACTGTCAGATGACCTTCGGTGTCGCCGGTTTCGTCCCCGGCACGTTCGCGCAAGAATGCCTCGGCGCCTTCTGTGTCTTCTTCAGTGATGTACCAGCGGATCAGAGTGGCGGAAAGGTCTTCGTCTTCGGGAAACAACGTCACCATGCGGCGCAGTTGTTCACCAATACCCGCCATATCCTGCTGTTCGCCCAACAGCTGAAGTTTAACCTGATTGTAAAGCCGCGAGTCCGGTTGCCTGCGCAACGCCTCGTCAATGGCAGGGACCGCGTTTTGCCGATCATCACTCTGCAGCATATTGTCGATGACAATCCGGCGGGCAATTTCGTTGTCAGGCTGCCCGATTAGCAACAGGCGGGCATGTTCGGCGGCGGCCGCGGCGGCTGCATCATCATCGTCCGTGACAGCGTCCTGATAGGCGAATGCGACAACAAGCACTTTGGTGCGCGGATCGTCCGGTAAAAGCACTATCGCAACATCCCCGTTGCGGCGCGCGGCCTCTAGATCACCCAGTTCAAGGGCCAGTTCGGCCAGCGCAAGACGCACATCTGCGGTGTCGGGGGATTTTTCAACAACGAAGCGGTAATGACGGTACGCCCCGGCGAGATTGCCTTCTGCAAAGTCGAGTTCGGCGAACGTTCGACGGGCGGCCTCGTGGAACTGGTCGTTCTGGAAGGCATTGCGCAACTCGACTTTGGCGCGTTCGGTGTCGCCGCTTTCGATCAGGGCAAGTGCTGATTCGTAATATTCCTGCGCAGCTTCTTCCGAACTTTGACAGGCCGTCAAGGCCGCAAAAGCCATCAGGCAAAGCAAATGGGACACGAGGCGGTGGAAGAATATCATGGCTGAAAAATCCCTAATTGGTGATACAATGTGCCGCTGTTAGTCTCATATGCAGGACACTGCTGAATGTGAAAGGTTTTCAGTAACCGGTCCCACGAATTACGACGCTGAACGTCGCGACCACAATCTTGAAGTCGGTCCACATCGAAACATCGGCATTGTAGCGCGTGTCGTAAAACGCGCGATCCGCAAATGATGTCTGGTTGCGATCAGAAATCTGCCAGTACCCCGAGATTCCCGGCCGCAAATCGTAATAGGCAGTGCCGGGATACAAAGGTTTTTGCTTAGTCATCATCGGACGTGGTCCAACGAGGCTCATATCACCCTTTAAGACGTTGAAAAGCTGGGGTAATTCATCCATCGAACTTTTACGCAGGAACTGGCCAAAGCCTGTGATCCGGGGATCCTGCTTCAGCTTTTGTGTCGTATTCCATTCAACAGTCGCAGCGGGATTATCTTTAAGGTAGGATTTCAGGTGGGTGTCTGCATGGACCACCATGGTGCGCAGCTTCCAGATCCGGTAAATCTTGCCGCCCCGCCCAATGCGGTCTTGAAGATAGAACGGGTTTCCACCGTCGCACGCGATAATCAAGGCAAGAATCGCAACGAGGGGAATGACGAACGGCAGGCTGGCAATTACAATCCCTAGGTCAATAACTCGCTTGATTAAATTGCGGTAAATCTTGTTTTGGGATTGCTTGGAGTTATTGAGATCGGTTGTCGCCATGATCTCCTTCAAGTTCGGAGGAAATGTCCTGAAATAGACTGTCATAAAATAATTTCTAACCTCAACACTCGATCGCTTCACAGCAAATAGAGCATTACAAAAAATATTAACTGCTAGGATCTTAATAACTCTCTTCAATTTATCAAAAATCAACGGAGAAATACAGCCTTATTTTCTAACAACTTAAGCGTAAAATTTAACCATTTTATTGTGAACAATCTATTATTTTTAGCACTTTTGTCCCTATTAATCGATCAAACTACCGAGAAATGTCGGTTAGATGCATATTGCACCAAATTTACTGTTAATTTTTACAATTGTGGGTCGAACCACGTGCATGATGCGGGTATGTGTGTGGTTCGGAACCTGCAATTTATGATGGCATAACAAAGCAGCGTCGCCATAATGGTCAGGGTGGACATGATACGAGCTGTAAATCTTTATCTGAAAAATTTCGGATTGACGGAACGACCGTTCTCGCTCGTGCCGGATCCGGATTTTCTGTTCTGGTCCAAGCTACATCAGCGGGCGTTCGCGATGCTGGAATATGGCATCCTAACAAGCGCGCCGATCACCTTGATCACCGGCGAGGTCGGGGCCGGAAAGACAACTTTGATGCATCACTTGCTGAAAACTCTTCCACCCGAATTGCGCGTCGGGCTCATCTCGAACGCACACGGCTCGCGCGGTGAACTTTTGCTTTGGGTGCTGCAAGCCCTTGAGCAAAAGCCGAAACCAGATGCCACGTACGTCGAGCTGTTCGGCCAATTCGAGACATTCCTGATCAGCGAATACGCCAAAGGAAACCGTGTCATCCTGATTTTTGACGAGGCCCAGAACCTCAGCACTGAATCTCTTGAAGAGTTGCGCATGTTCACTAACATCAATTCCAACAAGGACGAGTTGCTGCAGCTTATCCTTGTTGGCCAACCGGAACTTCGCACCATGATCAATGCACCGGGTCTGTCGCAATTCGCACAGCGGGTCGCATCGAATTTTCACTTGCCGGCTCTCGATGCCGAAATGGTTGAAACCTACATCAGCCACCGGCTGTCTGTTGCTGGTGCAGACAGGCGGATTTTCACCACGGACGCCTGTGAAATTATTTTTGAGGTCACGAAAGGTGTTCCGCGTCTGATCAATCAACTTTGCGACTTTTCATTGCTTTATGCCTTCACTGACGATCAGGTGCTGGTCACGGCGGATATTGTCAATCAAGTCCTGTCGGACGACGTGTTTTTCGGCGCCGGGACTCCGACAAAAAAATGATGGTGCACTACGGCTGCACCCCTTAGGGAGTATCACATGTTGGATATTCGTTTTTACTTTGCAGTTTTTCTGCGCCGCCTACCTTATTTTAGTGTCTTCGTCGCGCTGGGGTTGGCCGCCGGACTTGTGATGGCTCTCACGCTGCCCCCTGTGTACAAAGCACAAGCTCGGCTGATCGTGGAATCCGAACAGATTCCTGATGAACTGGCCGCATCCACCGTGCGGACCGATGCGTCCGAACAGTTGCAAATTATTCAGCAGCGAATCCTGACCCGCAACACGCTTTTGGATATGGCCAACCGTCTGGGTGTCTATCGCAGTGACGGGACCCGGGGCCAGCCGCTGTCGCCGGATGAAATCGTCGCCGACATACGCGAGCGGATCGTCATTGACACCCGCGGCGGCAATGTCATTCGCGGACAAAGTCAGGCAACGATCGTCACGGTTAGCTTTCCAGCCCCCACCGCCCAACTTGCAGCGAACGTGACCAACGAAGTGGTCACGCTAATGTTGCAGGAAAACGTCGATATGCGCACAAGCGTGGCTGGGCAAACCCTCGACTTTTTCAGCCAGCAGGTTGAGCGGCTCGAATCCGAGATCAACCAGATCAGCGGGGAAATTCTGGTCTTTAAAGAAGCCAACCAAAACGCATTGCCCGACAGCCTAGATTTTCGGCGCAACCAGCAGGCGGCCGGACAGGAAAGACTTCTGGAACAGGAGCGGGCGGAAAGCGTGCTGCGCGACCGTCGCGACCGGCTGGAATTATTGTATGAGCGGACCGGATCCGTCAGCGGGTTGACACCGCAAGCGCAACAAACGTCCGAGGAAAGGCGGCTTGCGGAACTACAGGACCAATACGCGACATCCGTCGCTGTCCTGTCTCTTGATAACCCCCGTGTCGCGGTGTTGCGTTCGCAGATTGCAGCCCTAGAAGGACGCGTTGCTGAACAAAAGGCCGAACAGATCGGCGCCGAGACACTGCCCGATGGAACCGTTCCAAATGAATATGACATGCTGTTGACAGATCTTAACGGACAGATCGTATTTATCGAAGAACAAAAGGCGCGGATTACAACTAATCTTGAAATCCTCGCCGCATCGCTTGCCGCTACACCCGGCAATGCTGTGATCCTCGAAGCACTTGAACGTAGCTATATCAACACGCGCACACAATATGATCAGGCCGTGCGTAATCAGGCCAGTGCCGAAACCGGCGACATTATCGAAAGTCTGTCCAAAGGGCAGCGGATCAGCGTGATCGAGCAAGCGATTGCGCCCTCGTCCCCCGTCAGCCCGAACCGGCCGCAGATCGCGGCGTTGGGTCTTTTGGGTGGTATTGCGATGGGCTTCGGTTTTATCTTTTTGATCGAACTTCTGAACAGTGCAATCCGCAGACCTGCCGACCTTCTGAACGGTCTGGAGATCACACCGATGATGACACTGCCCTACCTGCGCACAAGAGAGCAGGTCTGGAAACGGCGGCTTTTGACTTTGGTGGCTGTGCTGGTGGTGCTGGTCGGTTTACCGGCGGTTTTGTGGTATGTTGATCAAAACGTCGTCCCGTTACAACCGATCATCCAAAGAATTATTGACCGTCTTGGTCTGACTTGAGGAGCCAGCAGCTATGGAAAAAGTTCAGGCCGCAATCGCCAAAGCCCGCGCCCAACGAGACGAAAAACCAGAACACACGTCTGAGCACAAGGCATGGGGCGAATCGCAACCGCTCCAGCCGCAGACGACAGAGCGGCAACAGCCCAAAGACGGCGAATATCTCGCACCCGCCATCAGCCCAAATGTATCTGAATCCTGGCTCGAGATTGAAAGCTTTACGCCTCGACCTCGCCAAATGGCGCGCCAAAGGATTATCAGCTTTGAAGATGGTCCGGCCAGCACACCAATTGATATGTTGCGCACCAAAGTTCTGCGGCAAATGCGTGCCAACAACTGGAGTAGGCTGGCAATCACGTCGCCTGGGGGGAGTTGTGGTAAAAGCACTGTCGCCGTGAACCTCGCCTTCAGCCTAGCGCGGCAAACAGATTTACGCACCATTGTCTGCGACATGGATTTGCGCAAACCATCGCTGGGCGGGATTCTGGGGCTTAAAAAAGCCAAAAAGGATTTCTCCAAAGTGCTGGCTGGCGATGCCTATTTTCGCACCGAAGCCTTTTGCGCGCGACCAAATCTGGCGTTCGGGATTACTCAACCCGGTGTCCGCAACTCTGCTGAATTATTACAAGGACCGATGGTCAATTCTGCGCTGTCAGAGCTCGAATACCATTATGATCCTGACATTATGATCTTTGATATGCCGGCCATGCTGACCAGCGATGACACGACTGCATTTCTAAATCACGTCGATTGCGTTCTGCTTGTAGTGGGGGCCGGTTCAAGCACTTTGCGCGAAGTCGATCTGTGCGAGGCGGACCTGCGTGAGCAAAACAATATGCTTGGTGTTGTCCTGAACAAATGCCGCTATCTGGATCGCGATAATGCCTGAACGAATGGGCACCTGAACGAGGGGTGTCCCAGTTCGGCAGCGCAATCCGTCAGCACCAGAACAAAAAGCCCGAAGAGTTTTGACCTATGCGCAATGGGCCGTCATACGAACCGTATTGCCTTGGGAAGTTATCCGATCCGGGACAAACTGGGCGTGATCCCCGCTTGTTCGTGGAAGCGGTCATGTGGATCGTCCGCACCGGGGCGCAATGGCGTGAACTGCCAGTTGAATTTGGCAAATGGAACAGCGTGTTCAAACGGTTCCGCAGGTGGGTCAAAGCAGAGGGGGCCGCTCCGGTAAAGGGCAGAATAGTACGTTAAGCTCCTCGGTCACTGTTTTGGCCACCTGTAGGATCCTGCTCCCTCCGGCATCAGACCCCAATTGTCTCCGTTTCGAAAACACTCATCCTCATTCAGGAAGCAATGAATCGCTAACGGGACGGAATCCTCCAGAACCGGCCATCCGATTCGCCGATCAGCTATTTCAGATGCAATTTCACGATGTTTTGCTTTTTCTGACGCAGGCTTTGATTGAGACGGGTCATCCGGAACACTCTGGTCACTTTTTCACCCAGATAGATCGGCGCGCCGAACCGTTTAAGCCCGAATTTCCAGATCGCAGTCTTATTTTGCAAAGCCAAGTATGCTCTGGCCAAAGCGGTTGGGCGAACCGCATCGCTCACCGGCTTATATCCACGCCGGCCCATCAAATCTGCCGTCCGGCTTTCAAGCTGCGCTATATCGCGGCGATCGGCCTTTTTCTTCCATTGAAATGTCAGGGACGCGTCGGGCGGGGCATAAGACGTATTTTCGTGATAGGCCAACATCGCAGGAATGAACGGGACTTCGATAAATGCGCATACATCCGCAAGATGCGCCTCTGGTGCGGCTATCAGGTCCTCGTAGCGCAGCGTCAGTGCCTTGCTGTCGTCCACGTTTGCCGCGTCCCACGCAATTTCTGTACCTATCCAGTGGTCAACCCCATGATATAGCGTTCCCGCCCAGCCCATTGCAATCGAAGACCGCGCAATATCACGGGGATCACGCAGCATGTGGATGAACCGCACACCGGGCAAAACCTTATGTGCGATATCAACGTGCCGGTGAAGGTTGATCGACAAAACCAGCCCTTCAGAGCGGTCCCGGATCTGGTGCAAAAGGTTGCTCAACAGAGCGAGCCCGTCCAGACCGTCCATAAGATCGAGCGCTTTGGCTTTGAATATCCGGTTCTTGCAGAGGCCATCCAGATCATAACGCCATCCGTCCGGCGCAGCCGCGTTAGGATGCAGATAATCAAACAGAAAGTCCATTTCGCCGGGGTTGGCTATATCGGGGTGGGCATCCAGCATAAGCCGGAAAACAGTCGTGCCCGAGCGCAGCGCCCCGTACACGAAAACAATGTCCCTGTCTGCCAACAGTCTTGGCTGCATTCTAAATATCCGGCACGAACCGGGGCAGAACATCAACGACCCTTACGAACATGTCTTTCAGCCGCTGTTCGGCGTCATTTGCGGTTTCGCCGTTATTGATCGGCGTGATCAACCGCACCAGTGCGCCGTCCGTGCGGCCAAGCATGATGCCGTCCTGAAGAAGATAGTACTTTGCGGCGAAATCCCACGCCACGTGGCGGCCATGCTGTTCGAACCAGTAATAGGCGAGCATCCGGGCCTCGCCTTTCTGGATGATCGCACGGTTGATGTGGTAGGGGGCATCAAATCCGACCTCGGGGGCGATATCGACCCGTTCCAACATCGCGATTTCCCATCCGGCACTGGGCAGGCAAATCTCGGGGGAATGGGTGCCCCCGTTGCTCTGGTCTTCGTAATAAGCCGAAAAGAAGCTGACCGGCGCTGCGGCATCAGCGCTTGCGAACCAGACCGAATGATAATCATCAGCCCCGAGCACACCTTCGATGTTGGGATCAAGCATTTCGGGTGCGCCGGCTTGCCAGTCTCCCAACTGCTGTGGGAAAAGTGCGAACGGATCGCGGTCCGGAACGAACAGAACCGGTGTCGGACGGATCTGCCATGCAACAACGGCCGCACTGATGACCAGCGCACCGCAGATCATCGCACGCGATGCCTGAACCAGACGGATTCGCCCTGCCTGGGTTCCCAACCCGGACGTGTCCAGATCCAAGGCATCGACCAAGCGGGGTTTTTCGGGATGCAGGAACAACATCAACCACGCCAGCACAAACAGAAAGAAGACAGAGATCATAAAGATGACCCAGCCTTCAAAGAAGTGGCTGAACCCTTCAAGCCAGTCGAGGCCCACATAATTGACGATCCAGCCCGCCACTGCGATCCGGACGGAATTCATCACCACCGTAATCGGCACTGCCGCCAGAAGCAGCACGGCCTTGTGCCATGTCGGGCCGCGATAGAGGACTGCAAAGATGTAAGAAAAGCTCATGATCGGGAACAGGTAACGCAGGCCTGAGCAGGCTTCGGCGACATGCAACTTGTACACGCCCAGATCAATGATGTTGCCTTCCAAAAAGACCGGAACATCGATGAATCGCAGGAAAAATACCCCCAACTCTGAGGATATGGACTGCAAAACCGTCGACAGCTTGTAATAGATCACCCCAGGCAAGGGCAGCATGTAAACCAGATGCACGACGGGCGGCCAGAACCGTTTTCCCTGACCCCACCCGAAAGAAATCAGCAGAATCGCCCCAGTCCACAAGATCAGTGCATAGGCGACAATATCATCGATACCAGACAATTTCCCCAAAAGACCAAACACCAGCGTTATGCCCAGCAAGACCAACCCCGGTATCCGGTTCACCGGTCCGGTGTAGATCTGTTCTTCCTTCAGTTGCCGTAAAAACAGCAACAGCGACAGGACAGGAATGATCGGCCCGTGACTATATTCAGGAAGCTGCCATGCCGCCGCCAGTCCGCCGATCCCTTCATGAAAAAACACAAACCCGCCAATGATGAAAACGATCAGCCAGAACATGCCAACCGTTAGAAAGCTGCGCACAAAAGCAAAAGGAGACGTCTGATTAACTGTGGCGGACATAATAAATTCCTAAATATATAAGGTCCAGAATAAGGCGCCAGAGTAGCGCGGATCTGTTCATATCTGTTCATATCTGTTAATCTGATAAATACGGTAAAAAAAGGCCTCCGCACAAGACCCCGCACAAGACACCGGCCCTTTGCAGCCAACATTTAGCAAAACAGTCAATCAGGGTCACTCTAATGACTTGCCTGATGGGGGGCATTCATCGTCATACCCCTTGACGCAGCAAAGTTCGGCTCCGCTCTGGAGAGATCGAACATTGCCACGTATCTAGGACAATTCGACCGCCAGCAGCTCAGGTGCCTGCTTCTCAATTCTTTGATATCGAAAGGAAATATGGATTAATGCCAACTTCGAAGATACGCATACTGGCCCGACGTGCAAAAGCACATCTGATTAAATTCGAAAAAGCTGACAAACCAATCATCGTCATGGGGCTTCGTCGTGGTGGGTCCACGATGGTTGCAGACGCGATTTCGATTAACAAGGGGGTCTGGAACGCAAATGAACCGTTTGCAGTGTTTCCCAAACATCGCGCCTATGATCTCAAGACAAAAATGTTGCCCCCGCGCGAACATTCCCAGTATTTCAACCTGAATGCTACAGAAATGGAGGCGTTTTCAGCTTACGTAGATCACCTCCTTACGACCCCGCCACCTGCACTGGGATCATGTACGCGGCCCCGGTTTCCGTTAAGGGCCGACAGGATCAGCCTGAAAGTTTTGAACGCACCGTGGATGATTGATTGGTTTTCGCAAAATACGGATGCACATATTTTGCCGCTTGTTCGGCACCCCGGCGCGCAGACAGTGTCGGTGCTGAGGCAAAACTGGGGTTTTGCGGTAGAAGCCTACTGGAATCGCAGAGACCAGATTGGTGATATTCTTACACCCCTGCAGCGCAAGATGATTGGCGATGTCCTGAAGACCGATGACAGATGGCGCCTTGGAATTCTCGACTATGCCGTGCAGTCAAAGATGTACTTTGAAAAATACAGGCACATGCTGGTGCGGTATGAAGACATCGTGAGAGACCCGATAAATTTTGTTGATGATGTGCTTATCGGGAAGTTCGGGCTGAACGACCGCGGTTTGATGCTGCAATCTCTGTCCAAACCTTCCTCCAGCTCCATGATGAGCCTCAGGAGGCTCAACACCGCTATTCAGTCTGGCAAGAAAGACAATGTGGTCAATATGTGGAAATCTGAAATGTCTCCCGACATGCAGAAGGCCGGACAGACCATTCTGGATGCGTTCGAAATCGATATCTATAGCTTTTTTGATCAGAACTAGGACTTTAGTATGAACCTGTGTGAGCTACTCCCCATTTGTTGGACATGATCTGGCATAAGTTAATCTACTCTTTGCACCTGCTGATTAGGATTGGTTATTTCGCTCCTCTGCCAATAGGCTACAGCTGGTGGTTGTCCGCCACGGGCTGAGTGTGGGCACTTGTGATTGTAGAATTCGATCCATTTTTGATCCCTGCCTTGACCTCTGAGCCGGTCTCCCAAGCGTGCAGATAGACGCATTCGTATTTCAGGGATCGCCAGAACCGTTCGACGAAAATGTCGTCCAAGAAGCGGTCCTTGCCGTCCATTGATATGCAAATGGTAGAGCGCCCCAACCGGTCGGTCCGCGCGCAACCCGCGCAGCAGGTAGGGGTTCATTTCACTTTCACCTTTAAGCTCATATTAGGACGACGCCCGTAAGATCGACAACAGGGCGCATTGTTTGCCAACAGACAGACTTGGCAAGGTGTGGTTCAATCATCCTAAGCCTCACTTGTCGGCCCAAGCTTTGCGCTTTCTGGCCAAAGCTAAGAAGACCATGGCCCCAGCGGGACCGCGAAAGCTCCCGTGCCGTTGGCAACGGCCAACTCCCCGATTTTAGCGTGAAGATCCTTCATCTGTCCCTCATCAACTTCCGGCACTTTCCGACTATCGCGCTCAAACACGCCTTCAAGTAACGCTTGTCTTATGAATGTCCCAGCTTCTGTGCGAAACAAGAGCCACAGATCAGCATTCTACAATGCTGATCTGTGGTGGTGGTTGGATCGTCGGGTGTACGCCAACCGGCTAGCCAACGCGCTGACCGTCTCCTCGCCTTTCAGCGCCTTTAACGCGACCATACTGTAGCGTTTGCAGTCTTCTCTTGGACATTTATTGAAAAACCAATTCTGGAAAAGCGGCGCTTTCTGACAGCCAAGGTAACTGATCTCTTGCCCTCCCGGAGAAGGCCATAGCGTATGTGGTTGCTGTCTTTATGAGTACGGCGACCTTACAGCGCAAAACAATCATGACGCACGCTGCGTTGTGCGCCCGGTCCGGTGTCGTGATAGCTCTTTGTAAACTGCTATCTGTTCGTCTAAATGCCACTTCCCAAAAACGACATGGTGTGTTTGCGGCGGTCGCTCTCCAGTGGCGAACCAAGTCCTGTTACACTGGCCTTGACCTGCCACCCTCCAAGGCTCCGTCATTCGTAACGAGAGTTTGCGAATTTGTTGGAGGCAGAGCATTCGGATTTCATATTCCGTAATGTTAGTTTGGGCAAGCTCGCCGTGTGTGAAACCCTCAAATTGCTCAATCGCTCGACGTACTTCAGCGGGTATTTGGTTTCCAAGTTATGAGTGCGGTCTGACGTGGTTATAATCGTATCGCCATAGCACCAATTTTCGCTGGGCGTCATTAAGGCTGTCGAACAGAGAACTGGGGCACCTTGTATCTGTTTGAACCACAGGATTATGCTTCATCAACATCGCCTGATTCTTTCAAGTACTCACTTGTATCGGCAGGAACCCATGCCCTGCTGCACCGGAAAATTCACCCGCAATCCACTCGCTGGATAAGAAATAAACATTTTCCAATATCGAAGCAAAAAGTTAACGAAGTGCGTGACATTCTATAATTAGGATGTTAAATTTATCTTAATTCTGAGTTAATACCTCATTTCCTCGGCAGACATTAACATTTTGGAGTAGTTTTATGCGTAGTACGATAATGGCACTTACGGCAGTCGCCGCGCTCGGTTTTTCGGTTTCACAGGTCTCTGCTGCAACCTTGATCGTCGACAGTTTCGATACCAACCAATCCGTGGGCGACCCCAACGGGGTTTCGACGTCCAGCGTAGTCGGTGGCATGATCGGTGGGACGCGTACCCTAGACGTAGTGAACACGGCGGGTTCGGCAGATAATGCGACGACACTGGACGTTGCCGCCAGCCAGCTCTTCTTCTCGAACAAAGCTGGCGCAGAAGGCATTGGCACCCTGTTTTATAATGGTGGCGGATTTGGTCTTGGCAGTCTTCTCGCCGGTAGCAATACCGTAAGCAAATCGTTCATTAACTTTGCCGTTGCTTTCTTTGACAACGACTCGAACGTTGATATCACGGTAAACGGTATCGACGGAAATGGTGGCACGATCAGTTACTTCGAAAACGTAAAGGGAACTGGCTTCAGCCCGAACCTGCGGTTCAAAGACTTTGCCGGCTTCATGAACTTCGACTTCACCGACGTCGCGTCGCTTGAGTTCATCGTCAGCACGGACGGCCTTGGGCCCAACATCGACGGCGCAATCAATGCGATCTCGATCAGCGCCGTGCCACTGCCGGCATCCTCCCTGCTTCTCTTGGGCGGTCTTGGTGGCCTGATGGCCATGCGTCGCCGTAAGAATAAAGTAGCTTAAGTTTCGTCAAACTGACGACAAGTCCAGAAATATTAAAAGAGCCGTAAGTGTATGCTTGCGGCTCTTTTTTCATTTGTATTCGATGATTAGGCTAGGCTCTCTCGCCTGCAGGCAGTTGTTTGACACCATCGGCATATTGGCCAAGGTTCACACGCATCTGGCGGGCATAAGCAACCTCAGCCGAGAAGTTATCGACGTCTGCGTCGGTCACATGGCGTCCATACCATTGTGGTGCTGCAGGTTCGAAACCATGTTCCTCGGCGAGGATTTCAAGATGGTCGGCATCTGCCAACGACAGGCGTGATCCGATGCTAAAGTCCCGGTCTTCCTTTGCCAGCGCCAGTAGCATTGTTTCGCCAAGACATCCCCAGCACAAGTTTGATGGCAATGTCTGGAACGCGCCCAGATCAAGCTTGAATGGCGGTTGAATTAAGCCACCGTCAAAAACCATGACAGATTGACCCGGGATTTCAGCCTCGGCCACATTTGGCGGGCGTGCGATGTCGCAAACCAGCGTACCGGGGCGCAGCTTTAGCGGGTCAATCAATGCCATATCCGAACTTGTGGCGACTAGCACAATATCGGCATCGGCCACTGCAAGATCCAGTGGTATTTTCCAGTCCAGTGGTGCGACTTCATGCGCTGCGTGGAAGCCGGATGTCATGCATCCTGCGAGATCCTTGTGATTGTCACCTATTTTCAGATGCTCGGCCATATGTCGGACCCGTTTCACAATGTCGCCAGGCGTGTGACGAGGGGTCATGGAGCCCTTGAGTAGAGTGCCGTAAACCTCGTTTGCAACCTTTGCCAGCAGACGGGGCGTGAATGGATTGGCCGCATTGCCCACCAAGCTGATCCGACCGACGCGGCGGCTTAGCATCAGGGATGCAAGGCGCCCGATGGCGCCTGACGCGCCGACAACCACAACATGCGCATCTTCCAATGGCATCTTTGCGCGCACCGCCATGTTTTCGATCCCCTTGACGGCGGATATCGTCGTCAGGGTGTTGCCGCTCGTGATCGGTACACCGCGTCCGGTCGCGGTTTCACCGCCACGTGTCACAATGGAGGTGAACGCCCCAAGCCCAACGCGCGACACCCCACTATTGCTAGCCATGTCAACGGCGCCTTTGATCATCCCCGCCGCAGCGTGTCGCCCACCGCCGCGCATATCGCCGGGCAGCATAGGCACCGACATCAACCAACCTTCGGCAGTGGCGCCGGTTCTAGACTTTATCAAAGGCATTTTGCGGGCAAAGCCGGGGCCGAACCCCTTAACCCACTCGCGCCAGTTGGCCAATTCGGTATTGCTGAACTGACGAAACGACGGGTCGGAGCGAAAGATGTCCTCTTCTTCGGTATAGTGAATGACAAAGGCAAACTTGCCCGATTGGGCCACATTCGGTGTGGCAACAGCCGGTGCTTCGGCCACCGCAGGCCGAATGTCTTCCGGCATTTCCGGCAGCGGTTTGGCCACGAGATGGCGCACAAGCATATAGTAATCGCGTCGGTCAATGATATCACAGACCTGGTCCAGTGCGTGCAGTGCACGGTCAATTTCCGCGCGCCCAGATATCAGGGTAGGTTGCAGGCGCATCACGTGGGTTTCGTTGAACAACGGTGCAGTCAACAGACCCCCAATGTTGAATAAATATGAGCTGATCAGAGGCGTCACGCCACCATTCAGGCTGGCAAACGCCATCGTCGCGGAATCCATACGTTCGTCGAAGGCATGAAAGCTTAGCCCGACCATGTACCCGCGACCGCGCACTTCAGCGATCACATCAGGATAGCGATGATGCAGATCCTGAAGACGTTCATGCAGATACGCGCCGTTCTCTGCCACGCGGCGAATCATCGCAGAATCGTCCTCCAGCAACATATCAAGTGTCGCGTTGGCGACACGGGCCGCAAGGTTGTTGTTCGCAAACGTTGAACTGTGCTTACGGCCGAACTGATCATCCCACACATCCGGACGCACGATGCAGGCGCCGATGGGGATCATGCCACCCCCAAGCGCCTTGGCCAGCAGCAGCATATCGGGCACTTCGCGGCCACTCGAACAGGCGAAAAGTTCACCGGTGCGGCCAAGTCCGGTCTGGATCTCGTCTAGAATGACCAACACGCCGTAGCTGCGGCACAGTGTAATCACATCATCAATGTATCCGTCAGGGGGGCAGACCACACCGCCCTCACCCTGAATAGGTTCAACGATAAAGGCGGCAATACCGCTCCACGCGGTATCGATGTGACTGCGCAGCGCATCAAGATCACCATAACCCACATAATTGAACCCCGGTGCGGGAGCAGCAAACCCCTCTTGATAAATAGGTTTGCCGGTCGCCGACAGCGCGCCAAGCGTCTTGCCGTGGAATCCGTTATGCGTGGACAGGATGCCGGTGCGCCCGGTGCGGATGCGCGCCAGCTTTATCGCGGCTTCGACAGTTTCGGCACCGCTGTTGGTGAAGGTGGTGATGGCCAGATCGCCCGGCGTGATTTCTGCCAGACGCCGGGCCAGCTTTTCCGTCTCAACGGGTATCAAAGGCTGCACCAGCGATGGCAGTTGTTCGGTTTGCGCCGCATTCAGCGCATCCCACAGGCGGGGCGGGGTGTGCCCCCGGCCTCGCCTCGAACCCTGGGTCAGAAGGCGACGGCGGCGACCTCTGCGTACGTTGCGGCGAGGTGGATCGTCATCTCCTCGAGCACGTTGGCCGGCACATCTTCGAGGTCCGGGCTGTTGCGCTTGGGGAGTATCACTTCGGTGATGCCCATCCTGTGAGCTGCGAGCACCTTCTGCTTGACGCCGCCGATCGGCATGACCTGGCCCTGCAAGTTGATCTCGCCGGTCATCGCCACGGT
>RCMY010002960.1_pt1 | contig 15215 bp, 16 predicted proteins | sample 2041341 | NCBI WGS metagenome assembly RCMY01 (sample SAMN09708234, study PRJNA481090) | Marine sediment metagenome, whole genome shotgun sequencing project.
GCCGCTTAATGGTGGTTTGGAGCCGACCCCTGCAGGCAGACTCCGGAGGGCCATAACCTCCATCGCTTTCGTAGCTTCTCGTACTTCACAGAGAATCTCCTATTCATCCGATCCGCATTTCTGCGGCACACGCAACTGTCTTGACAAACTCCGATCCACGTTTGCCAGAAGTTATACCGAGTCGTTACATCTTCATAATCTGCCCAATCATGCAACCACGGAGATGGCTGAAATTGAGCCGACCATAGCTGCCATAAACCGTAGCCGGTGGTAATCGGCGATGTATTGCCGTCTACGTGATAAATCAAACCATTCTTGTAGTTAGTGTCAAGGCCCGGTGTTCTGGTAATTGTGTCCCCCATCGTTTGTCTGAATTTTCGATTTATTTGAAGTACGAGCTTTGAAAGTCGGCTACAGGCTTGCCTCTGATACGATTCTTGTACGTCTACTTCACCAAACACGCTGATTGCTTGTTGCCGATGTCTTTCGTTGGGCAGGTTCAGGACATTGCTATATTTTCGAGTTTGAACAACTATTGCATCGCGTTCGAAAAGACAGTCTTCTATCCAGTCAGGTCCCGGGATCAATGCGTGTACGTTAGCCAAATTTCGAAACCTAGCGGGACCGGTTAGGAGAAGCTTTTTAGCGTTACCGCCATCTAGAACGTTTTGTATCGTCTTGATCCATTCTTTGAAGCCGTCAATGATACTTTTTCTTGCATCAATATCCGTTTGTAACGGAAATTCGTAGGGCTTCCAATATTCAAATGAACAGCTATCACAGAAAGAGGGAAACTTCGCGAAATTCTGGTACCAGTAGCGAACCGTTGGAGTTCTACATTCTGGACAGTGACAAGATAAAGGTGTCCGATGTATTGGGCAGCACAAACAATCCTGCATCTGATGCAATAGTAGATGTACTCCATCATTTGCACATGATTTACAAATGCGCAGACGTTCGTACAAAGGTACAACTATTGATGGCAAGGCAGATGTCGCTAAATTTTTGGGGAAATAGAATTCAGTGAATGCAGGAGCGATTTGGTGTGGAGTTAAGCCTGTCAGAGATAGTATTGCAGCCAAATTGAGGGAATCTTTGTTGTCAGGTTCTTGACGGGCTCTTGCATCAAGTGTGTTCAAGCCTTTGCTGCCAATCAGTTGTAGTGCTTCCCGATGGGTACATTGGTTAAATACCGATAGCTTGTTTGCGATCGAAAACATGGACTCACCTAGGGGGTCCCAGTATGCAGGTACAATCCAAGAGCCGTTGGCCATGTTTCTTTCTCCAATAAACTTAAATCGACAGAAGAAAAATGAGTCCGAGATTAATTCAGAATATACAACTAATTGCTAAGGTAGCTTTGGCAATATCAAAATGCGTAAGCGTATACGGAAATGAAGACAATCAGGAATTGGATAGATGTACTATTCTACCGAGCACAGAAGTAAGGTCCTGCTTGTAGAGGTTTGGCAGACTTTCCTGTATCAAGATTTTTACCTTATCAAACATTTAAAATCGCATCCGTAATCTGTTCTCCGGCAATCTTTGCATCACTCGAATGCGCATTATCTCTTAGAGCTGGAATGTCATTTAATTTCGCTTTGCGTAGATGTAGGTGTGGGTTGAGTCAAAAAAGTCAGATTGCCTACATCCCAGGTCTTTCCAATGCAATCGTACTTAATAACTGCAAGATCCTAATTCCCTATCGCATGTGTCTAATACAGATCAGTGATCTCTCACCCAGTTAAATCAGTTTGTGGAGAATGAAAGTTAGACAGTAAACATTGAATCAGTGTAGATAGGTATAATTGAAAAGACGTCGAATCGCATTGGTTTGACTCGTATTATCGTGAACAGTCACGTTGTTCCATATACAGTACGGTGTTGTTTCTAAACACCGTACTGCATATTGCGTGACCTTCTCAGCTAAGTTGCACATATTGTGGGAGTATCTCAGCGTAATCCTAACTATCGCTAAGGTTCTCAATACAGTTCCGGATTTTGCGTCAGTCGCGCGTATCGTAGTTTGGAGGAGCTAAAACTGAGGCCTCAATACTTTCAACTACTTAGGAGGCTCATGCGTCTCAGGGTTTATTAGGAACTACATCTATATAGCGGCTGTTGGGCAGGTTTCTATTTTTCGTAATTTGGAACCACACCTTCTTGGCTCATAGTTTTCTATACAGATAGCACTCAGCTCACGCGAACTTGACTGCGACCGACCGTAGCGGCAGTGTAAGAAATAAGCTGTCAAATTTCGCGTGAACCTTATTGCTATGCACGATCATGACGCCAATTTAGGTATTTACAGAGTCCTTCTAGGTCTGGAAATAGAGTATGACTATTCACACCATGCCTATCCAAAGCCTTAAGCAAAAAATTTCTGAATCCCTGCGGAATATGAATTTCAATTACAGATTTTTTAATCTGAGTATTCTTCTCCAAAGCTACAAAACATTTTGTTTTCTGCGAATATTTGTGAGATGTAAACCAACCATGCTGCGCCACTATTCTTGGGTTGTTTAGCGTTGGCCTAAAAACTCTAGTTGCACCTGTGTCAAAAGGCCCTTTTTCAGGGTTGTGCAAAAATTCGTCAGCATAAAGAACATAAACATAAGCATCCCCCTCTTTGTAATCTGAACAAGCAAACCATAAAGCTGCTAGAGGATTACTTGACCAGTCTAAAAGCCTTGTTTTTAAGCCAAAATGTTGGGCAATAACCAATAGGTCCCAATCGGACATGTCAGGGCTCGAGACTAAAGAGCTACCCATCCTCCGCAATTCATTAAGCGTTTCTCGTTCCGTTTTTGTACTGTTCTTTTTGGGGTTTTCTCTGCATACACTGGGGAGAAGGTTACCTTCAGTTGTTTGCCCTCGGAATAAGATCAATTCCGAAGTGCATATTGCCAATCTGAGCGCACTCGCTGCGTGTCCAAACGAAATCGCAAACACCTACTGATTTGAATCGTTTTCACACCGACATGGCGTCGCTACCGGCCGGTTTTGTCGAGTCAGTTGGGATCCGCACTGTGATACCCGCTTACCTGACAACGCTCGATGCATGTATTTGATGGCTACGCGCGTTGATAGCAGGCAAGCATTCCTGAGAGTGACAGAAGTGTCGTTCCACAGACCCGCTCGATCCATAGGGCGCGTTGATGACACAGCCATTGCACCGCCTGCGCGCCAAGAACTGCATAGGCACTCATTACCGTCAGATCGATGAGAACAAACAGGACGGCAAGGGTCAGATACTGCGTCGCCAACGGTGTATCCACATCGATAAATTGCGGGAGAAACGCGGTGAAGAACAGATAACCCTTGGGATTAATCACCGCGACGAGAAAGCTCCTGAAAAGTAAGCGCCAAAGTTTCCGGGTATCCGGCGTTTCTACCTGACCCTATTTCATGTTCCACGGCATGAGAGAATCAAGTGCCTCATCCGTCTCTGCGATGGCGATATGTGAGATCACGTGCTGCAGGTAGGCGTAGGGCTCGACACCATTCGCCTTGGCTGTCTCGATTAGCGTGAACATCGCCGCTGAGGCATGAGCTCCTTCCGGACTGGTACTGAACATCCAGCCCTTGCGGCCGACCACGAAGGGTCGGATGGCGTTCTCGGCCAGTACGTTGCTGATGCGCAGTTGCCCATGCTCACAGTAGCGCACCAGGTGTTCCCACTGATTCAGTGTGTAGTTGATCGCTGTGCGAGTCAGCGTGTCCTTTGGAACCTTTGGCTGTTTCTGCTCCAGCCAGCGCTTGAGCACCGCAAGCTTCGGTATTGCATTTTTCTGGCGTTTTTCCTGACGAGTATCGTCGTCCAGATCGACCCATTCACGCTCCAAGCGGTACAGTGCATTGATGTGCGAGAGCATGACCATGGCCACACTCGGCTTACCCTTTTCCGGCTTGGGTTGTGTCTTTATCGCTTCTGCCACTTTGCGCCTGGCATGATCCCAGCAGCCCAGGTGCACGAGCTTCTTGGCCGCGCACGGCTTGTCATAGCCACTATAACCATCACTCTGGAAGAAACGTCCTTCGAAGTGCTCAAGCAATCGCTCGACCACCGTCCCGGCGCGTGTCTTGTCGTAATTGAAGGTCACCACCGTTTTGTCGGGCGGACCACCTCTCAATACCCAGATCCATTTATCGCCGGTTGCCGACATGCCCGGCTCGTTGAGCACCTGCAGTCGTGTTTCATCGCCCTGAATGTAGTCAGCCTTCATCAGCTGCGCTTCGAGTCTTTGCAGCAACGGCTGCATAGTCACTGACAGGCGAATGATCCAGTTGGCCAGCGTGGTTCGTGTGATGTCACCGCCGTAACGGGCAAGGATTTTCTCAAGCCGATACAGCGGCATCGCGTCTGCGTATTTGGCCGTGACGACCCAGGCCAACAAGTTTTCTGATGCCAGACTGCGGCCTATCGGGTGCGGCGGTCGCTCGGCAGCCTTGAGGCTGCGTTCGCCGTATTCATCGAGAAACACTGCCTTTTCCTGCATGATCTCAATCACCTGCACCTGTGCAGGGATAATATCCAACTCTTCTTTGACTTTAACGAAGAAGGTTTCCACAGCGCCTTCGCGCTCTTTATCAGACAGACATATAAAGCGCTGTATGCGGGGCAGATCGGCTGAAAGTCCTTTGCCTTTCTTTCGATTTCGAGGCTTCTTCTCTTTGACGGCCTCGTTCTGTTCGTCTGCCGTATCGAGCTCCCCATCATCGCTGTCTGGCTCACCATCGGCCAGTGTCTCTGCCTCATCGGCAACCCAGTCATCCTGCAGCAAATTCTTCTCACTCTTGCTGCCAAACTGGCGCTGCTGCATCAGTCGTAGTCTTTCTTCGAGCACGGCAATTCGTGCTTGCTGATTCTGGATCTGCGAGTGTGACTCGGCCAAGAGGTCGTCCTTCTCACCCAGCATTTTCTGTTGCTCGAATAACGCCGTCATCATCGCATCCGGAGTGGGTATCCCGTGCGGTGAGAAGCGCGTTAAATCGAGTTTTTCGAAAGGTGCTGACATAGCTGGAAGTATACCAACAATGACTCAGCAGACGGACTCGTATTGCAGTATTCGATGTGGCTTCATTGAAGCAATGTCATAACCATCGATTAGCCAGTTGAGTTGCTCGCCGGTAATGCTCAACAACTTCACACCCTCTTCAGGCCAGCGAAACTTTTCCTCGGCCAGGCTCTTGTAATACATGACGAACCCGTTGTCCTCCCAGAAAACGATCTTGATCTTGTTGCTCGCACGATTGCGGAAGACATACAAGGTGCCAGAAAAAGGATCATGTCCGAGTTCCATCTGCACGATAGCTGTCAGGCCTCGATGGCTTTTACGAAAATCTACCGGGTGGCGGTAGAGGAAGACTGTGGGCAAGTGGCTGCCTGGTCGCAGTGCTGGGCGCTTCACAGTCGAGACGCCAATCCAGCTGCTAGATCAATGTTGCCTGACGTGATGCCCTCGATTCTCATGCCGCCAGGCAACACCAGACAGATGCCACTCGCTTCAGCATCGATGGTTGTGCCTGTCAGCCTATCTGGTATCTCGATCTGCACGGGGATGAATGCACTGGGAGATTCTGCCGGCACATCCGTCTGTAGTCGTGCACACAGCAGTTGACGCCAGCGAGCAAAGGAGGCATAGCCAAGGCCATGGCGCTCACAGTATGCACGTTGCGTCAGCTTCCCACGAGCTTGTCGTCGGACGTGATGTTGCCAGAAGTGCTGCTTGTCAGAACGCCGGCTGGGAAGTTGTTTGGTTCGTAGGGACACGTGGGCCTCGCGCGAGATTAAGTGGACGAGGCCATACTGACTTTGCTGAAATGGAAATGGAAGACGTCGTTATCTAGGCGCTTACCCTGAAAAAGAGTCGCCGTCGCAAGCCGATTTGGTTGTTCAGATCGGTCCTTGTACTGCGCGCTACCGTGCCGAGCTGGTGAGTAGAGCGGAGCATCTGAACACCGAGCCAGGCCAGATAGACAACCCCTATCCATTTCACCGCTGTAAACCAGAAAACAGACGCCGCAAGCACGGCCCCCAGTCCCAGCGCCGCTGCGAAGATCAGAACCACATCGGACAGGGCAGCGCCCGCGATACCGAAACCGGCAAGGCCAAATCCGAACCGGGAGCCATTGGACATGGCCAACAGTACAGTAGGACCCGGTGTGACAATCGCGATGAACACCACCGACACAACAGTGAGCCACGATGTATTCATGGCGCTCGCTCTGTGGACAGATGGAAAAGGGCATATCCCGTCAACATCAGGCTGATGCCACTGGCAATGGTACGGATGAGGTTCCAGACCTGCCACCGATTTGAAAAGCGCTGCCAGATCTGACGAGCCTCCTCGAGGTTTTCGGGGATGGTGATCGCCGCCAGAGCTTCATTCATGGGCACATTGACCGTCATAGTGGTCAAGAAAGCGCCCACGACATACACCACCGCACTGGTGGCAAAAGCCAATGCCGCAACGCGACGTTGACTGAAGTAGGACAGTATCGCTGTCAGGATCAGGATAACGGGGGTGCCGAAGAAGGCGGGGAAAAAGACCGCATTGCGCACCGAGGCGTTCATGGCCTGCATGGCGGCGATGGCGACATCGGGATCGGCTGCGTCCAGACCCCACAGGGTCGAGCACACCCAGGCATAGAAGAAGCCGAAGATTGCGCCGCACAACAACAGGGAAAGGAAACTGAACCACACAAGATGCACGGGTGTGGTGACAGAGTCTATTTTTGCTATCATGTCGAGAATTTCAAGCGTAATTACAATTACGGATAAAAGTTACCGTAATTCATATTACGGATACTGTCAATAGTCTTGAGTGCCCCTATGCGCGATGAAAGCAAATCCCTCCGGCAAGAGCAGATCGAAACTGCGGCCTATCTGGTGCTGGAGGAAAAAGGCTATGCAGGCACCTCGATGGCAGGCATTGCCCGGGCGGCGCGCGCATCGAACGAGACGCTCTACAACTGGTATGGCGACAAGCATGGATTGTTCAAAGCGCTTGTCACACGCAACGCCTGTGATGTCAGATCCCTGATCGAGGCGGAACTGTCATCGGGTCATGACCCGTTGTCCATTTTGGGGTTGCTGGGCCCCAAACTGTTGAACCTGTTGCTGGGCAAGCGTGCTATTGCACTGAATCGCGCAGCGGCTGCGGACCCGACGGGTGAGTTGGGCGTGATAATTTCGCAGGCAGGACGTGAAACGGTACTCCCCTTGCTCGAACAGGTTCTGGACAATGCTAAAAACAACAAACAGCTCCTGTTCCACAAGGCCGATGAAGCAGCAGCACTCTATCTCGATCTGCTGGTGGGCGATCTTCAATTACGGCGGGTCATCGGACGAATGCGGGCCCCTACACGCAAGTTCTGTCGCCAGAGGGCCGATGTGGCGATATCGCGACTCCGTCTGTTGTTGGCTTGATCGGCGCGCATAGCGACAATGACTCTCCGGCTGTCTTACGCCAGTGACACGACGGATTACCGCGAGACACTGACAGGAAAACATCCTGCCAGTAACAAATCATCACATGGCATCGGGTTTTTCTTTAGTTCCGACACATACACAATTGCTGATCAGCGGCACTTACTTACAGGTCCAATCCGTTTATTCTTTGGAGGTCGACCCAATTGGCTGAATTCCTTCGATGTTGACACCAGGCATTCCCGAAGGAACTGGACAAGTACAATACGCCTCCGCACACCTCCTTCACCGTCTTTACCTGTCGGGTTTACAAAAAAATAAGGCATACTCACCCCCATTGATACACAATTCCAGAGGTACCTACCGGAGTCAGGCAAGCTTGGTGGAATCGGGACATTTGCTATTACCAGCTGTAGGAATCATTTCTGATCTTTCGACGGTAGTCCGTCGACATCACCTTTTTTTCATTCGATCCAATCTCGTTCGTACGCGATCACCGTCACGTTTCCACTGTCGGACGGTGTCCGGATGCAAGCCGACACCCTCTAGCAATGGGCGCAATTGGCTGAATTCTGTCAATTTGTTCGTCGTGTTTTCTTCCGTTTTTTTTACCTTCAAATCAACGAAGTATTGTTCATTTTTCATCGTTGTCAGAGTAGTCAAAAATCGATTTGCATTGACGTGCTTCAATACGAATAGAGGGAGGGTGCCTAGCTCCTGAAGGTGTGCAGCCAGGTCATCTGAATTCAGGACTTGGGTGTCGGTAGCGTGGCAAGACAGTGCAGCGAATCCGTAGAAGGCAGATTCCAGCCACGCTTTCAACCAATACTTTGAAAGCAATATTTTAGTGAACTGACCATGGGTATCACCTGGCGCTGAATCATGAGCAGAGAAGTATTGGGAGAACGCCCGTCTCCATTGTCGCCCTAGTTCCGTACTCAAAATGCTGGTTGGTTGTCGTAGTCGGCTCCATTTCTGGTCGCGTGGCCAGGCATCATCGAAACAACGTCTCCACAACCAATGAGCAGAGGTCCAGTAACTGGTGTACAGGTCTTGCTGAACCATCAGGTGTTTACTCGACAGCTCACGCACACCCGAGTGGTAGGCATCACTGTCATGCCGATCTCGTATTAACAGATATTCCATATGAATGGTATTTCGAAGCCTATCCAAATACGTTTTTTCAGGTTCGCTGGCGCGATCGAACTCGCTACTGTCACCAAAATCCAGGAGGGATTGTTCGAACACCTCGGAGACGAACAACTCCTCGTTTTCCAAATTCTCAATTCTGAAATACCAGAGATGGCGAGCGACTACGCGGCGCGCATTCACCAAACACCTGGGCACACAGGCAGGCCCCGGTATCAGTGCATGCACATGTGCCAGTTGTCCATAGCGACTGGGTTGCCCAAGCCATTCGCACTTCTGCGTGTCGCCACAAAAGGTGGTTTCAATGTCCTGCTGCCACTGCACGTAGTCAGCAACAAACTGACGCCTGGCCTCTCCCTGGTCAGATTCGATCTCCCGGTTACTGGTCCACAACGCCCAATGACAGTGATAACACAGTGAGCGTTGTGGAAAGTCGCCAGTGAGCTGAAAATGCCCTAACTCTTCACCACATTTTGGGCAGGTGCCGCGAAGTCGTTGCTTGTGCACGGGACAATGCGTCCAGTCGTGAAACTGGTGAACCGTCAGATGTATCCCGGCCGCAGCGCACTCATGACACAATCGGATGCTGGAGCACAAGGGTACGACTGCCCGCGGGCGATCCCTCATCCAATACGGTTGGTAGAACTCGCTGAATCCGGAACGAACCTGCTGGTCAGACCACCCGGTCAGTTCACAGATGCGATCGATGCACACATTAGTGATCTCATCCGGGTTACGACCTGCTTCTGATACGACGGATCGATCCAACCGATTTCCCAGCACCGAGCGACCCTCGTCCCAGCTCATGTGGTTTCTGGCGCAAAGCTTGGCCAGCACACCCCAAAACGACTCACCGGTCGGATCCCAGCTGCGAGTTCCTGCCAACCGCTTTTTCATCGCCTTACGCGGCGCTGGGCAACGAGGTGTCCAGTAGCGTGTGCGCATGATCGACCAATTGATCAATGGCGACTCGGTCCAGCCCTATTTCGATATCGGCCCGCTCGAGCACCAGATCGGTGTCATCCTTCTCGGACAGGGAGATCAGCAAATAGCGCAGTAACGCGATGAGTCCCTGCATGGGCCACTCCTTGCAGTAAGATACGTTGCGATGTCGGCAGACCTCCTCGAACACATCCCAGATTTGATCACTGTGGGCTTCCAGTCGCCAGCCGCTCTGGAAGGCAAGCGGTATGAAATACTCGGTGAAACTCTGTTCGGATCCTTCTGGATATTCGGACAGGACATCGAGTGATCGTAGCAGGGTGCGAAAATCACTGCGTCCAGTGACGCCTTCAAACTGGTGTGTCAGGGTCATGAAACGCCCCATCAGGTGACGAAGCTTTTTGTTGCGAATCTCCTGCTTGCGATCCATCAGCTCTGGCTGTCCCAGCAAAATGGTGATCAGGCGAATATCTTGAATGGCCAACTGATTGTGAAGGTCCATCAGGTAATTCAGTTGCGAGGTATGCAGCCATTGCGCCTCATCAATGAGCAGCAGAAAGCGATGCTCATTGCACTCTTGCGCCTTGTCCACGACCAGACTGATGATGCGCTGGCGTTTTGCCGCAGCCGTACCCGAATCCGGGATGGCGTGCCCCAGGGCCCTGAGTACCTCTCCGAAGAAGCGGTTCTCGGTCAACGCCGAGAACGTGGGATCCCAGGTGCTCAGCAGCGCCATGGGCATTTGCTTACCGAAGATCTTCAGAGAATTGTTCATCAAATACCGAATAGCTCTGGTCTTGCCCACGCGTTGATAGCCCCAGATAACACCACCGGGAATCAGGTTTTCCAGCCACTCGATGATGATGTTGATAAACTCCTCGAGTGGTCGGGTTACCAGTACGGCATGGTCTTGGAGGATGGGGTGAGAGTTGTTTGTGTTCATGATAGTCATCCTGAGTTGTTGAGTTAAAATGGCCGAGAGTGGAGGGTCAAGTTGGATCTTTAGGCCGAACCCCGAGCGATACCCATCCAGAGCGCGCGGAGCGAACAGGTCGCCGAACAGCGACCGATTTTGATGCGGACTTCCCCGCTATTGGGGAACTGCGCTGCAGGTGCAGCCACTTGGAACGCGCCTTTTTTGACGAACTGGCACGATCCCGCAGGTACTCCAGATACTCACTCAAGGGGCACTGCGTATTGGCCGAGAGTTTGTTTTGCTTGACCAGACGGTTGATGGCCCTTCGCGTTTGTATCGAATGTCGAAGCACCATCCACCGCGATGTCGCCTCGATGGTGCCGAGCAAGGTTCCGTTTTCGAGAAAGAGCTGAGCTTGGCGGATGTCGCGAATATTGACGCGAAAGATCGCACGCTGGTTGGCAAGATCTGCACGCTTTTCAATGGCCGTACCGGAATAGCGCACGCCATGAAACTTCACGAAGGGTCGATGGCCTTGTCGCGAACTCATGCGAATCGTGACACGGTAGTCCCGTTCGAACAATGCCAGACCGTCGACGTTCTTGCTGGTGGTATATCGTGGCAGGCTGCGTCCGGTCCTGAGCTGCAGTCTTATGTAGTCAAGTGGCGAGCGACCGTACAGGGATTCGTGCGGGGTCGCGTTGTAGTTGGCCAGGGTGATGTCGGTGATAAGTTCCAGATCCTCAATCTGAATCTCATAAGCGATGGCGGCTTTCTCCGGAGTCTTGCGGCGAGGATCTGAGGGACCCGAGCCTGTGGTCATCGGTAGCCGGTGCAGAGACATCTCTTCGAAGGTCTTGAAGAAGCGCTCTACCAATGAGTTGGAGCGTGGTCTTTTCGGTCTGTTGGTCTGGACCTCATGGATACCCGCGCCGATAAAGCGGTGCTGGACGAATTCGGACAGATGCGGAAATGCGTTGTCGAATTGCAATGCGTCGAACACACGCCACGCACACTCATCGATCACTCCGGAGGGTAGCCCTGCCCCTTCGGCATAACCCAGGGTAGGTGTCGGCATGGTTTTGGGTGACCAGGGTTCAAGCGAATTGCTGACACATTGCAGGACGTCGTCACTGGAGTAGTTCCCCAGCAAACTCAGCGAATAGCCAAGCACGGCGCGACTCGCACAATCGAGAGCCACGAGTAGCCAGACCCTGCTGATCAGCAGATGCACCACATCCCCATCATCGTCTGTCATTTCCACGCACAGCAACAGGTCGATGCGATGCCCATCGAGTTGCACCCGATCATAGGGACGTAGCGCTAGCCTTTGATAGGTATTGGCGGATGTCTGACTCTGGGCAGCCAGTCTGCCTGCCTCATCGCCTTGTTCCACCGTCGACTTTGCGATAAAATTCTGATTCCGTACCGCTTTACAATATCGACGAACGGCCTCCCTTCCACCATCCCCATTGGTGAACGGATAGCCTGTTGTGTCAATGCCCAGCTTTTCGCATTGTTCGAAAAACGCATCCCATAGCGAACCGATTCCCATGCCACGAACTACGGTCCCATCGGGAAGAGCTTCGCCCGATGCCCAACCATCGAGCGGTTCTTGCAATTTTGGTTTATCGTCAAGGAACTGCGTAAAACGCCCCGCCCGGCCGGATGCAGATTTGACGGTTCGTTGATACTTCTTGATCCTGAAGTTTGGAATACAGGCAAGGAAGCGAAATGCTTTTCCGTCGACATCGGCTGTGAATGCCCGGTGTATCAGTCTTTTTATTCCATTGATTGAAACTCCGGTTCGCAACGAGATTTCACGTCTCGTGAGATCGTTTTCGACAGCGAAAATCAATGCACGTTTTGACTGATTGAACTTCGCGCGATTTTCTTCAGAGAACGCGATGGTATTGACTGCCGGCCAATCTATTGTCGAGCGAGCGATTGGGCCCCATTGTTTTTCAATCTGACTTAAGCGTCGCATCACTGCCACCTCTGCATCTGGGAAAGAGTGGTCAGTGGTTCCGTGTCCAGTGCAGCCCACACATCGCCGCGATGCAACAGATTCGCCTGAGCGGCACAAACATCTTGCGCGGGTGTCGGTGGAAGGAAATCCACCATAGCGCCAAATCTCTGCGGCCCGTGAGCTTCCAGGGCGTCGAGAATCTGCTGTTCGAGTGTTGGATTCGGTCGTTCGCGGGCGATCCTCACAAACGGTAACAGTGAGCGCCAATTGCGAATGCGCTGCTTGTGTTTTGACAACTCAATATCGGTAAGCACCCCACAATTGAATCCGTGATACGCGCACCACGCTTCAATCAATGGCCAGTCTGCCGGTGTCCGGCGACCATCGGGTCGAGTGTTCAGTTGAGACTCTGACTTGATTTCATAGAATACTTCGCGACCACTCTTTCTCCGAAGACCAAGATCCAGAGTTATGTACGGTGAGCGTTCAACGGGTATCGGAATCCGCATCGGTTGTTCGCATAAGCTGACAACGTCCGGGTCGCCTTCTGCAAAGTAAATGGCGTCGGCTTCCAGAACAGTTTCGGTCAGCACGATTCGCCCACCTGCTTTGACACTGTATATTCGGCAGAACGTATTCTTTCGTTCCCGTTCGATGGGTATGGAGTGAGGCCCTCGAATGCCAGTCGCATTGGCAAGGACTGTGTCGTTCAGCCGCAGATCAGCGCCTCGACAACTCGCGGAATGCCCATTACCGTGTAGGTTTTTAAGTTGAAGTTGATTGTTAGCCACAGAAATCTCCTTCCACGACACCGTCGTGGATGTCAAAGAGTGAGGGGAGGATCCGGATGTCCCTTTCACGAATCCGGGCTGCATGTGATCATCGTTTGACGATCGAATTTTAGTCAGCCGTGTTCGCAACCATCGATTCGATAGGCCGTACGGATCCTGTTGGACCAGTCAGGGGACTTGACGGAGGGGGGATTTCTGTGGATACTTCAGGTTCCTACACGCGGAAGTATTCGCGAAAGCCCGAATCAGGCACCCGTCTGGTTTGGGCTTTTTTATGCGTGTTTCATAGTATTCTCCTCCTGCTCAGTGGTCTCACTGTGTTCAGTGAGCTGCTGATAAGCGTCGTCGTGTCCAATCATGCCCTCTTTGATACCCAGGGCGACGGCGATATTGTGACTCTCCCCTCGCTGGGGATTGCCACCAGAGAGCACGCGATACGTTAGCGCAGGTGAAAACCCGTTTTCCATTGCCCATCGGCGGACAGACAAACCTCTAGCCTTGAATTCAGCCAACTTCTGTTGAGCGGTTTTCAGTTTTCGAGCATTATCCAAGTCTGTCATTGGTGTTCACACATTGGTACACCCCTCGTACACTAAACATATGCAACTATAGTTGTCAACACCATGTCATCAAATAAGACGGCACATTTATTATTGACGATCGGCTCCCGATTATTATCGGAGAGAACACGATTGGAACTCAGCCAACAGCAGATGGCTGATCTGGGCGGAGTGTCACGTCAATCCTATCGTTTGTATGAAGAAGGTCGACGTGAACCGTCGGTGAGCTATTTATTACAGCTGTCAGAGCACGGACCGGATCTCGTGTATTTGCTTCTGGGAGACGCGGTCCGAAAGAGTAAGTCTTTACCACTTTGCTTATCAAAAGAAACGCTGGGTGTCCTGTTTGACTGTACGACCGATATTATCGCCACTGAATACGGTGGCGTGCTACCCAGTAAAATGAAGAGAGAATTGTTCATCAAGATGTGTACGCTGGCAGACTCCTCCGATACAGACGCTACGGATATAGAAGCGTTGGCACATGAGGCAAAGGCGGCCCAGTCATGAATCTGCTCCGTCAATGGGTGAGCTTACTAACAATCTATATCGATGCGTCCGTGAATTTTATTGTGTCCAGAAATGAGTCGATATCATCGTCATATCTTGGGCAAGTACTGAGCCCTTTGCATTTCAGTTGCATGGCAGGGAAAACGTTCGAACAACTGGAACGAGCTATCCTGAACGGGACCTTTCGTGATCATGGGCTTGATCCAATACTCGATTCCGTCATGACATGGTTGCATGACATCGCCACCTATGGCCGTTCCTCGTCACTCCAACAATGCTTTACCTACAACACGCTGAAATACCACGATGTGTTTTCGGATACGGAGCTGCGATCAGTTGTAAGAAGTCATTTCGTTAACGGCGAGGGCTACATCGATATCGACATTGTTCTGGTTAAACAGCAATCACGCGTATGCGTCGTCATGCTCTTGATACTTGCCATGACTGTACCGGCAGTGTCCCTGACATCCGAACTTTCATCTCCGGCCTACTTAGCCAGCTTGTCAACAGGGGTGTTGCTTTTCGCAGTATTTTGCCTGGTCGTGTCCTTGTTTCTGGTGACCTCATTTGCGCTACTGGTTATGTACCGGGTATATCTCACAGGAATAATGCCGCTGGCAGTCGCACAGACTATCTATGAAAATCGTGAAGAAATTGAAAAACTTGGTCCACGGTGTTTTTTCAAAACAAGAACAAATGCGCGTCAAGCCTACTAGCCCCAACTTTATGGATGTTTGTCCCAATGGCCCGAACTTCATGCTTGTAACATGGACTGTAGTTTATGCGTGCCAATTTTCGACTCTATGTAATTCAACGAGTTAGATGTCATGAATGGTTCAGATTTTAAGGCAAGGTACAATACGCCAGCCAATCGACCAGCAGCTTACGAAGATCTATTCGATCTTCCGGACAATGTTGTGGGTGAAATTCTGGCCGGTGAAATCGT